>Ga0222714_10006688_pt1 | contig 10715 bp, 9 predicted proteins | sample C33_3DmetaG_FD_165048 | JGI IMG/M metagenome (GOLD analysis project Ga0222714, IMG submission 165048) | Estuarine water microbial communities from San Francisco Bay, California, United States - C33_3D | ecosystem: Environmental > Aquatic > Marine > Unclassified | place: USA: California... | reverse complement strand
AGACGCCAATAACGGCGCCAAGTTGTTTTGCAACTTTAACTTTGAGCACTCTGGGTATTGTCAACGGTGCTCCACGATGACCACCGTCGACGCGTGTTTAGAGCTCGTCGTCGAAGCCGGTCAACAGCGGTGCGTCTCCAAGTGCTTCACCGCGAATGAAACCGATAGCAGCGCCATGTAAATAATTATCCCTACGCACTTTTAGCCACACATTGCGCATCAGCGCCGGCACACCGCGCGAACGCCAGGCGGTCTCCGTCCCGAGCGCCGGCCGCGTCCCGAAACAGTTTAAAAAAAACCTCAACCATCGCATGCGACGCATTCACACCGTGTCCACACTTCGCGTCGCGCCCGCTCGCGCACGCATTCGCGCGCACCGCGCAGAGAACGCGCACTCGCGTCGCGACGCACCCATGAAACGCCGCACGAGCGCCAACGGCGACGCCACCGCGACCGATGAACACCAAGACAAGCGTCAACGACCATCGATCGATGGGTGCAAAAAAGACGATCACGACGACATGGACGTCGACGAGGTGCGTGCGCGCGATGACGCGCGGTGCGACGCGGTGTGATTGTGTCTCAGGCACCGTGCCGTGGCGGTGATGTGGCGTGGCGATGGGTGTCGCGCGCGCGGGCGGGCGATTGGTTTGAATTCGCGTGACCCGCGCGCGAGGGTTGCGAAGAGACGCGGGACGGGCGCGTCGCCGACGATGAGACTCGTGGACTGATTGCGTTCGTGCGTGTCGTGCGCGGTTGTTTTTTCTTGTATACAGGGCGGACGTTCTGCGCGTCGAAGTACGCGGTCGAAGGCGCCGGCACCGGCGAAAGGGAACGCGAGCGGCGGGAAGAGCGGCGTCAAGGAGGAGACGACGCAGGTGACGTATCGCGAAGGCGAATCGTTAGCGGCGCACTTGAAGCTCGGTGAGGGCGTGTTGGATGTGAAGATTCCTGCTGAGGCGACGTCGTCGGCGAATGCGCATCTTCGCACGCGGCAGTTGTGGGGTACGGATACGTACACGGCTGATAGCGATTTGATGGCGGTGCTCACGCACGCGGGGTACTATCGACCGAGCGCGACGGTACCGCCGACGCTAGTAGAAGTACGCGTGATTGTTCGCGCGGCGCCGCACCCCGAGGATGGGTATCCATCGACGAGTCGTAATGGAATTCGATCGCGCGCGTGGGGTACGATGCAAGATGGTGTCGGATTTGTCATTGAAAGCGCGCGCGCGGTGACGAGCAACAACGCGTCCATCGATTTGACGCCGAGCGCTGGGACACACAAGGTTGTTGCGCCGACGTTTTTCCCGGTTGAAAAGGAGCACGTCGTGCACACGCGTAACTCAGCGGCGAACAGTGATCGCAAGAAAGGCATGATTCGCGAAGTTACGATTCAGTACAACTTGTGCAACGAGCCATGGATGAAGTACAGCATTAGTCTCGTAGCGGATCAAGGTTTCAAAAAGTCGCTTTGGACGTGTGCGCGTCTTCGACGTGACGTGTTGTACCTCGAGACGCAGCGTAAACGTTTCGAGTTGAGTTGTTTGAAGGGTAAAGAGAACGATGAAGATAAGTTTAGATGGTCGGTGAGCAAGAAGCCGCTTCCGTTGGATAAAATGCGCGAAGTCGGCGTGCCGTTACCGAAAGCGCACGTCGATGTCATTGATGATGACTTGCGCTGGGACGAGATCAACTGGGGACTAAACTCGCTGTTCGTTCGTGGTAAGGAGTACCACGTGTCGCGTCTTCAGTTCTTTCCTCGGGAAAAAGAATAATACAGTACAGCTCGCTCGGCGCTTTATTATGTAAGAGTAAAAACAGAATTACACAGTGGTCTACACATCGCCTATCGAGACGTGATTTGCGATCGAGGCCCACGTCCGAACGTTTCATCGATTTCAAGGTCGATGTTTCCAAACTCGCTCCCCTCCGTGGTCCAATCTTCGTTCTCACCACCGATTATGATTTGCTTCAAGCCAAAGTATTCGCGCGAAAATTGAATCAACGAGTTGATCAGCACGTCGACGCACATTTCATCTGAACTACCTAAATCGACCCATACTCGACACCAATTAGCCTTATACTCTGGTTCGGACATTTCATGAAACACATGCGTCGATGTGTCCGTGCTAAACTCGTGCGCTTGCTCCATGGAATAGTCCATAAACGACACGGAATCAAAATTGTCTTGCACTTGCAAGTTATTTGAATTAAACCCACCGAGCTTGCCGAGCACGAACCACGCTTTGAACACCTCCTCGATCAACGGCTTTTCCATGTCTGCAATTTTATTATGCGCCTCGACCCATATCCATAAATTAAACGAATTATACTCTCGAAACGTCACGAGCGTCGGCACCGTCGAACCGCTTCGCTCTTGATAAATCTTCTCCTTCTTTTGCTCAAACCGTTCACGAATCTTCGCCTCAATCGCCTGAGGATTACGCTCGGTGCCTTCGAGCAACGACGCAATCTCAGGATCACTCTCCGCGCTTTCCTCGAGCACGCGCATCCATTCCGGCGTCGCCCCGTTCGCGCCCGCGTTCGCATCCGCCTCAGCGCTCGCATTCCCAAGCCCCGCATCCTTCCCCACCTCCCGCTCGCGTTTCGCCCGTCGCGCCGCCCGTCGCACCGCCGCCGCGTCACCATCGACGTCCCCATCCCCAGCGCGCGCCCGCGCGCCCCGCACCATCCCCAGCGCGCGTCCGCGCCCGCGCGCGCGCGCGCCGCCACCAACCACCGTCGCGCGCGCCGAGCCCGCGATGCGCGCGCCCATCGACGTCATCCTCGCGCGCGCGCGTGCGCCCCGACTCGCGCGCGGTCGAGAACGGTGACGGAAAAACAGCTGCGCCCGGTGGCGGTGCGCGCGGTCGCGTCGCGCGGTCGCGTCGACGTTCGGCGGCGGTCGAGGGGCCGACCGCGCGCACAGAGATGTGATACATTAGTGGCGTCAGGGGAACGAGGGACACGAAGCGACTTTTTCCACGACCGCCGATCGTCACTTTAACGCACGCAGATTCTTTGTTCGCAAAGACATCTCACACGCACACGCAGTGAATACATTGACAATCGAGATGTTGAGCCCGGCGCGACGCGGTGGGGATGATTTCGGCGTCGCCACGCCGTCTCGAGGACGCGTGCAGGTGAGGAAGATCGGGCGACGATCGCGTGATGGGATTGGTGGTTTGAGCGTCGATGCGACGCGGCGGTGGGCGATGGGCGCGCGCTCGGGCGCGTGGGTGTGGCGCGTGATGGTATTTTTCGTTGGTTTCTATGCGCGTGTGGGGTTTGGGGGGGATTTCGCGCGGTGAGATGGGTGCGATTGGATGCGCGATCGGGCGCGCGATCGCGCGCGGAGCGATACTAACCTCGTCGCGTTTCTCTTCGTGTGCGTAAAACAGGTGGACCGATTTATTCCTAGCCGCAGCGCGTTGGACCTTGATGTCGCGCATTACAACTTGTCCAAGGAAGTGGCGGGCAATGATGGGGAAAGCGAGGTGAAGGAGATCAAGTCGCCGGCAAAGGTGCGCGCGCTCGAAGGCGAAGGCGAAGAGACTTTTTGTGTTTATGACGCGTCGACGCGCGAGATACTGACTGATCATTGTTGTTTTTTGAACATGCACGTAGGAGGCGTATAAGAAGAGTCTTGCGGATAACTTCCATGTGGATGACGGGAGCGATTCGGTGAAGATTCTCGCGTTCAAGTCAAAGGCGCCGGCGCCGCCGAGCGGGTTGGAGAACTCGGCGCGCGGCGTCTACACGAACAACTCCGCGGGTGTGAAGGCGAAGAAGACGTTCCGTCAGATTCCCCAAGCGCCTGATCGCATCTTAGATGCTCCGGAGCTGATCGATGACTATTATTTGAACCTCATCGACTGGGGAACGTCGAACCAAGTCGCGGTGGCGTTGGGAAGCACCGTGTACTTGTGGAACGCGGATACTGGCGATATCAACCAATTGTGCCAAACGAACCCGGATGACGAGGAGGATTACATCACCTCTGTTAGCTGGGGTGCGGATGGTAAGCACATTGCGGTTGGTACCAACAGTGCGGAGGTTCAAATTTGGGACGCGTCCCGTTTAAAGCAAGTGCGTACGTTGCGAGGCCACCAAGCGCGGGTCGGTGCCATCTCGTGGAACGGGACGCAGCTTGCCACGGGTAGTCGTGATAACAACATCATGGTTCACGACGTGCGCATTCGCGAGCATTGCACTTCGGTGCTTTCGGTTCACCAGCAAGAGGTGTGCGGGTTGAAGTGGAGCCCGAGTGGTAACCAACTCGCGTCTGGCGGTAACGACAACTTGTTGCACATTTTTGACGCGACTTCCATCGGCAACCGATCAGCGTTGCACCGATTAGATGCGCACCAAGCTGCCGTTAAGGCTCTCGCGTGGTGCCCGTTCCAGTCCAACTTGCTCGCGTCGGGCGGCGGTACCGCCGACCGTTGCATCAAGTTTTGGAACACGAACACCGGCGCCATGTTGAACTCCATCGACACGCATTCGCAAGTGTGCGCGCTTCAATGGAACAAGCATGAACGAGAGCTTTTGTCGTCGCACGGGTACAGCCAAAACCAGTTGTGCTTATGGAAGTACCCGACGATGACGAAGATGGCTGAGTTGACGGGTCATAGCGCGCGAGTACTTCACATGGCGCAGTCTCCGGACGGTACCACGGTGGTGTCCGCGGCGGCGGATGAGACGTTGCGATTCTGGAAGTGCTTCGCGGACTCGGGTGACAAGGCGAAGAAGGTGCGTGATTCTAATGATTCTTCTGTGCTTCGCAGGTTCAACTTCCGTTAAGCCGTCGCAAGGCGCGCATTTACGACGCGAAGATTACTATTATTCCTCCCTCACTTCCCCAACAACGACACCTCCTCCCCACGTCGCTGCAGATTATCCCATTCTTTTAGTCGTTGACGACACTCCCCAGGACATCACTTTACTTGGTTTTTTTCAAGCCCTTTCTTTTAGAGTTTCTCACGTCGTTTTGTGTTTTTGTTTTGTTTGTTTGTTTGTTAACTTCGCGCGGCGGCGGCGTTACTCATTACTAGCGCCTCCGCACGCGTCCGAACGGTACAACGCGCTTCACATTCACACCATTCCTCACGTGTTCTTTTCATCGGGTCAAAGCTTAGTTGGGTACATCCAGGGTGTTTCATCAACACCATCTCTCACTCACGTATCGATTGCCACACACACCGCGCCATGCTTCCCGCGAACGTCTCTTCGCGTCATGTAGTATCACATTCAAAACGAGTCCAAATTCAAATTCGCACGCGACAGATGCGTTCGCACTCGCCCGCATACCGCGGCGCGACGCGCGCGCGACGACACCTCGCGATGTTAGTCGACTTGAATAAGTTCCGTACGTATTTTGTTCCTCGCGATGCGCACAGCGCGGCGCGGTGGGCGCGACAATTGACGCGCATCGTGCGCGCGTGATGGGTGACGATCGCTGGTGACGGTTTCGCGCGCTCGAACCTTTGCGACTGACGCGACGATGTGCGTTTTCTCGCGATGCGTAGACCATGCGTATGCGGCGATGCGCGATGACGGGGCGAATTGCCCCGTGCTCGTGTACGTGTCGACGGCGGATATTGATTCGTGCTGCGCGTTTCGCACGCTCAAGTTGATGTTGTGGAGCGACAACGTTCCGTTTAGCGTGTTCCCCGTGAGCGGGTACGGGGAGTTGGAACGCTATGGGAGCGAGATACCGGATGATGGTAATCAGCGCGCGATCGTATTGATTAATTGCGGGGGTACGGAGGATGTGAAGAAGGTGATGGGGTTGAAGGCTGGGGCGCGCGCGTACGTGTTCGACTCGCACCGGCCGTTGGATTTGGAGAATGTTCGTGCGGGTAATGAGGATGTGTTGGTGATGCGTGACGATAAAGAAGGCAATGAGGTGTTTCCTGAGCCCGATAGCGACGAAGATGACGATAGTGACAGTGACAGTGATGAGGATGAAGGGGCGAATGCAGGCGGTGATTCGCCTCGCACGAGACGGTTGAAACTAGCCGAGCGACAGCGTGAGCGCATAGCGTATTACTCTCGAGGATCATTTTATGGCCGAGCGACGGGGATGCTCATGTACGACATAGCGTACAAAATGAGTAAGGACAAGCTTGAGAATTATTTGCCGCTTTGGTTGGCGGTGTTGTCGCTGACGGATCAATACGTGCACCAGCGTTTGTCGCACGAATCGTACACTTCGTGCGTGATGGAGCTGGCAACGAGAGTAAGTGCGATGAGCAACGCTGATATGCCCACGACCCGTTCTTTAGAAGATGGCACTGTAGTCAAGGCGTTCGATGAACGTCGTATCACGTACAACGAAGAGTATCGCTTTATGCTCCTCCGTCATTGGTCGCTGTACGAATCCATGTTGCACAGTAGCTACGTCGCAACAAAGATGCAAACGTGGACTGAACGTGGTCGTGCAAACCTGCGTTCGTTGTTCGCCCACGTCGGCATTCCTCTCGATGTTGCGCAGCAAAAGTATTCGCACATGTCTCCTCAAGCGGTCAAGCAGTTTGAAGAAAAGCTTGACGAACACGCCGAATCGCACATGTTGGATGACGTTAAATTTTGGTCGTTCCAATATTCTCACGGCTACGCCATGAAAGTTTGCGCGGCGGATGTCGTGTACGGTGCAACTGCTCTACTCGAAGGCTTGATGAATGATAAGGACGATAAGAGCATCACGCCGGCGGATAACTTTTGGCGCGCCGCGAAGTCTCTTTCGTTGAACAACTGGGACGAGATGGAGGCTGGTATTGGTTACGCGATTCGTCTACAGCAAGCAGTGATGCGACAAGGTGGGATGGCACTCTCATCTCGAGCGCATATCCGCACAATTGGTAGCTTGCGTTACTTTTCGCTCATCGATCACGGATCTCCCGCGGATGTCAAGCTGTTCAAACATCCACTGTCATTGCTTAAGCTCGCGTTGTTTATCCAAGACGCGCTTCGAACGGTGCGTCGAATCGTTCGTCCATTAGTTGTCATCGGCCCATCACCTGAAGACCCCACGTTGGCCCTCATCGTTGGCGTCACGGGTAAGCCGAACACGGATAATGAAGGAGGAGGAAACTTCTTCACGCACTCATTCAAGATGGCGGCTGAGCGCGTGCACGCCCGATTCAAGCACGATTCGTTTGAAGCTTCCGTGGTTCAAGTCGCCGAGCGCGATTTAGGTTCATTCATGGAGGCGTTGAGTGATTTGGACGCCGAGCGTTTGGCGCGTTCGATGGCTAATGAAGCTGATTAAAATATGTAGTCAACGCGCAAAATCAACAAAATTGTAGCAATATTTCACGTTTCAACGTGTATTCACAGTGTGTTCTAATTCATTCGTGGCGCGCGTCACAACAACGTCTCGAGCTTTATCTGTATATACAACGTGCATCTTCAACTGTCCTTGTGGCTGCACCACGCGAGCATGAGCTTCAAATCCGTGAGCATGAGCCTCAGCGCCGACGTCCAATTTTCGTCGCGATTAAACGTGAAGCTCATCTTCTTGCCGTCAACTTTGTCGCCATTGATGCTGTAAGGGAGCTCAAATGGAGGATTGACTTGCTGCCGTACATCCCTCGCGCGCATGAACTCCGCGAGCTCTGAAAGACACGTGAGGAATCCCAAGATGGCCTTATCGTATTTGTGTGACGATATGATGGAGAATGGGCCGTACAGTTCAAATACGTTGCCGTTCGCGTCGCGCACCTTTGGAAAACTTCCGAGCGGCATGAGTTTATATTGGGTAAATGTAAACTTGCACATGCGCGCCATAGAGTGCAGCAGTAAGCACGTCAACCCAAAAGACGCGTTAATTTCATCCCACTCTACGACGGCGTTTGGCAAGCGCCCGAGACGAAAGCCGTTAATCGTCCCAAACGCGCCGTCGGTCCAAATGTGAAACGCATCATTAAACACGTTTGTTTTTTCTAATCGACCCATGTGCGTCTGAGCCTGCTCGATACGCGCTAGAATTGAGTCACGCTTTTCTAAATGCGCGTTCAAGTTCTTCTTAAATGCGTGGAATTCGTGCCAATACGTCTCCTCCGCTTCATCCAGCGCCGCGGCTTTCTTCGCCAGCTTACTCCGCGCCGCCCTCGTCGCCTCTAATTCAGCTTCCAAAGCTTGAATGGTCTCCTCAGCTTCACGCTCTGCGAGTTCTAAATCTTCAACCGCGTGCGAAATATTCCCAACGTCATCGTTCGCCGCGTTCGTTTCGTCCTCCGCCTCGCGTAACCGTTCGAGCGTCTCCTCGTACGCCGCGCACTCGCTCTCCGCGTGCGCCGTTCGTCGTTTCACCTCCGCCAACGCCATGCCCGCGCACGCATCACATAAAGGATGATCAACATCACTCATATCACTGGCGATATCGAAGATTCGGCTCAGCGTGCTCGCTTTAATGTCCAAGCCTTCGTCGCGCGCGCGCCTCGCGCCTCTCGAGAGCACCACGAAAGAATCTCCAAACTTCCCCCCGTGCGCGCCACCTCGCGCATTCGATGAGGCCTCGAGCGCGGCCGACCGTTCGCGGCGTTCGCGACTCGCGAGTTCCGGCGCGAGAAGCACGAATGACTCTTCGAGCGTCGCGTTCGCGGGCACCGCGGGGGCGTTGATAAAGTTGAGCAAAGAAGCGCACGCGGCGCACTTAAACTCGAGCGTCGTCGCGCGTGGCGTCGACGTCGACGGCGTCGACGCTCGAGGCGATGGGCGCGATGGCGACGAGGCGGTTGACATCGCTCGCGGCGCTGAGTTTCGGTGGCGCGCCGCGATGTGCGGGTTGGAGCTCGCGGCGCGGTTGGTTGGTTGGTTTAAATAAACGCTTCAGGGGGATAATGTTTTGCTTATTACTCGCTAGTGGCCTCAGCTTCGGAAGCGTCGGCGGCAACATTCTCCGCGAACGCGGCATCGACGTCGACCTGCGACAGAAGGTCCTTGACAAACTCATCCGTGACGCCGGCGATGGCGGATTTCAACGCGTCGCGCAACTCCTCGCGCGATGTGGCGTCGTAACCGTTCCCGTACAAAGTCCCTGGCCACCTTGCGAAGTTCTCGATCACGCCCGCCTTGGTTTTTTCGATGCCATCATCCGCGTCCGAATCTTCGTCGCCGTTTGCGACGACGTTCTTGATCATTACGAGTTCGTTTAACGCATTCGTCGCCGCGGGGACGTCGCCCTTCAATACGTGCATGCACGCCGTCATGACGTAAAAGAAAGGCGTCTGTGGCTTGACATCCGACTCGGGAATTTCACTAAGCATGCCATCCCATTCACCAGATTCAATCTTGGCGTTGCGCGCCTTGACACTCGCAATTTTGTATTCATTCAAGCTCGCGATGCCGCTTAAGTAGTTGTCGTGGCCGAATTGCGCCGTCTCCACGTCGCCAGTGTTCACGCCGACTCTCAAAAAACGCAATATCGCCTTGTTCGGCACCACCACGCCGCTCTCCTTGAACGCGGCCGCGTATTCCTTGGCCAAGTCCACGAGGCCGTTATTTAGCGCCACCATAACCACCGCATTCGACGCGAAATAGTAAGACCCAAACGACTCGCGCGTCGCGTCGTACACTCGGTACGTTAACTCAAACGGACCCCTATAAGCACCATAAAACCCTTGCTTGGCGATCGTTTTAGTCATCTTCCCACCCAATTGAGGTACGTTCTCAATAACCCACGCCGTGCGCTCGAAATCTGGAATGTCCAAAAGCGCTCGCAACAAATCCAAAAACACGAGCTCGTTAAACTTTGGAAACTGCGTGCCCGACTCCGACGCGTACCTCGCCGTGCGGTGCTCATGCGCCAACGCCATGAGATCAATCACCGCCTGTGCGTCCTCACTAGACTTAATTTTCGGCATGATGATTCGCAATTGTCGCGACCCGGGCGGATAGCCGCCACTCGCCATGCGTTCGCGCGCTATCGCCGTCGCCTCGGCGCACGACGTCGCGCACGCCAACGCCACGTCGTCGTGAGACTTCACCAACAGCGTACGATAATGCGGTGGCGACATCGGCACCTCATCCGGCATTTGAAACGCATGCCTCTTATTCCGTTCCGCGCGCGTTCGCGCGTCACTCACACCGTCCTCGCCGACGTCCTCGTCCCCGTCGTCGGCGCCCGCGTCCTCGCGCGCGCTCGTCTCCGCCGCTCCACTCGCGCCGACCGCATCGCTCGCGCGCGCCGTCGTGCACACGCCCGCGAACGACGACCGCGTCATCTCCCCCGCGCGCATCGCGCGCGTCGACGCCCAAACCCACGCGCCGTGCGCCGGCGCCGCCGACGTCGACAGCCGCGCCGTCCCGCGCCGACATCCGATCGTCGCCATCGTCATCGCCGCCGCCGACGACGCCGTCACCGGCGCCGCCGCGAACGCGTGCGCCGCGTGCGACGTGGCGGCGGTGTATAATCGCGCCGTGCGCCGCATCGCGCGTTCCGTCGTTCGCGCGCGCGTCAATGACGTCGCAGACGGCGGCGGCGAGGATGGATGACGATTGTCGGTGTACGAAATCTACCCATAACTTTTGCGATGACACTCGCGCGAGGCGAGACGAATGCGCGCGCGGGGCACTTGGACCGCCGTTTCGAGCTGTGCCTGGCGGTCAGGGCGGACTTCAAATCCGTGGCGGCTTAGCGGCCGAGTGGTTCGATTCCACCTGAACGGCGATTTCGAAGCTTTTTTTGTGTGTGCGCACTTTGCGTC
>Ga0222714_10006686_pt1 | contig 10716 bp, 9 predicted proteins | sample C33_3DmetaG_FD_165048 | JGI IMG/M metagenome (GOLD analysis project Ga0222714, IMG submission 165048) | Estuarine water microbial communities from San Francisco Bay, California, United States - C33_3D | ecosystem: Environmental > Aquatic > Marine > Unclassified | place: USA: California... | reverse complement strand
GTAGGCACCTTAATCACTCAGGGCCACTATGAGCAAACGCGAGCGGCCAGCATTAACGATATCGGTGGCATAATGGATCTTATTCAGCCGCTTGAGCAAGAAGGCACTTTAGTACACCGTTCTCGAGAAAAGCTGGAAGCAGAAATACAGCATTTCGCCGTTATTGAACGAGAAGGCATGATCATCGCCTGTGGAGCACTATATCCTCACAGCGATGAATCTGCAGAATTAGCCTGCCTGGCGATTCATAGTGAATATAGAAATAACAGTTATGGTAAATTGATATTTGAACACATTGAGCAAAGCGCACAAGAACAGGGGATAAAAAAACTGTTTGTCTTAACCACCAAATCTCCCCACTGGTTTCTTGAAAAGGGGTTCACCGAAAGCTCAGTGGACTCTCTGCCTGCTGAAAAGAAATATTTATATAACTACCAACGAAATTCAAAAGTATTAGAGAAAAAGCTGTAAAGTTCTTATCCAGGCTCAACCTTGAATCGCATAATGCGCCATCAACAGTATCAGGATTGGATAAGTAATAACGAAGTTTAAATAACATTATTAATGAATATATTGAGCTAATTTTTAACAAAAGATTGGCTGTTCAGGATAGTTTTAAAACAGGAAATTAAAATGCCTAAATACCGCTCGCATACATCTACTAAAGGCCGCAATATGGCTGGCGCACGTGCGTTATGGCGCGCCACCGGCATGAAAGATGGTGATTTCGATAAACCCATTATCGCGATTTCAAATTCTTTTACCCAATTTGTACCGGGCCATGTTCACTTAAAAGATCTGGGGCAACTGGTTGCACGTGAGATTGAAAAGGCTGGCGGCGTTGCTAAGGAATTCAACACTATTGCTGTTGATGATGGCATTGCAATGGGTCATGACGGTATGCTGTACAGTCTGCCATCCAGAGAAATAATTGCAGACTCGATTGAATACATGGTCAATGCGCATTGCGCTGATGCTCTGGTTTGTATCTCCAACTGTGACAAAATTACACCTGGAATGCTGATGGCGGCATTGCGCTTAAATATTCCGGTGGTATTTGTCTCTGGCGGCCCTATGGAAGCCGGTAAAACCAAATTAGCCGGAGATGTTATCAAGCTGGATTTGATCGATGCCATGGTGGCTGCCGTTGATGATAATGTCAGCGATGCAGACGCTCTTGAATATGAGCGCTCAGCCTGCCCTACTTGCGGCTCCTGCTCAGGGATGTTTACTGCCAATTCCATGAACTGTTTAACCGAAGCGCTTGGCTTATCCCTGCCAGGCAATGGTTCAACCCTGGCCACGCACTCGGATCGTGAAAATCTTTTTCTGGAAGCTGGCCGCTTAATCGTTGATTTGGCTAAACGTTATTATGAAAACGATGATGCGTCAGTCTTGCCACGGGAAATTGCAAATTTCGCAGCCTTTGAAAATGCCATGTGCGTCGATATTGCCATGGGCGGTTCGACTAATACTATTTTACATTTGCTGGCTGCTGCACAAGAAGCCGAATTGAAGTTCACTCTGGATGATATCGACCGTTTATCTCGCAAGGTTCCACAATTATGTAAAGTGGCACCATCAACCCCTCTATATCATATGGAAGATGTTCATCGTGCAGGCGGTATTATGAGCATCTTGGGTGCTCTTGATCGTGCTGGTTTAATCAATTCAGGCAGTCCAATGGTACATAGCCCATCTTTGAAAGAAGCCCTGATCAAATGGGACATCAAAAACCCCGTTAGCGAAGAAGTAAAAACCTTTTTTATGGCTGGCCCTGCTGGAATTCCAACGCAGACGGCATTTAGCCAGTCAACTCGCTGGGACAGCCTGGATGATGATCGAGAAAATGGCTGTATCAGAGATATAGACTTTGCTTATAGCAGTGAAGGTGGACTGGCTGTGCTCTATGGCAATATTGCCCGAAATGGTTGCATCGTAAAAACTGCTGGTGTTGATGAAAGTATTTTAAAGTTTTCAGGACCAGCCAGAATTTTTGAAAGTCAGGAATCTTCTGTAGAGGCTATTCTCGCAGGCGATATAGTACCTGGTGATGTAGTTGTTATTCGCTACGAAGGTCCAAAGGGCGGCCCCGGCATGCAGGAAATGCTGTACCCAACCAGTTACCTCAAATCGAAAGGTCTGGGTAAAGCCTGTGCGCTTTTAACCGATGGGCGTTTCTCGGGAGGCACCTCAGGTTTATCAATAGGACATTCCTCTCCTGAAGCAGCCGAAGGAGGCGAAATTGGCCTGGTAAACGAAGGGGACATAATCGAGATTGATATCCCCAATCGTACGATTAATTTAGCCATTGATGAAAAAGAAATGGAGCAACGTCTCCAGGACATGCTGGCTCGTGGGAAAAGCGCCTGGAAACCCCAGGAGCAGCGTAAACGAAAAGTAACACCTGCCTTAAGGGCCTATGCCGCCTTAACGACCAGCGCTGATAAAGGTGCCGTGCGCAATGTTGACCAGGTAGAATAAGGGCAGTTAAAAAATTTCTATTTTTGCGCTGACTTATCAATATAAGCAGTAACTTAATTGTGTGGTTAATAATGGACTGGAAAATTTTTCTTACTGTTTTTGCGACTGTTTTTATTGCTGAACTAGGTGATAAAACCCAGCTTGCCACTATGCTGTTCGCCAGTGATAAGGAGGTCAGCAAGTACCTGGTTTTCTTTGCGGCTTCGGCGGCATTGATAGTTGCTTCAGCCATCGGCGTTTTGGCTGGCTCTTTCTTATCAGCCTATATCAATGAAAAATATCTGCATTATGCTGCCGGCCTTGGCTTTATTCTGATCGGCGCCTTCACTTTGTATCGCGCTTAAGCGCTAAAGGCTTTTATGGCACTTAAAGCTTTTCGCCAAAACTATTTTCTCTCTAAAACCAGAAAACTATAGTTATAAGGGTTAGGCTCTATAGCGGTAAAATTTTCCCGCCCAATTTCCCGCCATTCATCTCGATTAAATTCAGGAAAGAACGCGTCACCTTTAACAACCGCATGCACTTCCGTAAGATAAAGATAGTCGGCTAAAGGAAGGGCTTGCTTATATAATTCTGCTCCACCGATCACCATCGCTTCATCGCTACCATCAATTAAAGTGATCGCATCACAAAGCTCCAGGGCGGCTTTCAGGCTATGCACTATTTTTATTCCTTCAGCCTGATAAGACTCATTACGAGTTACTACAATATTGGCGCGTCCCGGCAGGGGCCTGCCTATTGATTCAAAGGTCTTGCGCCCCATAATTATTGGTTTACCCATGGTTACGCGCTTGAAATATTTTAAATCTTCGCTGAGATGCCAAGGCAGGTTGTTGTTAATACCAATCACATTATTTTGTGACTTGGCGACAATGAGAGCTAGCTTCATTTAATTTTCCATGCCGAGTAACTCATCCCAAGCACACCTCAAACAGCAACAGGTGCTTTGATATGTGGATGGCTTTGATAATTTACAATTTCAAAATCTTCAAACTGATAGTCGAACAGTGAATCCGGCTTTCTGAGTATCTTTAATTTCGGCAAGGGATAAGGTTCACGCGATAATTGTTCTTTTGCCTGATCCATATGATTTGAATATATGTGTACATCACCTCCACTCCAGACAAAATCTCCAACCTCCAAATCACACTGTTGCGCCATCATGCAGGTTAATAATGCATAGGATGCAATATTGAAAGGCACGCCTAAAAAAGTATCGGCCGAGCGTTGATATAACTGGCAAGATAATTTCCCATCAGCCACATAAAACTGAAAAAGTGAGTGGCAGGGTGGTAAAGCCATTTCATCAACAAAAGTTGGATTGTAAGCAACGACCATATGTCGTCGTGAGTCAGGATTATTTTTTATACTGTGTAAAACTTTACTAATTTGATCGACTGTTGTGCCATTTTTTCCTGGCCAGGCTCGCCATTGTTTGCCATAGACCGGACCTAGTTCGCCGTCTTCATCTGCCCATTCATTCCAAATACTCACACCATTTTCTACAAGATATTTGATATTGGTATCACCGTCTAGAAACCAAAGCAGCTCATAAATAATTGATCGAAGGTGTAGTTTTTTTGTGGTCACTAAAGGGAAGCCTTCTGATAAATTGAAACGCATTTGATGGCCGAAAACAGACAAGGTGCCTGTCCCTGTCCGGTCTGTTTTAGTAGCGCCTTCATCAAGAACGCGTTGCAGCATATCGAGGTATTGCTTCATGTATTTTCCTTATTTATTAGCCTTAACATGAGTCATATCAAAAGTGTTGTTTCTATATGCAAGCCCTACAACCAAAGCGCCCACAATGATCATTGGCAATGACAGGAGTTGCCCTCTGGTTAGCCAATCAAAGGCAAAAAACATTCCATTGTCAGGCTGTCTGAAAAATTCCACAAAAGTTCGAAACAGACCATAACCAAGGCAAAACATACCACTAACTGCAAATGTTGGTCTTGGTTTGGATGAGTAAATCCAAATAATAATGAACAATGTCAAACCTTCAAGCCCGGCTTGATAAAGCTGTGAGGGGTGTCTGACCATACCTTCAGGATCTGTTGGGAAAACCATACCCCAGGGAACATCTGTTACCCTGCCATATAATTCAGCACCAATAAAATTACCCAGCCTGCCAGCAGCCAACCCTATAGGCACCAGTGGCGCCACAAAATCCAATACTTTAAAAACCGGCTTTTGATTATTACGGCTAAATAAATAAACCGCTGCTATCACACCAAGAAAACCACCATGAAAAGACATGCCTCCCTGCCAGACCATAAATAATGACAAAGGATTTTCTAGCAGAGAAGAAAAATTATAAAACAACATATAGCCAACTCTACCACCTATGACAACACCCATAGCCCCATAAAAAATCAAATCACTGACTTGTTCATTATTCCAGTTTGAGTTTTTAAGCGCAGCACGCTTTTTTGCCAATAACCACGCTGTAGCGAAACCGACCAGATACATAATTCCGTACCAGTGTATCTGGAGGGGACCTAGTGAAAGTGCGATAGGATCTATGTTGGGATATTGCAGCATACAGCGTGGCAGTATAACGTTTTTTAATCAGGAATGAAGGATAAAACAGACAACAAAATACGGTCTAAATAGAGGCCTAAATAAAAAATGGCCTAGGATCTGGCTGAGCGCAATAAACGTTCGACTCCTGCGTTATAAAGCTCCATATCTATCATGGATTTTACTGATTTACTGTCTTCAGCCTGCAAGGATTTTGCAAGTAATGACTCTGCCTGTTCAAAAGTAATATTGCGAATTACAGATTTAACTCTTCCCAGAGCAGTAATGTTCATCGATAAAACCTTATAACCCATTGCCATTAATAGTATTGCTGCTCCTGGGTCTCCGGCCATCTCCCCACAGACGCTATAACGCAAGTTAACTCGTTCAGCATTTTTCGCAATACCATTAAGCACATGCAATACCGGTGGGTGAAAAACAGAAAACAATTTTGCGACGCGTGGATTATTTCGATCAACGGCTAACAAATACTGAATTAGGTCGTTAGTCCCAACGGATATAAAATTGATTCGCTTGGATAAAGCATCCATTTGGTAAGTTATTGCAGGGACTTCAACCATTACGCCAATATCCGGCCTTTTGATGTTAAGCCCTTCTTCCAGTAATTCAGAGTAGCCTCTATCGATCAAATGAATAGCATAATCAACTTGATCCATATGGCTAATCATCGGAAGCATGATGTGTAAATTATCCAAACCTTGACTAGCTTTCATCATTGCGCGCACCTGAGAAATAAAAATTTCGGGATGATCCATGCTTACCCGTATGCCGCGCCAGCCAAGAAATGGGTTTTCTTCAGTAATTTTGAAATAGGGCAGTGCCTTATCTCCACCAATATCCAGCGTTCTCATGGTAACTGGATTCGGATAAAAGGCCGCTAGTTGAGTACGATATATTTCAGTCTGCTCTCTTTCAGTCGGGAACCGCTCCTTTAACAGAAATGGCACTTCAGTTCTGAATAAGCCAATACCCTCTGCTCCACGTGCTTTAGCCGTTGCCGAGTCTGTCACCATACCCGTGTTAACCCATAACTCGATTTTATGATTGTCCAGGGTTTCAGCAGGCAAATCCTTGATAGCTTCCAGCTCTTCAGATAGTTGAGCCTGCTCATTAACAATCTCCTGGAAACGTACCAGTAATTCTTCCGAAGGATTGCCATACACTTTGCCGTTATAGCCATCAATGACTAACTGCTTGCCATCAAACTCTGAGAGGGGAATATCAATAGCCCCCATAACTGCCGGGATTCCCATGGCCCTAGCAAGAATAGCCACATGTGAGTGACCAGAACCCTTTGCAGATAGAATCCCGACAAGCTTTTCCTTGGGGACTTCAGCCAGCATCGCTGCCGACAATTCTTCACAGACCAGAATACAGCGATCTGGATATTCCATCGTTTCTTGCTGCTTATCCTGCAAATAAAATAGGACTCTGCTACATAAGTCTTTTATATCAGTGGCTCGTTCGCGCAAATAGTCATCATCGATCAGCTCCATGTTGCTAACATGCTCCATGGCGACGCTAGCTAATGCTCCCTGGGCCCAGCTACCTTCTTTTATCTTGGCAACAACCTCGTTTCCTAAAGCCTGATCACTCAACATATGTAAATAAGCATCAAATAATTCGCGCTCTTCCGGTCGCAACTGACTTTTGATCTTCATTTTTAATTCACTAATATCGACGCGCACGGCATTCAGACACTCATTAAAGAAACTAATTTCTGCCTTAATATCCTTGCATTGTCGATTGGGTATTACGCTAAGGTCTGCCGGTGGAAAAACCGTCACTGCTTCAGCAATTGCAACACCCGGCGCGCCAGGCACTCCATCAAAGGTGACATCAATGGTTTTAATTCCTGACGGGCTGAAGCCGGTAATGGCGCCTCTGGCTTCAGCATTGGCAATTAAGCCTGCCAGCTGTGCCGATAAGGTAATTAGAAAAGCTTCTTCTTCTGAATCGAAAATACGCTTTTCTATCTGTTGAACAACTAAAACCCCCAGAACTTCCTGATGATGAATGATCGGCACCCCGAGAAAGGATTCATACTGTTCCTCTTTGGTTTCTGGCAGATATACGTAGCTAGGGTGGGAACTAGCATTATCCAGGTTAACGGGTTCGGCTCTATTCGCTACAAGCCCAACCAGACCCTCTTTTGCACCAAGGCTTACTTTACCGACAGCCGACTGATCAAGACCAATAGACGCCATCAGAACATAACGATCAATATTGGTATCAAGCAGATAAACCGAACAAACTTTGGTATCCAGAGCTCGCTGTACCCGTTTGGTAATAATATCCAGACTAGAGCTGAGGTCTTTTGCCCCATTCACTTCCTGAATGATGCTGCGCAAAGTTTCTAGCATAATAATTTAATCTAGGATGACGTGACCCCAGCCTGCTTGAATTTAGCGATTGGCCGATTGAGGGCTTCACTTAATGGCTGGGAAAACTCCTCAAGAGCCTGACGATAAACTTCCTTTTTAAATGAAATTACCTGATCGAGAGGTTCCCAATAGTTAACCCAGCACCAATGATCAAATTCAGGCTTATCAGTTCGGTCGAAACGTATCTTGCTTGTATCTCCGAGCATTTTGAGCAAAAACCATTTTTGTTTTTGACCAACACAAACCGGATAAGAATTTTGACGGATATATTGTTTAGGCAGCCGATATGGCAGCCATTTTTGGGTTGTAGCAACTATCTCTACATCGCCGGGCTCAAGGCCAACTTCTTCGTGCAATTCCCTCAGAACCGCCAGTTCCGGCGCTTCATTTTTCTGTATGCCGCCCTGTGGAAATTGCCAAGCATCCTGACCCGCTCTTTTGGCCCACAATAATTTACCATCATCATTAAATATGATGATGCCAACATTTGGTCTGAATCCGTCTGCGTCTACCACAATTCAATACTTCCGTTTTAAATCGTTTTATCATTTGAACAGCATTTAAAGACTTAGGAATCTTCGCAGTTTTCTATGTATTGTTCAGCGCTAAGCAACTCATCCAGCTCAGCATCATTGCTTAATCTGATTTTAAATAACCAGCCTTCGTCATAGGGACCGCTATTGACCAACTCTGGATTTTCATCAAGGCCTTCATTCACCTCAATGATTTCTCCGCTTATCGGAGAGTATATGTCAGAAGCCGTTTTTACTGATTCAACAACACTTACTTCATCTTTTGCATTGACTATTGAACCAGGCTCAGGCAATTCTACATAAACCACATCACCTAGTTCAGACTGTGCAAAGTCACTAATGCCAACTGTGGCAATTCCATCATCGCCTAATTTCAGCCACTCATGACTGGCAGCATAATACAAATCTTCGGGGGTTTTACTCACGTTATTGTCCTCAACTTAATTAATCAAACTTACCCTTCGCCTTGCCTTAAAGACAGTCACGAGAAAGTAACAATCATGACTTCATCATAAGTAAGAGCCCGCCATCCTGCAAGGATTTATATCTCTGCAATTAAACTTACTATCTTGATGGACGAGAACTTCTAATGAGTAAATAAACCGGGATCAAACCTAATAGAATCAAGGTTACTGATGGCAGTGCTGCTCGTTCCCATTGGCCTTCAGCCGTCATTTGATAAACTCTCACGGCTAATGTGTCCCAACCAAATGGCCGCATTATCAATGTCGCTGGCATTTCTTTCATGACATCAACAAAGACTATGATTAATGCCGTTAGTAGCCCCGGCTTCAACAAGGGAACATATATCTGATGCAATAGCCGGGATGGTGAAGCACCCAGGCTTTTGGCCGCCTCAATGATTTTTGGATTAATTCTTTCAAATCCGGCTTCTACTGGAGCAAATGCTACAGCCATGAAACGCGTGCTATAAGCCAATACCAGGGCAAATAAGCTTCCGACAAGCAATGGCCTTAGACTAAGTCCGAAGAAATTTTGAGCTGCACCAATTATGGCCTGATCCAGGAAGGTAAAACTCAAAATGATACCCACTGCCAGAACTGAACCCGGCAAAGCATATCCCAGTGTTGAAACACGAATAGCTATATTTTGCCAACGTGTCTCTATGGCACCAGCCGGCAAACGCTTAACATATGCAAGTAACAAGGCGAAAAGTGTTGTCACTACAGCAGCGATCAGACCTAATCCCAGAGTGTTCAGTAAAAACCCAAAATACCGGCTGTCCAGTTCTTCTGACACTACCTGATAACACCAAATCAAAAGCTGCATAAAGGGCAGGACAAAGGCCAGCAACAATATCAATGAGCAAAAACCGGTTGCAGCTAAAGCCTGCCATCCTGTTAATTTATAAAGTCTTGTGTTGCGGCTATTTTGTTGAGTATACCTGGCTTTTTTTCTGCCTTTCTGTTCTGCAAATAACACCAGAGCAACAAATAATAAAAGTAAGCTTGCTAACTGAGCAGCCACGGCCAGATTAAATAAACCATACCATGCGCTATAAATGGCCGTCGTAAAAGTATCATAATTGAAAATTGATACTGCTCCGAAATCTGCCAGCGTTTCCATTAACGCTAATGCAATACCCGCAACAATAGCCGGTCTGGCAATGGGGACTGCGACTTTAAAAAACACTTGCCAGCTGGTCCTTCCAAGTATTCTGCCAGCATCCATCATGTTGCGACCCTGAGTTAGAAATGCACTCCGCGCGAGCATATAAACATAGGGGTAGAGCACTAAACTTAATACGATAATTACAGCCCCTGAGGCCTGCACATTGGGGAAATAGACATCTCGACCAAACCAGCCTCGCAGGAGGGTTTGAACCGGACCGGTATAACTCATCAGGCCCAGAAAAACGAAGGCCATAACATAGGTAGGAATAGCCAATGGCAACATAAGCGCCCATTCAAAAATTTTCCTGCCTGGAAAAGCGCAAACTGAAGTCAACCATGCCAGGCCGACGCCCACAATCATTACTCCGACACCAACCCCCAGCATCAGTATCACTGTATTTAATAATAAGCGATCGAGTTTGGTATCAAACAAATGTTGCCAGATTTCCTGCTCTCCATTACCCACTGTTGTCCACTGGATAAGAATTATGAGGATAGGAAGGACCATCACTGCAGCAATTAAATAAGAGATGATTTTCCAGAGCCAATGATTAGCGCCGCGGCCCCTGGAGGGATTTAATAAATGGTCTGTTGACATAAAAAGATGGCTTAGCGGTAATCCGCTCTGTCCATTAACATCACAGCAGCGGCTTGCAAACGACCTGCCGCTTCAACATTGATTTTGTCCTGGATATAGTCACCCCAGGTTGCAACTTGCTCTGCTGAAGGTACCGCTGGATTGGCTGGAAATTCAAGATTTAATTCCGAGAACATTATTTGCGGCTCTTCAGTTGATAACCATTCCAATAGTCGTTGAGCGCCCTCGGGGTTTTTGGCATAGCGCGTAACACCGGCGCCAGAAATATTCACATGGGTTCCAGACGTATCCTGATTAGCCCAGAACAAGTCTACCGGATAATTTTCATCTTCCACTTGTTTGCGTCCCAAATAGTAGGAGTTCGCCAGACCCACATCACACTGCCCAGCAGCTATAGCCTCAATCACGAGTGTGTCACTACTAAAAACAGGGGCCGCCAGATTATCTACCCAGCCTTCAATGATCTTTTGTGTGGCATCCTCACCCAACCTTTCTATCATGGTGGCCACAAGGGATATGTTATAAACCTCCTTGGACGT
>Ga0222714_10006685_pt1 | contig 10718 bp, 7 predicted proteins | sample C33_3DmetaG_FD_165048 | JGI IMG/M metagenome (GOLD analysis project Ga0222714, IMG submission 165048) | Estuarine water microbial communities from San Francisco Bay, California, United States - C33_3D | ecosystem: Environmental > Aquatic > Marine > Unclassified | place: USA: California... | reverse complement strand
CGTTGATTAAATCAAATCTTATTTCGACTAACTTAGATGCTGTATTATCTAATACTGCCGGGGCGTCGTGGAAAAACTTAGTAGACCTGTTTGGTTCACTAAACGATGGACTAAGCGAAATACGCTTAATGTCGCCAGACGGTGTTACAGAATCAATTTTACGTGTAGGGTATAATCAAGCCAATCCTACACAATTGTTAGTTACAGAGCGTGTAGAGGATACCTTCCCCAGCAACACTATCTCTGGAGGTATCGATGCTATCATTGATCCGTACAACAAAAACATCATTGACCTTATGTACGACAGCAACGGAAACTATGCACCCGGCCAAGGGCGCAATCCTGCTAGAACTGGTCAAAATGTCAGGTACCTAACGTTGGGTGCTATTGGTAGTGGCGACAATAGAGAAAGTGCAGAAGTATGGGGCGGAGGAGACAACCGCAACTTTATTGCTAAAGAAAATGATATTATTGAATACAATATAACAACAGGACGCTGGAGTGTTGTGTTTGATGCCAGTACAGAAAATGATATACAGTACGTTACCAACTTAAATACAAACGTACAATACAAATGGTTTGAAGGACAATGGACAAAAAGCGTCGAGGGAATTTACCAAGAAGGGGAGTGGAGCCTAGTCCTTTAACAGGAGTAGGCTGTGTTATCTACGCCCGCAATTCCAAACGGTTTTTGTTTTTACTCCGAGGCAACGATACAAAATATAGCAAAACTTGGGGGCTTCCTGGCGGCAAAGTTGAGCCAGGCGAATCTGCAATCGAAGGCCTACGCCGAGAAATCTTAGAAGAAATAGGTACTGTTGAATTATCTAATTTTAAACATTTAGAAACATTCACTAGCGACAACTCTAAGTTTACATTCCACACATTCTACGCCGCAGTAGATAAAGAATTTATCCCTGACTTAAATCACGAGCATGTAGGATATTGCTGGGTGCCTATAAAAGAATACCCCCGGCCTATTCATCCGGGGGTATGGCGTAGTTTTCAATTTAATCGAGTTGTTGAAAAACTCGAAACTATGCAGGCATTAGCCGATGTCTGCTTCCATGATAAATTCACGAACACTGATGTGTCTGACGTTAGATAGGCTAGCCCACTCGTCTGGGAAAGTACCTGATCTTTCTTCAGTGATATAAACAAATTCAGTATCCGGGTAAGTTTCAAATACTAGTTTTGATGCTTTAACCCAGAATGGGCGCTCTGCTTCTTCTGTTTCATATCCTAATAAGAATACTTTAGTGTGGCCATCAAATGCTGCCAAGTATGCCGCACATGTACCAGCGTTAAATGGTGGATCTTGTGGTAATAGATACAATTTGCCTGGATTTTCTAATACACGGCTACTGTTACTATAAACAATAGTTTTCTTGTGGTGACCTGCTTTTAACAAGTCTTTAACGTTATTTGGACCAATTGCAACGTGGAAGTCGCATTTGACATGCTTATACATATCATTAGTACCATAAGTTTGAAGTTTGTTACTACCTAAGATACCGCCTTTGTGATCAGCAATTTTCTTCAATGGGAATCTTTTTGCAGTTTCGCCACCACCGATAACAATCGCTTGTGTTGTTATGTAGTTGTTAAAAACGCTGTTAGGAACCCATTCCTTAACTGGCTCTTGCTGGATACCATCACGGAATTCTAGGAAAGTTGCAACATCTTCACCAGCGTATGTTGCTCTAAATTTTTGTTCTATTTTATACATTTGCAGTGGCTCCTATAAAAATAATTTTCTGCCTATACACTATTTATATTTTTCTTAACTTGCAATATACGTAGCATATATTTTTACATCGTTGCTGGAACTTGCTCCCGAATACAACAATCTAACGTTTCCGTCGCTAACATCAGTACTAAAATCACCCAACGAGGATGTTGTAGTAACTTCTCCAAAAACCGAAATAGTCGATGTTGTTCCGTTATGTACAACCAGTGCTTCAACTATGTTATGGTTGCCGCTATTACTTATAACTGCAACATACTTTGCACCTCTAAAACTTGATAATTGAAATTGATCAACAGGTGTTGCCGAAGTTCCAACAGATGTTGATGTTGGATTTGACATAACCGTACCGGTAACAGTGATATTACCAGTTAAACTAATATTACCCGTTCCTGTAATATCATTGTTGTTTAATCCTAACGTACCGCCCAGTTCAGGGCTTAGATCATAAACTAAATCTGTAAGTCCTGTTAATACATTTGCGCCAACATAACCTCTAGTAGTATTACTACCAAGTGTCATTCGTTGGATAGTGACATTGCAATTTGCACTATCGCCTGTTGCAGATAAAACAATATTTCCGTTGCTAATTACAACTGCTAAATTTACTACATCGTCATTTGCTGACGATTGTAAAACACTATGCTCGTTATAGTTAATAGTTGTGCCGTTTGTTACAGCATCTATTGTAGAAGTTCTAAAATTAGAATTACTATTATCCCTGGCTGAGATTACCCAACGTACAGAAGTAGTTCCAGTTGCAGTAAAAGAATCAACTATTGTAGAACTTGTTGATACTGCAATGTCTTTAACATAGATATTGCTGTTCTGCAAGTTTGCCACAAAAGTCAAGTCTGTTGTGCCAATGGTGATAGGATCTGGAGTAGTTAAACGCCAAAGTTTCGACGAGTATGTATCACCTTCGGTTGTGTTTAAAATAATACCCGACGTAATATTTGAGTTGCTATTAAAGTCTAGCGCACGAGTCCATGTGCCGTTACTGCCCGATCCCAATGTTTCAACAAAGTAAACACCGTTTTGAGCTGAATTGGTCTGGGCTACTACTAAAACACGATCCCCTACCTGGAGATTAACCCCGTCAACAGTCGCTGGAGTACCGCCTGACAATGTTATATTGCTATCAACTGCTACACGACAACTGTTTTTAAAGTCTGAATCTTGTAACTGATTTAAACGAGGCCTAGTTAATCCCATTTGTAAAGTTCCTAATTATATCATATTTATCCTAGTTTTGTTTTAAACTCGTCTGGTAAAGATGCATACAATGATATCAACTGATCTTCGTCGAATTTCTCTTCAGTTGGTATTTTTAAGAAGTCCCACGAATCAGTTTGGAATACTACACTCGGGCATTCGTCGAATCCCTTTAGCAATGCTACAACTGCACTATGCAGTCCGTCCCAGCAAAACAATTGTCCATTGATATCAACTATCGACGATGGACGCAACAATGCTGGATGGAAATTATTATAAATGTCCATTACATGCGAGGGGTCGAATCGCTTCAATTGTTTTTCTGTTATTAAAATCTTGCTAAAATCGACGTAGGTTAAGTGGTATTGGGGTAGCCTACTGTCTATTTCAAACGGAAACCTATGTTGTTTAATTTTTTCTAATAGTGTAATCATACTAGTATTTACTCATAGAAAAAGCACCCGATGGGTGCTTTTTCGTTTGATTGTTAATTATAAATTAACGACCTACTGCTACTTCAATGATACCTGACTGACCGTCAAAGTTAGCAAGTGCTTTACCAATTACCATACCGGCTTTTGGTTCGCTCGGTGCTCTCATTGCGTGTCCGTTAGGACCAGCAACCATAATATCACCTTTACGTACTGGACCAGAAACTTTACATGGTACACGACCTGTAAATGCTACTGCTACAACGTTTGCGCCTGTTAGACCAGTGTTCATTAAGAAACCTGGGGCAGTAGAAACTACACCAGCAATACGTGGGCTACCAGAGGCTGCGATGGTAACTTCTTCTGCGCCACCAAACTCAACTACTGTGCCTGGCTCGTACTTCTTGTCTGCAACATAGTTTTCTGCCAAGTCAGCGTACTGTGCATTAGTTGCAGTACCAGAGAATACGCTAGTTGATAGTGTATTGCTACTTGGGTTGTATGTAAGACCTGTGTCAGTCTCGATACCTTGAGAACCAGTTGTGCCATCAACAAAAGTTAGGTAAACAGTTTCGCTGGCGCTGTTGTTTGCTGTTGCATTAACAGCAGATGCAGTACCTGATAGATCGCCAGTAAATGTTGTAGCATAAACGTTAGCGAATCTATTAGAACTTGAACCAATGTTATAACTGTTGTTGCTATAAGCACTGATACTTGAACGCATCTGAATACCACCAGAGAAGTTCTGTTGGCTAGAGTAGTTAGTAGATGAGCCCCAGTAAGAACCTTCACTTGAGTCGTTACCGTCGGAAGTTAGAGCCTTGGCCGCTAAAATCGAAACGTTACGCTCGATGTCTTCAATTCTGCGTAGTGCTGATTTACTACCAGAAAACACGATGTCTTCTGGGGCTGGAGTTCCTGAATACTCAACTAGCGAACCAGTTGAGTTATACTTATATCTTTTTGATCTGTCTAGAGCTTGTGCAGTGGTCGAACCACCGCTTCTTAAATAACGTGACATTTTTCTCTTCTCCTTATATGTTGTTAAGAGTTAATTAGTAACGGAGGAACATTATTATTCCCACAAGCCTTTCGGCTCATAAGCAAGGGGATGTCAAACCCCTTGCCATTGACTAATTAAATTAATCCATCCAAATTGCTTCAATTTCGTCATCACCGGCTAATACACCTGTTGAGAAAGTTAGTGTACCGTTTGTGGTATCGACTGAAACTTCTGTTGGGCGTAATATTTGACGGTTCAAGTACACTTGATATGTAATTGCACCAGTCATGTCAAAGCCTAGTGTTGCCGCAGTTAACGCTAGTGAGCCACTGGCATTAGAAGTAGCATTAGCACTAGTAGCAACATAGATTGAACTATGGTTGTGTGTTAATGTTACTGCACCAGTTTTACCTTCGACGCTTGTAACACCACCGGTAACTGTAATTACACCAGTTGAACTGTTGTAAGAACCAGAACCAGTTACGCTGATTGCGGCTCTTGCAAGTGCATCAGTGTATTGTGTGATAGTTGTAGCGATAACACCAGTTGAACTGCTGTATGTCATGCCTGTTCCAGCACTTACGCTTCCACGAGCACGAGCTGTTGTGAAGTATAGGTTTGTTGAACCTTCTGTGATTTCGTCTGTATTGTCTTTAGCGGCTACTGCGCTTGAAACGTATGCTTCTGTTGCAACGTTAGCATAACTAGAACCATCAGTGGTTAATTCCCACTTGTCGTTCCCTTCATTCCAACGTAACTGAACAGCGGCTTCGTCACCACGCATAATACGTAGACCAGCATTTTCAGTTGGTGTACCAGTTGTGAAGTTGCTGTTTAAGTCAATGATGTTGTCTGCTAAACTAATGGTTTCACTGTTAACAGTAGTTGTTGTACCGCTAACTGTTAGGTTACCACTAATTGTCATACCACCGTTGATAGCAACTAAACCAGAGCCGTTACCAGAAAGTGTTAGGTTACTGTTAGATGTTTTTGCTTCAATTGCATCAGTAGAAAGACCAACTGCAACAGCAACTTTGTTACCTGCTGAGTTAGTAATGTTAGAACCGTCTTCAATCTGGAATGTGCCTTTTGCAACAATAACACCAGAACCAGTTGGATCTAGTTCTAGCGAACCTGAACCAGTGGTTTGAAATACTAGGTTTTGGTTTGCATCAGCAGAAACGACGATGTTACCAGAATCTTCTTGAAGAACTTTCTGACCGTTAACATACAACGAACCTGATGAAACGAAAACGTCTCGCCATGGATAACTTGCGCTACCTAAGTCAAAACCTGTTACACCGTTTGATGCAACAGTTGGAATAATACCGCTGCCGGTAATATTAAAAAGAGCAACGCCGTCAACAGTAACAGCAATATCACTGCCAGTGCCGGTGTCATTTAGCGCAATGCTTGTGTCGTTTTTAGCGATACTTGTTGTGCTTAGGTTACCACTAATGGTACCCGATGTTGTTAGGTTACCTGTTGCGGCATCAATTTCTAATGCACCAACGGTAAGACCATTTTTTACTACAAAATTACTATTTGCCATAGTTCCATTCTCCCTATATGTGGCATAAAGGTAACTAGGTTTCCCTAGTTACCCTTAGTTTTTAATTAAACTGCAATGTAGTGTTTTGCAACACGTACACTTGAAGTTCCGCTTGCACCAGTACCTTGTACTAATACGTTACTACCGCTAATTGTGACACTATATGTCATAAATGCTGTTGTACCATCTGCTACAACCTGACCGTATTGTGCCATAGTTGCTGTTGTACCATCATGAATGATCAACAATTCGTCAACTTGGTAATCGGTACCGTTTGTTGCCTGTACAATCAACTTAGCACTACGGTATGCGTTAACATCGATACTTACAACAGTTGTTGCACTTGTACCAACGCTTACTGCGGCCTTGTTTTCAACCATTGCACCATCTGTATCCCAGTATGATGTAATAGTACCAGCACTTGAACCAGTGTAGATATTAATTGCGCTGTTGGTTGGATCTAACTTCATGTAGCCGTTACCGCTAGCAACACCGCTCAATGAGCTAGTTGTTGTTAGGATACGAACGTCAATGACGTCACCAGATGCTGGTGCTTCGCTGAATGTTAGTGTTGTACCACTGCAAGAATATGCACTTGTTGGTAATTGAACAACACCGTTGATAGCAACAACTACGCCAGCAGTTGTTGAATCTTGGCTAAGTGTAAACGCTGTTGTTGTGTCGTCACCACTGAAACTATCGGCAGTAATTAGAGTGAAATCACCGGCTAGGTTCTTCCATTCTGCGCCTGTATAAATTTCTGCAGAACCGATTGTGCTGTTGTAACGCAACATACCTTGTACACCGGTTGGACGCTGTGCTGATGAACCTGCTGGAATCATCATTGAGTCTGTACCGATTACTTTTAGTCTTGCGCCAGTTGTTAGGTCACCGCTAGTACCATCACCACCAATAATAACTTGGTCGTATGTTGCGCTTGCTACTGCACGTAGTAAGCCAGCAGTTGTATCACCAACAACAGTTAAGAAGTTACCATCGGCGCCTGCTGGGTTAACTGTTACTTGTGTAAAGTCTGCAATGTCAGGAGTGGTCTGACCAATCTGACCGTCTAGGTTACCAGTTACGTTACCAGTTAGGTTACCTGTTACATCACCTGTTACGTTACCAGTTACATTACCAGTTAAGTCACCAGTTACATCGCCAGTTACGTTACCAGTTACGTTACCAGTTAAATCACCAGTTACATCGCCAGTTACGTTACCTGTTACATTACCAGTTACATTACCAGTTAAGTCACCAGTTACATCGCCAGTTACGTTACCAGTTACATTACCAGTTAAGTCACCAGTTACATCGCCAGTTACGTTACCAGTTACATTACCAGTTACATTACCAGTTAGATCGCCTGTTACATTACCTGTAACATTACCAGTGTGTAGACCAGTGCTATCGCCTGTTAAGTTACCTGTTACGTTGCCAGTTACATTACCTGTTACAGAACCAGTTAGGTCACCTGTAAAGCCGCCGCTTGCTGATACTGTTGTACCAACAACTGAACCGGTATGAATACCAGTGCTATCACCTGTTAAGTTACCTGTTACGTTGCCAGTTACATTACCTGTTACAGAACCAGTTAGGTCACCTGTTACATCGCCAGTTACGTTACCAGTTACGTTACCTGTTACATCGCCAGTTACGTTACCAGTTAGGTCACCAGTTACGTTACCACTAAATGTTGCATCTGTACCATCTGTACCATTTTCAAGGATCTTTGTTAATCCGTTGCCAGCATAGATATCACCTGTCATGTCACCGGTTACATCGCCGGTTACGTCGCCAGTTACATTACCTGTTACGTTACCAGTTAGGTTACCTGTTACATCGCCAGTTACATCGCCAGTTAGGTCACCTGTAACATTACCTGTAACATTACCTGTTACATTGCCAGTTAGGTTACCTGTTACATCGCCAGTTACATCACCAGTTAGGTCACCTGTAACATTACCTGTTACATCGCCTGTTACGTTACCTGTTACGTTGCCTGTGTGTAGACCAGTGCTGTCACCAGTTAGGTTACCAGTTACATTACCTGTTACATTACCTGTTACATCACCAGTTACGTCGCCTGTTAAATCGCCGGTTACGTTACCTGTTACGTTGCCTGTAACATTACCTGTCAAGTCGCCAGTTACGTCACCAGTTACGTTACCTGTTACGTTACCAGTTACGTTACCGCTTAATGAACCGTAGAAGTTATCGCCGGATGTACCGTTAACATCAACTACTATACCTGCGCCTGTGTTGTAAATGTCACCAGTTACATCACCAGTTACATTACCTGTCAAATCGCCTGTTACATCGCCAGTTACGTTGCCTGTAACATTACCTGTTACGTTACCAGTTAAATCGCCAGTTACGTCACCAGTTACGTTACCAGTTACGTCACCAACTAAGTCACCTGTAAATACGCCACTGCTTGTAACGATGTCTTTGTTAGATTCCCAAGAATCGGTAGCGGAATTATATGTCCAAGTTGCGTTAGCACCTGTGACAGTAAGACCAGCACCGTTTGCTTCTGCGGCAGTAGTTGCAGTAGAAGCGATTTCAATATTTTTATCTTCAACTGTTAGTGTAGCGGCTGCAACAGTAACAGAGTTACCATTAACAGTCAAGTCACCTGTAACAGTTAAGTTACCACCAATGGTTACATCATTTGGTAAGCCAATTGTTAGTGTATCGGTTGTATCATTAAATACAACTTCAACTTCACTTGCTGTACCAGCAAAAGTCATTGTGCTGTTTGCTAAGTCAACAGTACCTGTGTTTGAACCGTCGCTTACAGTCATTTGGCTGGCTACTGGAGATGACGATGCGGAAGTAATACGACCTTTTGCGTCAACTGTAATAATAGCGGCAGTAGTTGAACTACCGTATGTGCCTGCTGTTACACCGCTTAGTGATAGTGTTGAAGCAACGCTTGCTGTATCGCCGGCGTTAGTGAATGTTGCTGTACCAGTTACGTCACCTGTTAGAGCAACTGTTACTGCGCTACTTAGTGCTGATGCTGTGTCTGCATTACCAGTTACGTTACCTGTAACATTACCAGTTACATCACCAGTTACATCACCAGTTAGGTCACCTGTAAAGCCACCACTTGCTGATACTGTTGTACCAACAACTGCACCAGTTAGGTCACCTGTTACGTTACCTGTTACGTTACCTGTAACATTACCAGTTAGGTTACCAGTTACGTCACCAGTTACATCACCAGTTAGATCGCCTGTAACATTACCAGTTACATTACCTGTTACATTACCTGTTAGGTTACCAGTTACATCACCAGTTACATCACCAGTTAGATCGCCTGTAACATTACCAGTTACATTACCTGTTACATTACCTGTTAGGTTACCAGTTACATCACCTGTAACAGCGCCGCTGAATGTTGCGTCTGTACCATCTGTACCATTATCTAGTACAATAGTTAGACCGTTACCTGCGTAGATATCACCAGTTACGTTACCAGTTACATCACCAGTTACATCACCAGTTAGATCGCCTGTAACATTACCAGTTACATTACCTGTTACATTACCTGTATGTAGACCAGTGCTGTCACCAGTTAAATCACCAGTTACATTACCTGTTACGTTACCTGTTACGTTACCAGTTACATCACCAGTTACGTTGCCTGTATGTAGACCAGTGCTGTCACCAGTTAAATCACCAGTTACGTTACCAGTTACGTTACCTGTTAAATCGCCTGTAACATCGCCAGTAACATTACCTGTTACGTTGCCAGTTACGTTGCCAGTTACGTTACCAGTTAAATCACCAGTTACATCACCAGTTAGGTCACCTGTAAAGCCACCACTTGCTGATACTGTTGTACCAACAACTGCACCAGTTAAATCACCAGTTACGTTACCAGTTAAATCACCAGTTACATCGCCAGTTACGTCGCCTGTTACATTACCTGTTACATTACCTGTTAGGTTACCTGTAACGTTACCAGTTACGTCGCCTGTTACATTACCTGTAACATTACCTGTTAAATCGCCTGTAACATCACCTGTTACATTACCTGTTACATTACCTGTAACATCACCAGTTAGGTTACCAGTTACATCACCTGTAACACCGGTGGTTGCAGTAATTGAATCTGCTGTTAAACTTTGAATGCCAGTGATAGCACCAGAGTTGATTGTTAATGTTCCGTCTGTTAATGACGAAACTGTCATTGCACCTGCTTGCATATCAGCATAACTTGTAATGGTGATATCGCCGGTGGTTGTTCCTGTTTCCGTAGTTGTAATTGCTACGAATTGTGCGCCGCTTTCATCCCAAACAAACGCGGTGTTAACGTTACTTCCACCTAGGTTTGCAAGGTTACGGTTGACAAGAATACCAATATCGTATGTTGGTGTTCCGGTATAACCGTTATTAAATACTACTAACGGATCGTTAATGTATGTGTTAGTACTTTGCACAGTACTTGTTGTACCAGCCACAGATAAGTTACCACTAATTGTAACGTTACTACTTAAGGTTAAGTCTGGTGCAAACAAACTTCCTGTAAGTGTACCCGATGCAATCTTTTGCGCGGTAATTGTACTATCTGTAATCTGGTTATTCTTAATTCTTGTAGTCATGACTATTGGCTCCTAAAAATAACTTTAGTTTGGAGAAGGATTTCCCCTAACCATAATGTTATTTATCTGGTCATAGAGAAACACCCTGTATACAATAGGTTTTTTGTCAGGGTGTGTGTTAGGGGAGTTTGTTGCCTAATAGTCTAATTAGACGGAT
>Ga0222714_10006684_pt1 | contig 10718 bp, 9 predicted proteins | sample C33_3DmetaG_FD_165048 | JGI IMG/M metagenome (GOLD analysis project Ga0222714, IMG submission 165048) | Estuarine water microbial communities from San Francisco Bay, California, United States - C33_3D | ecosystem: Environmental > Aquatic > Marine > Unclassified | place: USA: California... | reverse complement strand
GGTTCACGGTGGCAGACGATGGTGCGGGCTTCAGGACTGATCGGGTTTCAAGAAACCGTATTGGCATCAGCACCTCAATCAGAGCTCGAGTTGAATCTGTTGGGGGCAAGGTGGAGATCGACTCGGGCCTAGGAAAAGGTACCCAGGTAGTTATGAGGTGGCCGCGTGATTAGTCTTTCTCGACTTGCCCTCACTGGGGTCGGCATCCTCTTTGGCCTTTATCACGCGGTTCTAGGTGTGTTGTTTTTGGGTGAGTACCAAAACCCGGGCTACGCCATTGTTGGACTGGTTACTTACCTAGCCGCTCTCCTGGTGGCCACGCTCGATAAGCGAGGACTCAAAATGAGAGTGGCGTCAGCTGTATTTGTCTTACTCGCCGCAGTTTGGCTGCCGCAGCTGATTTTTATGGCGCTTGGCGAGGTCAGACAGGCAAGCTACACCACATGGCACATAGCCGCGATTGGAACATTGCTGGCAATCTTGACTATTCGCAAGTTTGAAGTTCTCGCATGGATTGCTCTAGCGATCACCTCGCTTGAGGTAATTGAGTGGGGCGGGCCGGATGTGATCTTCAACTCAGGTCTAGTCGGAGCACTTCTTTTGGTCGCAACCGCTCAGGCTGCATCCTGGGCTCTGGGCTCAAGTTCCAAGAGCGCGGAGGAGTTTCGAAGGAGGGCACTGGCCATTGATACCGCAACCGCCGCCTCAAGCGCTGCGCGAACCGAGCGAACTGAGCGACTAACCCAAACCCTAAAGGAAGTGCTGCCCCTGCTAGAGAAAATCTCCGACTCTAAAGGCAACCTAACTAAGGCTGAAAGGCTCAAGGCCCAGCTGACCGAGGCTGAGCTGCGTGACCAAATTAGAGGTAGGAACCTCCTATCAATAGATATTGTCAGCGAAACCAGAAACGCAAGAATGCGTGGCATAGAGGTTCAGCTACTGGACGATGGAGGACTTGACGATCTAAGCCAAGAGGACCGCACGCCCTACCTGTGGGAGGTTGCATCGAGGCTCAAAGGGGTGAAGGCCGGCAAGGTCGTGATCAGAGCTGCGAAGGGAGACTCCTGGCGGGTCAGCATGGCAGCCATTAGAAAAGAATCTGACAGCCCCGATTTGTTTATCCGAATCTAGGCGCCAGCTCTGCACAAAATGTAATGGGGCGACTAATGTCGCCCCATCTACCCCCGCACTAGGTGCGGAACCTCCGGCCCCTTGCAGCCGATCGAGGTTCGTGGTTCAAGAAAACCACTAAGCGCCTGAGCGCAAAAGACTTTGGACCAAATTTGGCTTCATCACTTTGGGGGACACGAACCTAGCGAAGCTTTTTGCCCCACTTGGCGTCCACGCCTGTTCTAAGGAGACCGGAGTCCTTATGCCAGGAGGTCTTTGGGGAACCCAGGGCAACTCTTCCAAGCTTTCTAGACTCAATGATTGCCGCCTCAACAACTGCAAGCGCGGCAGCCTTTTCTTCCGGCGTTCCACCTTTTACTCTGATGAGCTGCTGGATTTCTTGTGGTGTGTATTGCTTCATTAGAGAGGGATGTTTCCGTGCTTCTTGGGAGGAAGCGTTGAGCGCTTGGTCTTGAGTGCACGCAGTGAACGAATGATTGCCCCTCTGGTGCCGGCCGGTTCGATGATGCCATCAAGCTCACCGCGCTCTGCAGCTAGGAATGGGCTTGCAACGTTGTAGGTGTACTCCTTGGCCAGCTCATCTCTGACCTTGGCAATGTCGGCACCTGAGGCCTCGGCCTCTTTGATCTTGTCTCTAAAGAGAATGTTCACAGCTCCCTGCCCGCCCATCACCGCAATCTCTGCGGTTGGCCAAGCGAGGTTGATGTCTGCACCGAGCTGCTTAGAGCCCATGACGATATATGCGCCACCGTAGGCCTTGCGGGTTATGACAGTAATCAGCGGCACGGTTGCCTCTGCATAGGCGTAGAGCAGCTTGGCACCGCGACGAATCACTCCTGCCCACTCTTGGTCAGTGCCGGGGAGGTAGCCCGGCACGTCCACGAAAGTCAGGATTGGGATTGAGAAAGCGTCGCAGAAGCGCACAAACCTGGCGGCCTTTTCTCCTGCATTAATGTTCAGCGTTCCCGCCATCTGCAGCGGCTGATTTGCCACTATGCCAACAGACTGTCCGTCTACCCTTGCAAACCCCACGATGATGTTTGGCGCATAGAGCGGCTGAATCTCAAGGAATTCTCCCTCGTCGACCACCGCTTTGATTACGGTTTGCATGTCGTAGGGCTGGTTTGGAGAATCTGGAATCAGGGTGTTTAGCGCCTGGTCCTCGTCGGTGATCTCAAGCTCTGCCTCGGATTGGTAGGTGATGGTGTCGGAGAGATTGTTCTCTGGCAGAAAGCCAACTAGAGACTGAACATAGTCAATGGCGTCATCCTCGTCGCTTGCGAGGTAGTGGGCAACGCCGCTGGTCTCGTTGTGGGCTCTAGCGCCACCGAGCTCCTCCATGCCAACGTCCTCACCGGTCACGGTCTTGATCACATCCGGTCCCGTGACGAACATGTTCGAGGTCTTGTCGACCATGATCACAAAGTCGGTGAGGGCTGGTGAGTAGACGGCGCCTCCGGCAGCGGGCCCCATGATGATTGAGATCTGCGGTATCACGCCGGAGGCGTGAGTATTCAGACGGAAGATCTCTCCATACTTACCAAGGGCAATTACACCCTCCTGAATTCTCGCGCCACCTGAGTCGAGTATTCCAATTATTGGAACTCCAGACTTGATGGCTAGCTCCATAATTTTGATGATCTTGTTTCCGGCTGCCTCACCGAGGGAGCCGCCAAAGATTGTGAAGTCTTGAGAGTAGACGGCCACCTGACGGCCGTGAATGGTCCCAAAACCCGTGACCACCGAGTCGCCGTAGGGACGCTTGGCGTCCATACCAAAGGAGCTGGCGCGGTGGCGAACGAACTCGTCAACCTCAACGAAGGAGCCATCATCGAGCAGCATCTCAACGCGCTCACGCGCGGTCTTCTTGCCTTTTGCGTGCTGCTTTTCGGTGGCCGCCTCACCGGCTGCGTGAACGGCTTCGTGATAGCGCTTTTTTAGGTCGGCTATTTTTCCGGCAGTGGTGCTTAGATCTGGCTCGCTCAAATTGCTCCTTACTAGCCCTCCTACTTTATTGCTGATATTTGGCCATTTCTTGCATGGATTCAACAAAGAGATTGACCATTCGTCTTGAAAACCTACAATTTTCAGCCTTGCGATATCGTTTAGTTGTGAATCTCGAGAAGTCGCTTGCAGTTGATGCGTCGCTGGTGTTTCTAGAAAGCGTCGACTCCACCAATCTTGAGCTGGCGAGACTAATAACGACATCGGCGAAGCCAGATCTTTTTGCTGTGGTGGCAGCGGAGCAGACTGCGGGCAGAGGTCGCCTCGAGAGATCTTGGGTTTCTGAACCGGGCACATCGATATCGCTCTCTGTGCTGCTTGAGCCAACCAAAAATGTTGAGCAGGGACTTGTTCCGCTGTTTGTCGGAAGCTGTGTTGCAAGAGCGCTTTCGACAATTACCGGAAAAGACGCCGGGGTGAAGTGGCCAAACGATGTGCTGATTGACGGCAGGAAAATTTGCGGAGTGCTCTCTGAGCTGACAGACCAAGGGGTAATTGCCGGAATCGGCATTAACCTAGAGCGGCAAAAGGGTGCTCCCGATACCGCATGTGCGGTAGGTGACTTTGCCAGTGCAGACTTTGACGGCGCGTTATCAATGGTCCTGGCCGAGCTCCGAGCAGGTTGGTCTGATTGGCTTTCAGAGGGCAACGACTTTGCCCTTGGATTGATTCGCTCAACATCGGTGACAGTCGGCATGAAAGTCAGGGCCATCATGCCCTCCGGCGAAGAGGTTGTCGGGACCGCGGTTTCGATCGAGTCGGATGGCCGGCTTTGCATTGAAGGGTCGGAAACGCACCTTGTCAGCGCGGCAGACGTTTGGCATCTGCGAAACTAGCGGTCGGAGGCTACATGCAAACAGTTGGGGTCATAGGCGGTGGCCAGCTCGCGCGCATGATGCAGCCTGCCGCGATCGCACTTGGCATAAACCTGTCAGTTTTCGCAGAGTCTGAGGGTTCCTCTGCGCACGGTGCTGTGACAAAGGTGGGCGATTACACCGACCTTGCCCAGCTTCGTGAATTTGCCAAGCACGTTGATGTCATCACTTTTGACCACGAGCACGTCCCAACCGAGCTTCTTCGCCAGTTAGAGGCCGAGGGCGTGAATGTTAGACCGGGTCCGGCAGCGCTGATTCACGCCCAAAACAAGCTTGTGATGCGGAAAAAACTAGCTGAACTTGGCCTGCCGCAGCCGAATTTTGCCGAAATTACCTCACCCCAAGAGCTCGAGCAGTTCATAGGTATCCATGGACCCAAGATCGTTGTCAAGACTCCGATTGGCGGATATGACGGCAAGGGAGTAAGGGTTGTTTCCTCGGCAGCTGAGGTCAGCGACTGGCTTGAGAATTTGGCAAGTTTTGGCGGCAGCCTGCTGGCCGAGCAGAAGGTGGATTTTCTCTCCGAGGCAGCTCAGCTGATCGCTAGACGACCCTCGGGTGAGGCAAAGACCTGGCCGCTGGTGCAGACGATACAGTCCGGCGGAGTCTGCTCGGAGGTTATCGCCCCCTACCCCTCGCTCTCGCTCAGCGATCCAGCAGCCGATATTGCCCACTCGATTGCGAACGGCTTAGGTGTCACAGGAGTAATGGCGGTAGAGATGTTTGTTCTAGCCGATGGCTCGCTGTCAGTAAACGAGCTTGCAATGCGTCCTCACAACTCTGGCCACTTCTCCATTGAGGGATCTAATACCTCCCAGTTTGAGCAGCACCTCAGGGCGGCATTAGACCTGCCTTTGGGGGACACGGGCATGCGGGGTGGCTTTGCGGTGATGGTGAACCTATTGGGAGTGGATGATAAGAACTCCTTCTACGAGCACTACCCAACCGCTATGGCTAGGTATCCCTCGGTGAGCTTCCACCTCTACCAAAAGACAGCCAGGTTGGGCCGCAAGATGGGTCACCTGACTGTGCTGGGTAGCAATCATGAAGAGCTTTTGGAGACTGGCCGAAAGGCCAGAAGCCTGATTTACGGAGAGGCTTAGACTTAGCAAATGGCACTTGTAGCAATAGTTATGGGCTCCGACAGCGACTGGCGGATCATGGAGCAGGCCAAGATCGTGCTCGATGAATTTGGTGTTGAGTCCGAGGTCGAGGTCCTAAGTGCTCACCGAACACCTGAAAAGATGCTCAGCTGGGGCAAGGCCGCAGCCGAAAAGGGCACCAAGGTAATCATCGCTGGGGCGGGCGGTGCCGCCCACCTTCCCGGAATGCTGGCCTCAATCACCTCACTGCCCGTGATTGGCGTGCCTGTTGCGCTGAATCACCTGGAGGGTATGGACTCGCTGCTGTCGATTGTGCAGATGCCGGCTGGGGTCCCAGTGGCAACAGTTTCCATAGATGGAGCCAAGAATGCAGGACTATTGGCTCTTAAGATTCTCGGCACCTCAGACGCCAAGCTGCTCGCCAAATTAGATGACTATCGAGCTCAGCTCGAAATCCAGGTGGGCGTAAAGAACGAAAATCTGAAATCCAGCCTGTAATCAGTCCATTCTCAGCCATTTCTCATTAGTTCAAAACACCAAATCGCATCAGCGTTTTTTCAGAATCTCAACCTAAGGTTGAAGGTGGCTGGAGGTGAGCTATGCCTAGGTTTCGCGCACTCGCGCTAGCTAGCGCTACCCTCCTAATTCTTTCGGGGTGCAGCGTTTTTTATCCGAACTGGGGTGCGACTGAGCTGCCAGAGGAGCCGACCATGTCGGCTCTTCCCACGGAGACAGAAACCGTAACAGCTGAGCCGGAGCCGACGGATACAGAGATAGAAGCCTCGGCAGAGCCAGAGCCTACCGAGACCGAAGAAACCGAGATTGAGAAGGTCCAGACCGAAGTGACAATCATCATGGCGGTAGCCGAGCCTGACTTTGGTGTGCTCACGGTTGTGGCACAGATTCCCGGTCTCAGCGAGTCTGGCGGAATGTGCAAGATGCGATTTATTGGTTCGGACGTTGAGAAAGAGCTGGAAGTTCGAGCGGAACCCTCCTCGGACTACACCCAGTGTTTCCCAATCGAGTTCCCACTGAGCGAACTGCCCAGCGGAAATGGCGTGGTAACTGTGAGCTATGACTCCCAGTTCCACTTCGGCACTTCACCCGCTACATCGGTGGTGATTCCCTAGTGCGTAGGCTCTTTGCGATGTTTACCGCAGCCTTCATGGTTGCGGTCGGTTTTGTTGGCCTTTCGGCCCCCCAGCCTGCCGAGGCTGCTCCTCCGGGCAGCGCCTTCGATCCTGGGTTGATCATTAGCGACAGCGTCTTCTTTGACTTTGGCTCAATGACCGTTGAGGAGATCCAGGCATTTTTGGACTCCAGGGTTGAAACCTGTCGTGCAGAAGATCCGGCGATTGACTGCCTCAAGAACATTCGCATCGACATTCCTGAGACTCCTGCGACCACGCCCGAAGAGGTGGGTCCTTGTGCGGCAATTCCTGCAAAGCCTCAGGCAACCGCTGCAGAGGTGATTCACGCGGTCGCAAACGCCTGCGGCATAAACCCCAAGGTCATAATCACCACGCTCCAAAAAGAGCAGGGTCTGGTTACCTCGACCAAGCCCACTGACTACATGTATCGGGCCGCAATGGGGTTCGGCTGCCCAGATTCGGACCCCGGTATTTGCGGCAAGGTCTACGTCGGATTGTTCAACCAGATCTACCGGGCCAGCAAGCAGCTGATCTGGTACGGAAACCCTGAGGGTTCTTTTACTTACTGGAAGCCAGGCAGAACCGTAGCGATGCGCTTCAACCCCAAGTCGTCGTGTGGCACCAAGAGCTTCCTGCTTCAGAACCAGGCGACCGCAAACCTCTACTACTACACCCCCTATACCCCGAATGCCGCAGCTCTGAATAACCTCTACGGCTCTGGCGATAGCTGCTCGGCTTACGGCAACAGGAACTTCTGGCGCTTCTACCACGACTGGTTTGGGTCACCGGTTGCAGGTGGCTACCTGCTGAAGTCGGCCTCCAGCGAGACCTTCTTGATGGTTGACAACAAAAAGTACCGCGTTACAGACGCTCGGGTTTTGGCTTCTCTTGCGCCACTTGGCCCACTCGGAGAGATTTCTCAGCCTTACCTCGACAGCTTCGAAAGCTCCGGTGACATGGGCCAGATTGCAATCGATCTGAGCACCCAGCAGCGCTACCTCCTAGTCGACTCGTACAAGTACGCAATCAATGACTGCCAGGTAGCTGCCCAATATGGCCAGGACTGCAACCTGGCAGTTGGCCTCACCTCGCTGCAGCTCACCCAGTTCCAGGACGGGGGAGTTCTCTCGAGGCTCATTGAGCAGCCAGATGGAACCCGGTATTGGATTGAAAACGCGAGCTCACGAGTGGTCGTTGACCCTCTGGCACTGAGCACCGTCGGAGCAGAAAACTCGCCAACGGTCTCGATGACCATCGAGCAAATCACCACCGTTAAACCAGGAAGCGCCTTGGCGTCAGAGCTTGTGATGTTTGGCCTTACTGGAACCAATGACATGCTCATCGCCTCCGGGGGCAAGACCTATCGGTTTGTTGCCAGCCTGCTGGGAGCAACTAACCTCTCGCGCTGGTTTACCCAAACCGGTGTGACTATGGAGTTGCAGGCGGTTGCCTCCACCATGCATCCAGAGACAATTCGCGGCTTCGTTTCAAGCCCAGCAGGCGATACCTACGTGATCACAGCCGAGGGCAAGCTGAAGGTTACCGACCCTGCCGAGTGGACTGACTATGTGGTGCCGCTGACGCAGAGCTTGATTGACGCCTTCCCAACAGTCGAGGCCGAGCTTGCGACCCCAGCTGTTGTGACCTCGGAGGGCAACAAACTCGCCTACTTCGTGGATGCTGCAGAGCGCAGAATCTCCACAACCGCCGACATGACGAACAGGTTCTTGGGTCTCATTGACCAGCCAAGCACCGTCATCCTGCCGCAATCTGCAATCAACACGGTTGAGAGCGTTGGCCTTGCAATGGCTCCGGGCTCAATAGTCAAGGCAGCTGGCAGCTCGACCCTCTACCTGGTGGATGGCCTAACCAACAAGATTCAACTGGCCTCCTCCTCGCAGGCTAAGAGCGTCTCAGACTCCAAGACCTTCACCTTCACCAAGAGCGAGCTGGGCAAGTTAGAGACTAGAACTGGCTTCAACTCAATCAAGGTGCAGTGCAATGCCGAGACCTACCTGCTCGATGGCGGTGTGCTCTATCCGATTTCGGCAGAGGCAGTTAGCCACTTCCCCGGCACTGCCTACCCGCTCGATAACTCAACCTGCAGCGCCCTAGAGCTGTCATCCCGCGCTGTCGGGCAGTTCATCAGAGACTCACGTGGACTTCTCTACTTAATCCAAGATGGCAAGAAGCTAAGAATCTCGAACTGGACTCACTTCGCCTCGCTAAGGGGCGATGGACCGGGGTATGTCCAGGCGACAAACTACTTCAGCTCAAAGATCCCACTCGGTTCGAAGGCTCCCAACGAGGTTCAGCTTGCTTCAACGACCCCACTTCCAACCGGCGACTTCGGTCAGCTGACATTCGGTGGAAGTATTCCTGAGCCAGCACCAGAGCAGAGCCCTTCACCTGCTCCAGCACCAACACCTGAGCCTGAACCAACTCCTGAACCAACACCTGAGCCTGAGCCAGAACCAGCTCCGCTGGTTCCAAGCGAATATCGGGTGGCTACAGGCGACACCATGAACAAGATTGCAGCAAGGTTCTCGGTCAGCGTCTCAAGCCTTCAGGCCCTCAATGGCATTTCGAACCCCAACCTGATCCGGGTCGGGCAGCTCTTAAAGATTCCTGGTGGCCAGGCAATCGAACCGGAGCCTGAGCCAGAGCCAACACCAGAGCCCGAGCCGACTCCCGAGCCAGAACCTGAACCGCAACCCTCTGTGGTTGAGTATCGGGTGCAGTCGGGAGACACAATGCTTCGCATTGGCTACAAGTTTGGAGTTTCTCCCGCTGCCATTCAGGAGTACAACTCGATTTCCAACCCCAACTACATCAGGGTCGGGCAGCTGCTAAGAATTCCACTGAGCGTTGACGCAGCTCCAGAGCCCGAGCCAGAACCCGAGCCAGAACCGGAGATTGTCACCTACCGCGTGCAATCCGGAGACACGTTGTGGGGGATTGCAAGAAAGTTTGGGGTCCGCTCTTCAGCTCTTGCCGAGCTAAATGACATCAACAATGCCAACTACATCAGGGTTGGGCAGCTGCTACAGATTCCAAGCTGAGTCGACGATATCGGCCAGTGAGTGCTTGGTCTTAAAGCCAAGGGTCTGAGCAATCCGATCAACGTTTGCAACCAGTCTTGGAGGATCCCCAGCGCGTCTTTTGGTCACCTCGACCTCAAAGTCTTGGCCGCTGGCTGCCCTGAGGGCATTTAGAACTTCAAACACCGATGCCCCTTGGCCAGTTCCAACATTGAAGGTGTCAAAGGGTCTGTCGCTGCGCTCCAGGTAGTCAACGGCGGCAATGTGTGCATGGGCAAGGTCTGAGACGTGAACATAATCTCTGATGCAGCTGCCATCTGGGGTTTGGTAGTCATCACCAAAGACCTTGGGAACCTCACCGCGCCTGAGCTGTCCAATTGCAATTGGTATCAGGTTTAGCGCAGCAGTGTCTCCCATGCCCGCTTTGCCAGTTCCCGCAACGTTGAAATAGCGAAGATTTACACCTCTAAGGCCCCAATTCGCGGCGTTTTTGACCATCCACTCTCCGATGAGCTTCGTTTGGCCATAGGGGTTAATTGGTGAAGTCGGGTCATCCTCTTTCACCTGCTTTGCATCTGGCATTCCGTAGGTGGCAGCCGAGGATGAGAACACTAGAGAGTCGTGATTGGTCTCTCGCATGGCAAGAAGCAGGTTTGCCATTCCGCCGATATTGTCCAGGAAGTAGCGCTCGGGTATTTCCACCGATTCGCCCACCTGTTTCATGGCCGCCAGATGAATTACGGAATCGAATTTTTGGCTTGAGAGCATTTTGGTGAGCTTTTCGCCAGCATCCGGAGCAGCGATGTCGAGCTCCACGATCTCGGTTTCGATGCGCTGTTTGATGCCTGTGGAGAAGTTGTCGACGACAACGCACTCGTGGCCTGCGGCCTGTGCAGCGTGGACAACGTGTGAACCGATGTAGCCGGCACCGCCTGTAACGAGGATTTTCACAGCTAAAGGCTACCTTGAAGGTTTATAAACAATTTGCAGGATTGGTCAATCTCTCAACTTGACAGGTGCATACTTACACCAGTGTAATTACAGGAGCAGAATTCTTTTTGAGGGGAAGCAGCATGGAACAGCGTGATCAAGTGCCTGCTAATTGGTTTGTCGATGTGCTCAAGCTGGGGGTAGCTCGGGCCTATGGAGACGACTCAGAGGCAGACCCACTTGCATGGCAGGAAGATGCGCTGTGTGCTCAGACTGACCCCGAGGCCTTCTTCCCTGAAAAGGGAGGCTCCACCAGAGACGCCAAGAAGATTTGCTCCCAGTGCAGCGTTCGTTCGGAGTGCCTCGAATACGCTTTGAAGAATGATGAGCGTTTTGGGATCTGGGGCGGTCTTTCAGAGCGCGAGCGTCGCAGACTTCGCAGGCGCGCCTAATAAATCGTGAGCTCGCTCTCGGTAGCGGCCA
>Ga0222714_10006683_pt1 | contig 10719 bp, 6 predicted proteins | sample C33_3DmetaG_FD_165048 | JGI IMG/M metagenome (GOLD analysis project Ga0222714, IMG submission 165048) | Estuarine water microbial communities from San Francisco Bay, California, United States - C33_3D | ecosystem: Environmental > Aquatic > Marine > Unclassified | place: USA: California... | reverse complement strand
TGCCCTTCAAGTACAAACAAGCCTCGGATTTCTGGTCACCTTAATCACTCTTCAAATCACCCCCATCCTCGTTGAATGGGTTGGCTTTGAGTGGGTTTTTTGGATTCTACTCCCCGGACCTATTTTCGGCATCATCTCTATGAACGCCCTTCGGCTTCGCCCATAATCACATGGATCTAGGATCGAGTATTCAATTCGTCGATAGGGTAAAATCACGGGCACGCAATTCGGTTTGCTCCTGCCCAGAACTCGCACCAATATGTATAAATCCCGCCCAGTAATAAGGATGCGAAATGGGACCTTCGTCATTGGATAATGTCAACCTAGAATTACGCATTGCTGAGCTAATCGAATCCCCGTAAGAAAGTTGGGAATAAAATAACCCCATTAAAAGTCGAGTCCCAAGATCGTCACTAGGCCATAATGAGGCTATAAGGCTTTTCGCTCCGGCAAAGAAAAAGCCCTGAGCTAGACCAGAGAGATTCACACTCTGGACGCTACTAGCTAATGCTGTATCACAAGCGCTTAAAATGACCAAGTCTGCATTCAAGTGAAGCCCAAAGATCTCTGTACTTTTTAAAATACCGTCTTCCCCTTTTTGTCCAGATTTCTCAAGAAGTATTCCTGAATCAAACGGATTAAATGGATTGGTAAAACTGTGAGAAGCCAAATGTATTATTGAATAACTGCTTAAGTCTTCTGATTTGATATAAGCTTCGGTTACTTGATCTCGAGTCAGGACAGTGGTCTCATATTGAATCTTAGACTCCTTAGAAAATCTTTCATCGATTTGGTGTACCTCTTGTAGCGAGGATAGCAAGGGTGCTATTTGAGGAGTTGTTATGGATAGCGGCTGTTCAAAATTATTTATAAAACTTTGCACATCTTTTGACAACTCTTGATTGTTGTCGAAAACGGGTGCCAAAGCTAGGATTTTGTTGGAACGGTTGGAATCAGGTCCAAAACTGTTCAGGTAATGAGCACTAGAAAACGAATATGAAATTGAATATTGGTCTATCAAATAGGTCAGGCTTCTAGAGGATTTTCCATTTCCAGAATCAGCAGAGATTAATACGTCAAAGGATATTTTTTGAACTGTTGAGTTTGGTACAATCAATACATTGGTTGAATTAATTGACTTCTGCAGCGGGCGAAACACGGATTCATATAATAATTTACTTGGAGCAATGAACTCTAAGGGCTTCTTAGGGTCCATAGCAGAAATAAGATTGCTGATATTTCTTTTAATCACTTCCTCTGGACCTAAGTTGAAATGCTGAATTGTATCTTGGGTCACAGCAAAAGCGTGTAATGAGTCATCTAGAGTAAAATATTCTAGTAAAGATGTATTATTAGTACGTAAATAATTGTGTATATATGACAACGCAAAATGACGCTTATTCGTTCTGTATTCGGAGTAAAGGGGGAATTCGTCCTTGATTGTGCTTAATCGATTGCTCAACTCGCGTTTTGCCTTCGATATAGATAGCAAGCCATTCTCCACTTTTTTTGATACGGGTTCATTTTCTATAAATGAATGGGTTATTGATTGCCTTACTGATTTTATGACGGGATCGGGGGCTCCTGCCCTTTTTAGTGCATTGATATCCACCAACTGATTTTGTAGAGCCCAATTGTAGCCGTAATCCATGTACTCCAGAGCTAGGTAAAGCGCATTACTCTTGCCAGTTAGTTGGTGCATCGCTAGTGCGTTTCGAGTAGCCTGGGATGTAATTTCAATCGCAATAAATTCTGCTCTTTTCTTGTCTGTATCAATCCATTCACTTGTTAGGGACTCTTCAAGAGTTTTAATAGTTAATGCATCGGCCTCCATCGCGTTTTCAAGCAAGGTCAAATCTGAGTGTTGTTTTCCTAGACTAGCGGACGAGCGACTGATGATCTGAAATAATTGAACTATACGGTCTCGATGTGCGAGGTTATCAATAATATTCAGTGTTGATTTTAAGTCTTTGTATGGGATTTGGGTCTCGAGAAACAGCCCTTTTTTTGCATATTGGATCGCTTCGGATAGTTTTGAATGATCTTCAAAATATTTAGCTATCTCTAAATACAAGGAGCTCAAATGAGGAGATATATATTTGGTAGATCTGCTTAGTTCAGCGATCAAAAGTTCTTCCTGTTGCAAAGCCTTTCGGATGTCACCCTTGCGGACAGAGTTCAGAGCTTCAGTTCTCCTAACTTCTGGGCAGATTAACGATTCAGATGTGTTACAGAAATAAGTAGGCAAATAAAGTAAAGAATCAGATATGCTAAACAAACCGAAATAAGAATATATATTAGCAATCAATATCTGGGTATTTAGTGTTGAAGGATGTTTTGGACCTAGGAATGAGTTTTTCATTTCGTAAGAGTCATTAGCATATTTGACGGCTTTTTTAAAATCTTGTATTCCCAAATATGCCTCCGCTAAATTGTGGAGAGAGTGGGCAGTCGTCGGGTGGTCTCCTACTTCAATTAACCTGTTTTGGAGGGCAACGGAGTGATATTGTAATGACGAGTTGTATTCTCCAATTTCGCTAAGAATGATACCAATGTTATTTAGGGATGCTGATACATCTTGGTGGGACTCTGGTAATATTGCCTTTTTAAGCTGATAGGAACGTTCATGAAACTGAAGTGCCTTTGCGTACAGGCCTTTCTTCCAAAAGATATTTCCTATGTTATTGAGGGTAGCAGCCCGATCTAGTTGGTTGTCAATAGTAGTTGTATTTCGAAATTCGAGTGCCAAGTTGTAGTAGGTAAGCGCTTTGTCAAATTGCCCCAATTCATGGTGCAATAGGCCTAGGATGTGTACAGAGTGTCCATAGAGATGGGGAAATAGAAATTTATCTTCCTGAAGGATGTCGTGACATTCGTAAAGTTCAACTTCAGCAAGCGCATAATTGCCGTGTTTTAATTGATTCGCTCCTGATAAACATGTGATCAGATTTTTAAAAAGAGGAGTAGGTAAATGAACTCGATATTTTTCGGGAAGTGAATCAGACAGCAATAATTCTATTTGCGACTTTTGCCCTGAACTTAATTGGCTGGATGTAAATACATAAGCAAGGTTTAGTAGATCGTGTTGGCCCAGAACAATGTCCGCATTAGTGAGAGCATTTTCTAATTCAGTGAGACTTAGAAGGTGTAGCTTCCCATCTGACAAACTTGGCTTTGCACTCGAATAGAACGCAATTGGAACATCATCTTGTTGTTGAGAATGATATTTGTTCACTTTGAACAAATCCAAGCCAAACGACCAAAAAGTTATTACTGCGATGCTTAGCAATGTTGATGCTATGAGGATCGCGAGTTGCGGCTTTGTAAAGTTCATATCGAGGGGCGATTTATTTGTCCTATAGAGCCAAGCGGCAAGCCTTTGCAACGGAAAATTTCGTATCTCGCAGCTCTCGGCATGTCACTTTCTCTTAAAAACGTCAATCGGGGGTGGTTTTACGCCATTATCAACCGATAAAAGGGCCATAAACTTCGCCCTAGTCCGCCTCTAGTGGGGGCAATAAAGAGGGTATTAGAAAAATCATCTATCTTCAGCAAATGTGGGACTTCAGCTTATAGCAGTGGTCGCCCAGCCCAGCCCCAGCTTCAGCTTCCTGGTTCTCTTGAGGTCATTTAACCTTTGTAGGTCAGTCAGTGGACGTAAAAAATCGTTCTTTTCAACTGATAGTTGCCTTTTCCATGATTTACTTCGTGTGGGGCTCTACCTATTTGGCCATTGCTTTTGCCGTCGAAACCATCCCCCCATTTATGGCTATTGGGAGCCGCTTTGCGTTCGCGGGAAGCGTTTTATACGGTTTTCTCCGGCTTCGTGGCGTTGCACATCCACCAAAAGAGCGACTACTGAACGCTTCGATGATCGGATTCTTTACCCTCGGACTGGGAACGGGTCTTGTTGCATGGGCTGAACAATACATTTCGTCCGGTCTTGCGGCTTTGATTATTACGGCCGTTCCGTTTTGGTTGGTGTTTTTTGATTGGCTGATGTTGAACGGGGGTAGACCAAACCGATATGTGACGCTTGGTCTCGTATTGGGGCTTTGTGGAATCGGATTGCTGGTTGGACCGGAATTATCGCACGGAATTGAATCCAGCAATGGCTTCGCGGTCCTTGGCGTGCTTTTCGCGACCATTAGTTGGTCGGCCGGATCGCTGCGCAGCAAAATGATTGTTATGCCTGTTAATTTGTTTATGTCTTCAGCCATTCAAATGGCTATGGGCGGCGCCAGTGTATTAGTGATTGGGCTGCTAATTGGCGAAGGAAGTGATGTCTCATTAGCAGCGATGTCGATGAAATCGATGGGAGGTTGGCTGTATTTGGTCATATTTGGCTCGTTTGGGGCATTTTCAGCTTATGTGTGGCTTTTAGCCAATGCGCCTCCAAAACAAATAGCCTCCTATGCATTTGTGAACCCCGTCGTAGCTGTTTTTCTAGGATGGTGGTTGGCCGATGAAAAGGTTACTTCTTCAATGATCGTCGCAATTTTCATAGTAGTTGTGGCTGTTTCGCTTCTTGTGTTTTTCGGAGGTGATAAAAAGAAAAAAAAGCCGGTTCAGAACTAAGTATATTTGTAGACCATGCACTCTAAAGCACGATCTACACGGTGATATGCGCTACACAAATTGGATTTTATTGCTCATCCTTGCCACTGCAGTGGGATGCTCGCAGCCAACGGAGCCCAATTTCGTATTTATTCTGGTCGACGACCTAGGATTCATGGACATTGGCGCCAATAATCCAGATACCTTCTACGAAACGCCTTCCATTGATAAGTTGGCGTCACAGGGCATGAGGCTTACTCAGGCTTATGCCGCATCTCCAGTTTGTAGTCCCACGCGAGCCAGCATAATGACGGGTAAGTATCCGGGGCGCCTACAAACAACCGATTATTTCGGTGCGGTTCAGCCTACCGAAGTGGGTGAAAACTACGGAGAGCGGTTTAAAATGTATCCTGCACCGTACGTAGATCAGCTACCATCGGACGAAACCACGATCGCCGAGGTGCTTAAAGAGGCTGGTTATTCAACGTTTTTCGCGGGTAAATGGCATCTGGGAAATGAAGGCTCCTTTCCAGAAAATCATGGATTTGATATCAACAAAGGCGGTATTGAGCGGGGTGGTCCGTATGGAGGTGACAAGTACTTTTCGCCCTATGGCAATCCCAAATTGGAAGATGGTCCAGATGGAGAGCTATTGCCCATCAGACTGGGCAACGAGACTGCTCAATTCATCAAGGACAATAAACGGAAACCGTTTTTAGCGTTTTTGTCGTTTTATTCGGTGCACACGCCATTAATGACCACCCCAGAGCTTCAGGCCAAGTATGAAGCCAAAAAGCAAACTCAGGGAAGAGAGACCGAATGGGGGGTTGAAGGCGCCCGAGAAGTACGATTAACACAGGATCATGCGGTTTATGCGGGCATGGTTGAATCCATGGATACGGCAATAGGTGTGGTGCTTGAGGCGATAGAGCAAGCCGGTATTTCAGAACGAACCATTATCATTTTTACATCCGACAATGGTGGATTAAGCACTTCAGAGGGGCATCCCACGTCCAATATGCCGCTCAGAGCTGGAAAAGGGTGGCTTTATGAAGGCGGAATTCTAGAACCTACGATTGTAAAATGGCCGGGTCATACCATTCCAGGATCGATTTCATCGGAGGTCATTTCCAGTGTTGACTATTTATCGACCATTGCTGAAATGGCAGGGCTTCCAGCACCGTTAAATGATGGTCGGAGTGGCGTTCCTGTTTTGCAGGGTGAGCACCCTGCCGAGCGGCCTATTTTTTGGCACTATCCTCATTACGGGAATCAAGGTGGTAGTCCGGGAGGTGCCATTAGGAAGGGGGATTGGAAGCTGATTGAATTTTTTGAAACCAACTCCGTGGAGCTCTATAATCTCGCCGAAGACCCAGGGGAGTCAATGGATGTCGCTGGCATTCACCCCGATAAAACGAAAGAATTGTGGGATGAATTAAATCTGTGGCAAGATGAAGTCGGCGCCCAATTCCCAACTATGGTGCCGATTAACTAGAGCGAAAAGGCCTCGTAATCACCGATTAAAAGCGTACGCTGGCTCGAACATTAAACGTTCTTGGAGTCAGTCTTGTCGGAATGCGCTGCCAAATACCCGACGCATCGGGTACCCACGAGTAACTGACGGTGTTGACCATGTCAAATACGTTTAGGAGCTCGGCGGTTAACTCTATTGTTGGGCCCGAAGGATTGTCCGATGGAGTAATTGTTTTTGTAACGCCCATGTCAAAGCGGAAAAAGCGTGTAAATCGCGCGGAAAAACGATCTCCAGGTGCCTGAATCACAAGGTTGCCAACCTTATTTCCTGGTATGGGCGGGGTATAGGGGAGGCCCGACCCATACAGGGTGCGAAGGTGTAGCTTCCACGTTGGGTCCGAAGGGATATAGTCTTGGACGAATAGGGAAACGGTGTGGCGCTGATCGGTGGGACGAGAAATCGTGCCTCTATTATGGGTCGTTTGAAAGGCCGGATCAAATTTCTCGGTCGCGTTCAAATAGGAGTAATTGATCCAGCTTTCCATTCCCGGTACCAATTCTCCTCTAAGCTGAAGGTCCACGCCGTACATCAATCCCTTTGCGTCGTTCTCACCGGAATACAAAACGCGAACATTCTCGATATCGTACGAGATTAGTTGGGTGATACGCTTCAAATAGGACTCACCCCGAACGTAAAACCGTCTAGCTGGAAGGAAGATTTCTCCACCCAGAACCAGTTGAAGGGAGCGCTGGGAAGCCAGGGAGCTATTTAAAGCGCCCAGAATGGTCTGACCAATTTCAGGTTTGCCACGCAATTCGCGATAGGAGGGGGCCTGGTGGTACAATCCAAGGGACCCAAAGGTGGTGGCAACCGGTGAAAGTTGATAGGAAAAGGACAATCTAGGGGAAAGGGTCCAGTCATCCGTGAACGAAAAATAGTCCGAGCGGACGCCGGTTGTTATGAGCAATTTACCCGGCGTTTCAGGTAATGCGTCCCACACATCTTCAACATGAAGTCCAACTTGGTGGGCCTGCAAGGTGGCTGCATCATTCAGACTATCGGCCACTATGCGAACGATTTCCCCAGAAGTCGACCTGCCAACCACGACCGATTTTTCAGCGAGCACATCGGAAAAATCGAGTCCGCGTAACGAATATCCAGCTTCCAAAGCGTGATCCCCCGTTGCTAATAGCCAGCGACCACTACCCGAGAGCATGGTGTATTTTATCTGATTGTCAGCGAAATCTTCCTGTCTACTTGAACCCGTTGGAATCAAATCATCGTCGTTTTCGGGGTTTTCTGCACCCAAATCCACTTTGAACAGAATCGCCGTGCCGGACAAATCGAGGTTTTCCTTTTCGTTTGTTCGATACAATGCAAGGTCGTGCTCGGATCGCAACGAAGCGGAGAATCGATTGGAGGACCTCAGACCCCAAAATTGTGTCGAATACGAATCAATTTCCTCATTGTCCGCATCAAAACGAATCCAAAGCGACTGAAGGTTGGAGGGAGAAAGTGCTTCGTTTTGGCTCAAGGTGCCAAAAAACGTTTTCCGTCCATTCGGATCGAGTCGAAACTCGTTGTCCGCATTCATGGCGAGCAATTCCAACTCGTGTCCAGGGCGAATCGTATAGCCTATGTAGCCTTGTAAATCAGTGTAATTGGGCTGGTATTCGCCTTCCAATTCTTGGGTCTGGAAGAAACGCCGCGCTTGTGCTTTCCGAAATCCCACGAGCCACCCTAAACGACCTTGCATCAAAGAACCGCTGCCCGATAGGCCTAAATCGAGCAAGGACAGGTTGGCATTGACGCGTAGCGGAGCCGCGGTGTTTTGGGGCTTGTAATACTGTGCGTCGACGGCGGAGGATAATTTGCCACCGTATTTGACCGAAAAACCACCCGTGTAAAAGGTCAAATTCCGAGCTAAATCCGGATTAATAAGCGAAAGACCTTCTTGTTCGCCGGTTCTAGGTCGCAAGGGAAGCAAGATCTCAAAACCGTTGATATAGAGTAGGTTTTCATTAAACCCACCACCACGAACGGAATACTGATTGGATAGCTCGTTGTTGACCACGACTCCTGGAACTACGCGCAGCGCCCGTAACGCATCCTTCATGGGAGCCGGAATATTGGCCAGATCAGCAGGGGAGAGTTCAAAAACCCCAGCACCCTTCGCTTCTTGCCCTTCCACCAGAAGGCCTTCTAGTTCAAGCGTCGACGGATCTAATTCGATATTGACATAAATCGTTTTTCCGCTGCTGATTTCGACCGAATCCAGGCGAGACGCGAACCCAATGGAAGAATACTTGATGGGATATACACCGGGTGGGAGGCGGAGTATAAATTTTCCATCTACTGTGCTTGCCGTCCCGAAGTTGGTGCCAAAAACGACCACCGACGCCCCAGGTAATGCAAATTTCGTATCCGAAGCCGTGATCTGACCTGAAAGCGCCCCCCATTCTTGCGCCATCGCTGCAGAAGGAACGAATAAAAGCAAGATGAGGAGGAGTAAACGCAAGCGGTAGAGTACGATATCTGGGATGAAACAGGTGTCAGCCAACCATACGAATAAAGGACTTACAAGATCGCTCTTGCGCATCCTATTTCGATGAGCGGTAAAAAGAGCCCGAAACAAATTCCCCAGGCCACTTCAACCCGGGAATGCGCGTCGCTAAAAATTCTAGCCCAACTCACCAGGGAGATCGCAAAAAAAGCGGCCCCAAAAATCAAATATGATTCCCAAATTATGGGGATGAAACCAAAACCTTGCAATCCTAAAAGTATGCTAAAGAACCCCGCTATGGTGGAGACGTGAATCGAGATCTTTAAGCGAACGGTAATAACGGCCAACAAGAACGCATTGATTGCGAAGAGACCCGCAACAGCACCCACAATTGGTTTTAGCTCGATCGGAGCAATGAAATAAACGGGTACAATCGCTACGGCGAGCAAGATAACGCCCATAAAAAGAGGACCAGATCGAGAGGACCGCTCTCGCGCTTCCAATTCTTTAATACGGCCTGTTTTGAGGAGGAAAATCAAGTACGCAAAAGGCAAAACGGTATACATCAACAACGAGACACCAAATAGCCAAACAATTGAATGGGTGTTTGACTCCAATTGAAAGGCAATCAACGACAGCAAAACAGGAGGAATGACCAACGGGTTCAGGATCATGGAAACCACGCTAGCCATGTGAACAGAGAAAGGTTTTTGCACTATGGATTGGCAATTTGATGAGTACCTTGAAGCAACTTAACGCCAAGATACTTCATGATGAGCAGATCGATCCTACTTGTACTTCTTGCCCTATGCATCGGATGTGGCGAAAGCCTTGAACCGGACCAGACCGCGGAAAATATCCGTCTAGGCCGTGAAGCAGCCGCTTCGGCTTTTCAGGGGCTGAATGAAGGCAATATCCAGCAGTATTTGGATCAAATCATTCTTGCGGCCTCGTTGCGACCCAATCACCCGCAAATTGAATTCCACAAAACCCGGGCATTTGTGCTAAACGGAGACACTACGAGCGCCTTGAGCACACTCGAAGGCCTTGCAGAAATGGGAGTCGCAATGTCGTTGGAGGACCCCGTTTTAGGGGCGCTTCGCGCTTTAGATGCAGGCCGTTCGGTTGAACAGCGCCTAATCCAGAATAAGAATCCCGTGCAGACTTCCCGGATTGTGTTTAAAGGAAACGACCCCAATTTGCAGCCTGAAGGCATCGCTAGGCATCAAAACAAGTGGCTTTTGGCGTCGGTTCATCAAAACAAAATCGTGTGGGAGGATGGATCCTTATTTGCCAGTACGGCACCCAGAAGTTCAATGGGGATGAAAATATCCGGTGCAAGTGTTTGGGCTGCAAACACTTCCACGCCTGAAGGTGGATCTGCGCCTGAAGAAGTGGGCCATTCCGTTTTATCCGAATTCGATCATGCCACGGGAGCGCTTAAAGCATCCTATTCCGTCTCCGATTCCTTGTCGCATTGGTTCGGAGACCTTGAAATTGGACCCAGCGGTGAGGTGTACGTATCCGATAGCAACGCACCCGGCGTGTATGTCCTCAAAAATGGAGTACTTGAACCCTTGGTAGTGGGGAATCCATTTTCATCGCCTCAGGGTTTGGCGTTTTCAAAAGGGACGTTGTATGTGGCGGACTATTCTGCAGGTATTTTTGCGGTGGATGTGGTCAAAAAAACGGCTCATCTTTTGAAAACGCCCCTAAACACGAGCCTTTTAGGCATTGACGGGCTATATGCCTATCAATCGGGACAAAGCGAAACCAAGTTGGTCGCGATCCAAAACGGGATGATCCCGCCACGGGTAGTCACCTTAGAGCTTGGAAACCCCCGTACCATTACTGCTGTGCACACGGTAGACTCCAATCTACCAGAATACAGCGATCCTACCCTTGGCTTTGTTGAGAACGATTCGCTTTTTTACATGGCGAATAGTCAATGGCCATTATTCAGCCCCGATGCTAGTCCTGCCGATAGCCTGCTACGTCAAGCGCCCATTATTTTGGGATTTCCCCTGATGTAAGGTGCGCTTCCGCAAAGCAAAAACAGAGATAGCCGACCGATCTAGTAAGAGCGAGCGAAATACACAAATCCTTTAGAAGGCTTTCCTGAAATCGGGTCAACACCCGCTTCATCGTATCCTTCCAAGGGGATGCACCTGATCGTGGCTTTCGT
>Ga0222714_10006682_pt1 | contig 10719 bp, 9 predicted proteins | sample C33_3DmetaG_FD_165048 | JGI IMG/M metagenome (GOLD analysis project Ga0222714, IMG submission 165048) | Estuarine water microbial communities from San Francisco Bay, California, United States - C33_3D | ecosystem: Environmental > Aquatic > Marine > Unclassified | place: USA: California... | reverse complement strand
ATCTATCCTAGGTTGGCGATCACCTCGGCAATGCGCTGTTTGACTTCTTCAATGGCTCCTATACCATCTACCGAATAAAATTTATTTTGCGCTTGGTAGTAGTTCCTAAGCGGGGCTGTTTTTTGGTTGTACTCATCAAATCTTGTGCGGATTTTTGTCTCGTCTTGATCATCAGGACGCCCACTTATTTTACCGCGTTCCAACAAACGCACCAATAATTCCTCATCATGGGCCTCTAGAGCTATGGTAGCAGAGACCTCCATATTTTTACTGGCAAGAAAAGCATCTAACGCCTCGGCCTGTGCGGTTGTTCTGGGAAAGCCATCAAAAATAAATCCTTTGGCCTCAGGAGTCTGGTCCACTGCTTCTTCCAACATATCGATGGTTACCTGGTCGGGTACCAAAGCACCTTGATCCATATACGATTGAGCAAGCAACCCTAATGAGGTGCCGTTTTTTATGTGGTGGCGAAACAAATCTCCGGTAGATAAATGCTTTAATCCGTAGGTTTCCTTAAGGAATTCTGCTTGGGTCCCTTTACCAGCACCGGGTTTACCAAATAGTACAAGTTGAATCATGAGGTGTAGATTAGGCTTGAGGCCTCTATTAACTGGTGGCAAATATACAATTTTGACAGGTGTTTTACGCGTAGGACAAGGCCAATCTCGGTTTATATTGTATTTTTGCCAAGAGATCACCAAAGCCATGAACTACTTTTCTTCAGACTTCACATTAGGCATTTTAGGCGGGGGACAATTGGGCAAAATGCTCCTACAAGAAACCCGAAAATGGGATGTGACTACCGCAGTTCTCGACCCTAGCGAGGATGCTCCCTGCCGATTATCTGCCAACAGGTTTGAAACTGGCGCACTGATGGATGAAGATACAGTTTATCGGTTTGGACAATCAGTTGATGTGCTCACCATTGAAATTGAACACGTCAACCTGAATGCGCTCTATCGATTAGAAGCGGCTGGAGTTCACGTGATTCCCCCACCTAAATCCTTGGAAATCATCGCCAACAAAGGACGTCAAAAACTCTTCTACAGAGACCACCAAATTCCTACAGCAGATTTCTCCACCTATGCGTTCACCTCAGAAATCCAAGAATCAGTAGATCGCGGAGCCCTGTCCTTTCCTTTTGTTTGGAAAAGCACCCAATTTGGCTATGATGGACAGGGAGTTAAGATTGTGCGCAGCTCGGAAGATTTAAAAGGATTGCCTCAAGTCGAATGCATCGCAGAAACGTTGGTTCCATTTGCCAAGGAGCTAGCCGTAATTGTCTGTAGAAATCATTCGGGTCAAGAAGTCGCTTACCCCGCGGTAGAAATGGAGTTTCACCCTGAGGCCAATCAGGTGGAATACGTCCTCTACCCCGCGCAAATCACTCCACAGATAAGTGAACAGGCTGAAAAAATTGCCATGGATGTTGCTCGAAAAATCAACCATATAGGCCTCTTAGCGGTTGAATTATTTTTAACTCCTGAAGGTGCTGTTTTAGTCAATGAAATCGCCCCAAGACCGCACAACAGCGGTCACTTCACCATAGAAGCGAGTGTCACCAATCAATTTGAACAACACCTGAGAGCGGTGTTAAATCTACCCCTTGGAGACACCAGTTCAAAAACCGCTGCAGTCATGGTAAATCTTGTCGGGGATGAAGGAAGCGAAGGACCTGTTTCTTATGAAAACATGGAAGAAATATTAGCCCTTCCCGGAGTCACTCCTCATATCTACGGCAAAAAAATTACTAGGCCATTTCGCAAAATGGGACACGTGACCATAACTGACCCAGATCCCATAAAAGCTCGTGCAGTGGCACAACAAGTCAAAGAGCTCATCAGGGTTGTGGGCCCCCAACTGATACCTCAACAAAAAAAAACTTTTTGATATGACACAAGTATCCATCGTTATGGGCAGCGACAGCGACCTTCCAATCATGCGCGAAGCAGCCCTCATGCTTGAATCATTTGGTGTAGACTATGAGCTAGATATTGTTTCCGCCCATAGAACACCGGAAAAACTAGTTGACTTTAGCCAAAATGCCCATAGAAGGGGCATTAAAGTAATCATTGCTGGTGCGGGTGGTGCGGCACATCTACCTGGTATGGTGGCCTCCATGAGCCCACTTCCTGTGATTGGCGTACCCATCAAGAGCAGTAACTCCATCGATGGGTGGGATTCTGTATTGTCCATCTTGCAAATGCCCGGCGGAGTACCAGTAGCAACTGTTGCGCTCAACGGAGCAAAAAATGCAGGAATCCTAGCCGCACAAATTCTAGGCGCTCAACAACCTGAACTCCTAGAAAAAATAACGGCCTATAAACTTGGCTTGAAACAAGCCGTACTGGACAAATCATCCCAACTCAACAAATAATTTAACCGTCACTTAATTCCGGTCAGACGCTATGCGACTCAACCCCCTATGGCAACCCTTCGATACCCTACCCTGGGATGAAATCAAACCCGAAGATTTTCAAGAAGCGCTACCTATGGCCCTTGAGAGAGCACGTGAAGAACTTGCCCAAATAGAACATAATGAAGCAACTCCTAGCTTTGAGAATACAGTGGAGGCCTTAGAATGGTCGGGGCAACTATTGGGGAGAATTTCTGGAGCCCTCTTCAACCTCAACGCAGCAGAGACCAATCCGGAAATACAAGCGATCGCGCAAAATATTGCTCCCGCATTAAGCGCATTTAAAAATGACTTGTTTCTCAACAAAACACTGTTTCAACGCGTAGATTCCGTGTTTCAAAATCCCCCCAATAACCTCAGCGAAGAACAAACCATGTTGTTGGAAAAAACCCACACATCATTTGTGCGCCAGGGAGCCTATTTGAGTGACGAAAAGCAAGAACAACTCAGGAAAATTGATAGTGAACTAGCCGTGAGCCAACTACAATTCGGTCAAAATCTTTTAGCAGACACCCAAGCGTATTCCAGGTTGTTGACCAAAGTGGAAGAGATCATGGGACTAGACGCAGATTTCTTGTCAGCAGCCAAACAACAAGCAGAGGCTCAAGGGAAAGAAGGATGGCTAGTCACCCTATCCTACCCCAGCTACGTGCCCTTGATGAAATACGCGCAAAACAGATCCATTCGCGAAGAAATATACCGCGCGTTTACCTCCAGAGGACATCAGAAAAACGAACACAACAACGACGCTTTGGTATCCAAAATCGCGGAACTCAGACACCAAAGAGCCACTCTTTTAGGCGACCTAAGTCATGCTCACTACACATTAAAAGAGCGTATGGCGCAAAGTCCCGAGGCGGTTGACCGCTTTTTGCGCACATTGCTCGATCAAGCAAAACCTGCCGCTGCTTCAGAATTTAAACAGCTAGCCCACAGAGCGGCCCAAGATGGTGTTACAGATCTTCAAGCTTGGGATATTTCCTTCTACACGGAACTGCTCAAAAAGGAACAAATATCCCTGGATGATGAATCGCTAAAACCATATTTTTCTCTGGATCATGCTTTAGCGGGTGTATTTAAAATTACCGAAAAACTCTTTGGACTGAGTTTGAAACAAACCGACAAAATCCAAGTCTATCATCCAGAGGTACAGGTGTACGAAGTCCATCATCAACAACGAGGATTTGTCGCCTTTTTATACCTCGATTTTTTCCCAAGACCCGGAAAAAGAGACGGCGCTTGGATGACCTCCTTTCAATCTCAATTTACGAAAGGAACCGAAGTGCAAAGACCTCAAGTGTCTGTGGTGTGTAATTTTACCCGCCCCACTACAGAAAAACCATCCCTGTTGAGTTTTAATGAGGTGACTACGTTGTTTCACGAATTTGGGCACGCACTACACGGTATGCTGGCCAACACTAAATACCCTAGTTTATCGGGAACCTCTGTGGTTTGGGATTTTGTTGAACTGCCTAGCCAATGGATGGAAAACTGGTGTTATTTTCCTGAGGCACTACAACTTTGGGCCAAAGACTACAGAACTGGCGAGCCACTACCTCAAGAATATATGGAAGCCTTACAAAAGGCCAAAAAGTTTATGGAAGGATGGGCTACAGTCCGGCAAATCTCTTTTAGTTTACTCGATCTCGCCTGGCACGGATCAGATCCCCAGGGAAAAAGCATCGAAGAGATAGAACAGGGTGTATTTGCCCAAACATCCTTTACCCCACAGGTATTAGGAACAGCCATGAGCACCTCATTTGCCCATATTTTTCAAGGAGGTTATGCTGCAGGGTATTACTCCTACAAATGGGCAGAGGTCTTGGATGCAGATGCTTTTGAAGCCTTTCTGGAATCTGGCGGACTTGATACAGAAACCGCTCTACGATTTGAACAGTACATTCTATCTCAAGGGGGTACTCAAAAAGCCGAGGAGCTGTATCGGAAATTTAGAGGGCGGGATCCAAAGCCTGAAGCTTTGTTGCGCAGGGCTGGGTTACTTGACGAGTTGGTCAGCCGATAAATCCATCACACCACCGCTGAGATTGATCACTTCAAAGCCCTGATCCATCAACCATTTAGCAGCCGAGGCACTTCGTTTACCCGATCTGCAATACACATAAACCGGTTGATTCTTGGGTAGTTTTGCCGCTTTGGTCGCAAAGCTTGACTGAAGCCAATCGATATTCATCGACTTAGGCAAATGCCCTTCGCTGTATTCCTGTGCCGTACGCACATCGAGCAAAATCATTTTTTTAGGGGGGTCCGCAGCAAAATCGCGGATGGGTAAACTGTTGATCTGTGCCTGTGCACCAAATCCAAACAACAAGGCTAGAAGAGAAAAAACTCGTTTCATCATACAGGATTAAAGAGTAAAGATACATAATCCCAAAGCATCCAAAGCAACACAGGTAACACAGGCAAACCCTCGACCCAGAAATCAACCCAAAATCGAGGTTGATCTGGGCGGGTGCGCTTAAGCACAAAGATGAGCGCCATAGAGGTAACCACAAAAACTGGCAACCTAACGGGGGATAAAAGACACATACCCACACACCAAAGAAACACTGCGCCCATTCCCGCTCGTTTCAGTGGCCTCCACCCCCAAAACATAGGCCAAGTTTTCAAATATTTGGGATCAGAGGCCATGTCGGTAATCTCAAATGGGATCATCAAAATAAGCACCCAAAGAAAATTCAATCCAAAAATGGCCCCGATCAAAGCAGGATCAATTCCCTGGCCCAATACAGGCCAGACAGCTGTACCCCAAGCCCAACTCAAGGCCACCCAATAGACTTTCCAGCGACCAACCCCATTGCGTAGATTTGGTCGATCCTGGCCCAGAGGGACACCGTAAATCAATGCCATCAGCAGTCCCAGTCCACCACCCAACTGCTGGGACCAATTGAGCTGCCACCCGAAAACACAGGTGCCTACCAACAAAAACCACCACCATGAGCTACTTAGCGTGAAGCCAAATTTGAGTGCCCAGTAGCCTAGGGCTGTACCCAAAAAGGCTGTACCCAAAAAAGGGAGGGAAATAGATGCGCCGACCATTTGAGCCCCAAGCCAGGCCAAGGCACAGAATGCCAAAGACACATGCAATTGACTCTTGAGATAAATGTTCACAACTCGATGGGTGAGACTCATAGACACAAAGATAGGGGCCAAAAACGGCCGAAACTTGTTGTTTAAAAATAATCGTATTTGACTAAACAAAAATCCGGTTCATTGTTTCAAAACTTAGTAATTTTGGGGGGCATTTTAAGCGCACTCTATGAAACCATATTCTTTTGTTGACAGACATGTTGGCCCAAGGGCTGAACAACTTGATGAGCTATTGCAAACGGTGGGGGCCACTTCGGTGGAACAACTGATTCAAGAGACTATTCCTGCGGATATTCGCTTGAAAAAACCATTGATTTTGCCTGAACCGCTCTCTGAATATGAATACCTCAATCATATTGAGGGTCTTTCTCAAAAGAACAAAAGATTCAAAAACTATATTGGTTTGGGGTACCACCCCACCATTACGCCTTCGCCGATCAAGCGAAATATATTTGAAAACCCGGGTTGGTATACCGCATATACACCTTATCAAGCAGAAATAGCTCAAGGACGTTTAGAAGCTTTACTCAACTACCAGACCATGGTCACCTCACTGACCCATATGGAAATTGCCAATGCTTCTTTACTCGATGAGGGAACTGCTGCCGCTGAGGCCATGACCATGCTTTTTGGGCTCAGGGACAAAGCGTTAAAAACGAGAAACGCCGTAAAGTTTTTCGTTGACCAACAAGTGCTTCCCCAAACACTTTCCGTACTGACCACTCGAGCTACCCCGATTGGAATCATCCTTGAAGTGGGGCCCATCGATAGCTTCAGCTACGGGGATGATTACTTTGGTGCTTTGTTGCAATATCCTGGACAAGAAGGAATCGCTATCGACGGAAAACCATGGGCAGAACGTTGTCAAGCTAATGGCATTATGACCGTGGTTGCTGCTGACCTCATGGCACTGACTTTGCTGACTCCTCCAGGAAACTGGGGTGTAGATGCCGTAGTCGGTACTTCACAGCGCTTTGGTGTGCCTATGGGTTACGGTGGCCCACACGCTGCTTTTTTAGCGACTAAAGAGGCCTATAAAAGAAATATTCCCGGACGTATTATTGGGGTAACTAAAGATACTGATGGCAACAGAGCGCTTCGTATGGCCCTGCAAACTAGGGAACAACACATCAAAAGAGATAAAGCTACTTCGAACATATGTACCGCTCAAGTGCTGCTGTCCGTCATGGCAGGTATGTATGGTGTATATCATGGACCTAGCGGTTTAAAAGCCATTGCTAGTCTCATTCACCACAAGGCGCAAGTATTGGCGGAGAGTGCGGCAAAGGCTGGAATAAAAGTCAAGCATCAAGCGTATTTTGACACGATTTGGTTGGAAATACCTGAGCATAAAGTACGTCCTATTGCGGAACAAGCAGGAGTCAACTTCTATTACACCCAACAAGGTGTAGGTATTGCCGTCAACGAAACCACTTCAGATTCCGACGTAGAGGAAATCTTAGCTATTCTCGGGAAGGCTCTGGGAGTATCCATGGCGCAAACCGAACCCAATCGAGCCGCTATCGATGGGGCGATCCGAAGAACGTCTGAATTCATGCAAGAAGAGGTATTCAACACCTACCACAGTGAAACAGAGTTGATGCGTTACATCAAAAGATTAGAGTCGAAAGATCTAGCTTTAAATACTTCCATGATTTCATTGGGATCATGCACCATGAAACTCAATGCAGCCACGGAGATGATTCCTTTGGGTTGGACGCTTTGGGCGGACATGCATCCATTTGCCCCCTTAGATCAAGTACAAGGATACCAAGAAATGCTTGAGTTGTTGCGGGGTTATTTAACCGAAATTACCGGGTTTGCAGATACCTCTTTGCAACCAAATTCTGGTGCCCAAGGCGAATATGCCGGATTGATGGTCATTCGGGCTTATCACGCTTCTCGTGGAGATCACCACAGAAATATCTGTTTGATTCCCGCCTCGGCACATGGCACTAATCCAGCTTCTGCCGTAATGGCCGGAATGCAGGTGGTGGTGACCAAAACAGATGAACGCGGAAACATTGATTTAGCTGATCTTGAAGAAAAGGCATTGGCCCACAAAGATCAGTTGGCCGCACTGATGGTCACCTATCCTTCAACCCACGGGGTTTTTGAGTCTTCGATTAGAAAAATTACTGAATTGATCCACGCATGCGGTGGCCAGGTCTACATGGATGGAGCCAACATGAATGCTCAGGTAGGTTTAACCAATCCAGCGACTATCGGAGCTGATGTGTGCCACCTCAACCTGCACAAAACCTTTGCCATTCCACACGGCGGCGGTGGCCCTGGAGTGGGACCGATCTGCGTAGCTCCTCAGCTAGCTCCATTCCTGCCTTCCAACCCAGTCATTCCAACCGGAGGAAGCCAAGCAACAACGGCTATTTCAGCTGCTCCATGGGGCTCTGCACTGGCTTGTTTGATTTCTTATGGATACATTCGTATGCTAGGCTTTGAGGGACTCAAAAAATCGACAGAATACGCTATTCTCAATGCCAACTACATCAAAGCTAGACTGGAGTCTCACTACCCTATTCTGTACACCGGCGAGCTAGGTAGAGCGGCCCACGAGATGATCTTGGATTGTAGAAGTTTCAAAGCCCATGGCATTGAAGTGACCGATATCGCGAAACGTTTGATGGATTACGGCTTCCACGCTCCAACGGTATCATTCCCCGTAGGTGGAACCATGATGGTCGAACCCACAGAGAGTGAATCCAAAGAAGAATTGGATCGTTTTTGCGATGCGATGATCTCCATCAGACATGAAATTGCTGAAGCCAGCGCTGACGAGCCTAACAATTCACTCAAAAATGCCCCACATACCATGCAGATGGTGACCGGTGACGAATGGAGTTTCCCTTACAGCCGACAAAAAGCAGCATTTCCACTCCCCTATGTCAGCCAACATAAATTCTGGCCTAGTGTACGCAGAGTTGACGACGCGTATGGAGATAGGAACCTGATATGTACTTGTGCCCCGATTGAGTCCTATGTAGAAGCATAGGACTCGCCTTTGGGTGATGGATCTGAATGCGGTGCATTTTGAAATCAATTTTGTACTTTGCACCACAAACCAACCAAAAACATGCGCATAACCATTACCGGAACTGGGAGTCACCTACCTGCCCAGAGTGTAGCCAATACCTCTTTTCTAAATCACGAGTTTTTAGAAATGGACGGTAGCCCTTTTGGCGCTACTAATGAGGTGATCATAGAAAAATTTAGCTCGATTACTGGAATTGAATCCAGAAGATACGCTTTGGATTCAGAGAACACCTCGGATCTAGGTGCCTCAGCAGCTAAAGCGGCGATTGCGGACGCTGGTGTTGATCCTGAAACTTTAGACTACATCATTTTTGCTCATAACTTCGGGGATGTGGCCCACGGACAAGCCCAAAGCGATATGCTGCCGAGTTTGGCCAGTAGGGTGAAACAAACCTTGGGGATTATCAACCCCAATTGTGTCGCCTATGATGTGCTGTTCGGATGCCCTGGATGGGTAGAAGGGGTGATTCAAGCTACAGCGTACATCAAAGCGGGTATGGCCCATAAATGTTTGGTCATCGGGGGGGAGACACTTTCACGGGTGTTGGATCCGCACGACAGAGATTCAATGATTTATGCCGATGGAGCTGGAGCCGTTGTATTGGAAACTACTCAAGACGGAGGCGAGATTCTGGCCCATCAATCGGCCACTTTTGCCGTAGAAGAGGCAGGTTACTTGTTTTTTGGCGCTTCCTACAAACAAGACATCACTCCAGTGGATCGATACATTAAAATGTACGGTCGAAAAATCTACGAATTTGCCGTAACTCATGTACCTGTGGCCTTACAAAAATGTGTCGAAAAAGCGGGTGTTTCCATTGACCAAGTGCACAAAATTTTCATCCACCAGGCCAATGAGAAAATGGACGAAGCCATCGTAAAAAGATTCTATAAATTATATGGACTAGCCATGCCTGAAGGAATCATGCCGATGAATATCCAATCATTTGGCAATAGTTCCGTGGCTACAGTACCTACTTTGTTTGATATGGTCAACAAAGGTCAACTCCCAGGACATGAGCTTGAAAAAGGCAAGGTATATTTGTTTGCCAGTGTGGGAGCGGGCATGAACATCAATGCGTTTGCCTACAGATTCTGATGTACCGCGTATACCCTCACAAACGCTATAGTATGACAGAGGCCTTTATGGCCAAACACCTACCTGTTCCCTGTAAAATATTGGACTTAGGGGTAGACAATCCATTGAGTCAGCGACTGCGCACCCTGGGATACCAGGTGCAGAACACCTCTGGACAAGACTTGGATCTCAACCCCGCTGAGGCACACCAGACAGGATTTGACGCCGTCACTGGTTTTGAAATCCTAGAGCATCTGATCAATCCTATGGGCGTCTTGCGAGATATTCAGTCGAACAAATTAATGGTGAGTATTCCGCTCAGACTTTGGTTTTCTGCAGCGTATCGATCAAAGACAGATCCATGGGACCGTCATTACCACGAATTCGAAGACTGGCAATTTGATTGGTTGTTAGAAAAATCAGGTTGGACCATCGTGGATCGACTGTACGGTACGCACCCCGTAAAAAAAGTGGGTATACGACCATTGCTTAGGCTGTTTACGCCTCGCTATTACTGGGTATATGCCGTGCGCAACACTGAATTGAATCCCTGATATGGTGTATTCCATAGTCATACCAGCGCACAACGAAGCTGAAATGATCAGCGATTGTCTGGAAAGTATTACCCGACAAACCCATGTACCCAAAGAGGTCATTGTCGTCAATGATCAGTCCACAGACCATACGGCAGCAGTAGTCAAACCATGGACTGAAAAATATGCCTGGATACGCTTGACTGAAACAGAGCAGAAGGCTGTTGAACACCTACCTGGAGGAAAAGTAGTTCAGTGTTTTTACCAAGGATTTAAGCAACTTCAACACCCCTGGGAACTGATCGTAAAACTAGATGCTGATACCGTGATACCACCTGACTATTTTGCGGTGTTGTCTGAGGCATTTGAAAAAAATCCAAAATTGGGTATTGCTGGAGGAATTGCGTATGAGCCAGATAAACTCGGGGCCTGGAAGCGATTTCACCCCATGCATGCAGATCATGTCCGAGGTTCATTTAAAACATACAGCAAGGATTGTTTTTCAGCTATTGGGGGATTGAAAATCAATCCTT
>Ga0222714_10006680_pt1 | contig 10724 bp, 5 predicted proteins | sample C33_3DmetaG_FD_165048 | JGI IMG/M metagenome (GOLD analysis project Ga0222714, IMG submission 165048) | Estuarine water microbial communities from San Francisco Bay, California, United States - C33_3D | ecosystem: Environmental > Aquatic > Marine > Unclassified | place: USA: California... | reverse complement strand
GCGCACGACCCGTCCATCGCCCTGGATGACTTGCAAACTCAGCCCGCGATTGGACGGGCTGGCATGCAAGCGTGCCTCCAGGCCAAGTCGCCAGCCGGGACCAAGCGCCGAGCTGCTCGACGGACCAGCAACGTGAAAGCGCGACACCACCAGAGACGCTATATCGTCCTGGCGGAACGCGGAAGCGGACGCGGACGCGACATGGGCATCGAGCGCACGCTCGAGCTTCGCGCCACTGAGCACATCGACCGGATTGCCTGCCACGGTGCCGGGCCCCTCAAGCGACACGCTGGCCGGTTCGCCCGGTGCGCAAGCCCCGTACTCGCCCGACGCGGATGCTGACGCGCCACCGGCCAGAGGGCCAAGCAGGTTGGAAAGCAGACCGCCACCGGACACGTGCAAGGCACCCGCCCCGCTCGAAGCACTGCAGGTCTGCGCTTGTGCGGAGCTCGCCAACGCAAACCAGACCAGCGCGACGCCAGCCCGCAAACACAGCGCCGCCACTGCCATCACCGAGAAACGCAATCGACTCGAGTTCACGCCAGGTCCTCCCTGACGCCAACCCTAAAACCGGGCCGATGCGCCGGCCATTGCGCAAAAAGCCGAGGATCGAACCGTTTGGACGCCACGGTTCATCCGCATGAACGAGGCCAGTTGGATCAACCCAAGCAGCCGTCCGGCCCTCGCCCCTATAATCGGCGCATGACTGCCAAAGCCGCCAACGGGCAACAGGTCGAGACCGTTCCTTCGGTCTGCCCGCACGACTGCACAAGCACCTGCGCCTTGGAGGTCGAGCGCATCGATGCCAACACGATCGGCAGGGTGCGTGGCTCGCAACGCAATTACTACACCGCCGGTGTCATCTGCGAGAAAGTCTCGCGCTATGCCCAGCGGGTTCATCACCCGGACCGCCTGACGCAGCCGATGCGGCGCGTCGGTCCCAAGGGCAGTGGTCAGTTCGAACCAATCTCCTGGAACGACGCGCTCGACGTCGTCGCCGAGCAATTCACGCGCAAAGCCCAGCAGCACGGAACCGAAACCGTCTGGCCGTATTACTACGCGGGAACGATGGGCCTGGTGCAGCGCGACGGTATCAACCGGCTTCGTCACGCGATGAAGTACTCGCGCTGGTTTTCCACAATCTGCGTCGCGCTGTCCGATGGCGGCTGGATCGCCGGGACTGGCGCCAAGCGCGGTGTGGATATGGCCGAGGCCGGCCAGCATGCCGACCTGATCGTGATCTGGGGCGGCAACCCGGTCAACACCCAGGTCAACGTGATGACCCATGCGATGGCCGCGAAAAAACGTGGCGCCCGACTGGTCGTTGTCGACCCGTATCGCACCGGGACCGCTGAGCGTGCCGATCTTCACGTCGCGCCGCGTCCGGGCACCGATGGTGCGCTGGCGGTCGCGATGATGCATGTGCTGTTCGCCGAAGGGTTTGCCGATTGGGATTACCTGCGCCGTTACACCGACGCGCCGGACGAACTCGCTGCGCATGTCGCGCAACGCCCGCCGCAGTGGGCCGAGGCGATCACTGGCGTGCCGGCGCAAACCATCATCGAATTCGCGCGGCTATACGGTCGGGCCAAGGCACCGTACATCCGCTGCCACCATGGGTTCTCCCGTTCGCGCAACGGCGCCGTGAACATGCATGCGGTCAGCTGCCTGCCAGCAGTGACCGGCGCCTGGCAGCGCAAGGGCGGCGGCGCGTTGTATGGCCAGACTGGCCTGTATCCGCTGAACCGCAACCTGATCGAGGGCAACGAGCTGATCGACAAATCGATCCGCGAGCTGGACCAGTCGCGGCTGGGCCCGATCCTGGTCGGCGAAGCCGATGCGCTGAACGGCGGGCCGCCGGTCACTGCGATGCTGGTGCAAAACACCAATCCTGCGGTCGTTTGCCCCGAGCTGCACAAGGTTCACCAGGGCCTGCTGCGCGAGGACCTGTTCCTGTGCGTGCACGAGCAGTTCATGACCGAGACCGCGGCATTCGCCGACATCGTGCTGCCGGCGACGATGTTTCTCGAGCATGATGACTTCTACACCGCGTCCGGGCACACGGTGTTCCAGGTCGCACGCAAGGTGATCGAGCCGCCGGGCGAGTGCCGCGAAAACCATGATGTGATCTGCGAGCTCGCCAAGCGGCTGGGGGCCGAGCATCCGGGTTTCGAGATGAGTGCCTGGCAGATCATGGACGAAACGCTCAAGCGCTCCGGCATGTGGGATGCGCAGACCAACCTGGAGCGCGGTGGACAAGACTGTGCGCTGCCGTTCGAGCAGGCGCACTACCTGGACGGTTTCGCCTGGCCAGACCGCAAATTCCGCTTCAAGCCCGACTGGCCCGGCATGGGCGAGCGTGGCAGCCAGATGCCGGTGCTGCCGGACCATTTCAATGTCATCGACCAGGCCACCACAGAGCAGCCTTACCGGCTGGTCACCGCGCCGGCCCGCACATTCCTGAACAGTACCTTCACCGAAACTCCGGGATCGGTGCAACGGGAGCGGCGGCCAACCGCGCTGATCCATCCGCAGGATTGCGTGGCACTCGGCCTGTCCGACGGCGACCGGGTCGTCCTGGGCAATGCGCGAGGCGAAATCGTCGCGCATGCCAAAGCGCAGGATGGCCAGCAACCCGGTGTCGTCATTCTTGAGGGTATCTGGCCAAACCGGGCATTCGAAGGCGGCGTCGGCGTCAATTCGCTGACCTCGGCCGAGCCAGGATTTCCGAACGGTGGAGCGGTGTTTCACGATACATCGATCTGGCTGCGCAAAATGCAGGCCTGACCTCATTCATCGATCGGCCCCCCAGTGAGCATTCCCCCCACCTCTGCGACCGGCAGTGCCGGCGTCGCAGGCTCCGCCTCTGCCCCGATCAACGCCGAGACAGTTCGCTCCAGAACCTTGCAGGGAATGGTCTGGATGGCCGCGGGTGGGCTCACGCTGTGTGCCATGAACGCGGTGATGCGGGTTCTGACGCAAGAGATGAGTCCGCTGTTCGCGCAGTTTCTTCGCTACCTGTTCGCGATGCTGGTGATGATGCCGCTGCTGCTGCGTGACGGCCTGGGTGCATACCGTCCGAACAACCTGCGTGGCCAGTTCTGGCGCGGACTGTTTCACGCGCTCGCACTGACGCTGTTCTTTCTTGCGCTGCCGCATATCCCTCTGGCCGACATGACGGCGATCATGTTCACAACCCCGATCTTCGTGCTGATCGGAGCCGCCCTGCTGCTGGGCGAGAAGGTCACTCGCGCGCGCTGGGGCGCTGCGCTGATCGGCTTTGTCGGCGTGCTGATCGTGATGTGGCCGCACCTGTCGGGCAAGGGGGCGGGGTTTTGGAGTCTGGTGATGCTCGGCGCCTCGCCACTGTTTGCCGGATCCTTTCTGATCAACAAGGCTCTGACACGCCAAGACTCCCCAGGCGTGATCGTGATGTGGCAGAACCTGACCGTCACCTTGTACATGCTGCCGCTGGCGCTACCGTTCTGGCAGGAGTTGTCCTGGACCCAGTGGGGGCTGTTCGTGCTGTGCGGCTTGCTCGGCACGATCGCGCACTACTTCATGACCCGCGCCTTCACGATGGGCGACATCTCGGCGATGCAACCGGTGCGCTTCCTCGACCTGATCTGGTCGTCGCTGTTCGGGCTGATGCTGTTCGGCAACGTGCCCACCGCCACCGCGCTGCTGGGCGGTGCCGTGATCGTCGCCTCGACGATCTGGATCGCGCGGCGCGAATCGGCGCGCTAAAGAGCAGATTCGAAGTGCTTCGGCTCCGGAAACGGGGCAGCGAGACAAGCATTGTTCTTGCAGCCAACCGGTGGCAGACTGGGGCGACGCATCCGCTGCGTGGCCGGATTGTCACAACGGCACGGTCTGTTCAACCAACAAGATCAAGAGGAAGACACCCATGCGAAGCAAGATCCTGATTGCAGCAATCGCATCTGCGATCGTCGCCCTGAGCGCTGCGAGCGCCCACGCCAAGGGCGACTGCAAACCGTCCAAATGGGGACCGAAAGATGAAATCGGCTCGGCGAATCTGATCACGCCGGAGCGCACCAAGGCGGCCCTGAAACTGGTGAAACAAGGCAAGAGCCATCCGCTTGGAATCGTCATCGACAGCACGACTCCCGCATTTCCTCCACGCAATCTTGCGCTCGAAGTGGTGCAACCGAACCAGCAGGGCGGCAAACGCCTGTTCGGCTACAAGGGCAGCTACAACGACGACGTGCTGCAGACCTGGATCGGCATCGGGCCGCAGATCGACGGTCTTGGCCACCTCGGTCAGGATGGCATCTATTACAACTGCAATGACGAAAAGGACTTTGCAGCGATCACCGGCCTGACCAAGATGGGTGTGCACCAGATTCCGCCGCTGGTTGGCCGAGGTGTGCTGATCGATATGACCAAGCATTTCGGAAAGGCCTTCCTGGACGCCGGTCAGTACTTCAATGAAAAGGAAATTCAGGCAGCCGCCAAGGCCCAGGGTGTTGAGATTCGCGAGGGCGACATCGTGTTGTTCCACACCGGTTGGACTGATGCCAAGCTGAAGGCCGATCCGAAGGCCTGGGTCAGCGGCGAACCCGGTCTGGGCGAAGGCGGAGCGGCCTGGCTCGCCAGCAAGAACGTGATGGCGGTCGGTTCAGACACCTGGGGTCTTGAGCCGGTTCCTCCGGAGAAGGATGGCCGCCCTTTCTACGGGCACGTGATCCTGCTCAAGGAAAACGGCATCTACATCCTGGAGACCATGGACACTGGCCCGCTGGCCAAGCAAGGCGTCAAGGAATTCATGTTCGTGCTGGGTCAGGCGAGAATCCGCGGCACCGTGCAGATGATCATCAATCCGGTGGCCTTGTACTGAGGTGAAGTTGTGCGGGGCGAGTGGTCGTGCAGACCCTCGCCCGCGAGTTGACTAGAGCCGGCATCCGCCGGCTTTTCCTGCTCACCAGGTATCGACAAACGGGCGCTTCTTGCCGGTTCGTGCCTGCGGCGCCGGCGCGGCTCGCAGGCCAGCCATGATCCAGCGACGGGTGTCGGCCGGATCGATGACGTCATCGATCTCCAGATAGGACGCGACGCTGACCGCCTTGCCCTTCTCATAGGCCGCCGCGACCATCTCCTCATATTTCTCCTTGCGGGCGTCCGGATCGTCAATCGCCTCGAGCTCCTTGCGATAACCCAGGCGCACCGCGCCCTCCAGACCCATGCCGCCAAACTCGCCACTGGGCCAGGACACGGTCAGCATCGGCTCATGAAACCCTCCGGCAGCCATCGCCTGCGCACCGAGCCCGTAGCCCTTGCGCAGCACGATCGTCAGCACCGGTACCGTCAGACTCGCGCCGACCACGAACATCCGCGACACATGGCGCACCAGCGCGGTTTTTTCCGCCTGCGGTCCGACCATGAACCCCGGTGTGTCGCACAGTGTGACGATCGGCAGGTCGTGCGCATCACACAGTTGCATGAAGCGCGCCGCCTTATCGCCGGCATCGGCATCAATCGCGCCGCCCAGGTGACGCGGATTGTTGGCGATCAGGCCGACCGCCCTTCCTTCGATGCGCACCAATGCGGTGACCACCCCGACGCCGAACTCGCGGCGCAATTCGGTTACCGATCCACGGTCGCACAGGGTATCGATCACCTGACGGATGTCGTAGACCCGCAGCCGGTTCTCCGGGATCAGGTGGCGCAGCAGCCGCTGGTCAGCGCATTCCCATTGCGAGATCGCACCCTGAAAGTAGCCCAGATAACGCTTGGCGGCTGCCACCGCCTGCGCCTCGTCGTCGACCAGCAGATCGATGACGCCGTTCGGGGACTGCACCTGGACCGGGCCGACTTCGGCGGGCGCATAGACCCCGAGCCCGCCGCCCTCGATCATCGCCGGGCCGGCCATGCCGATCGATGCATTGCGGGTCGCGATGATCACATCGCAGCAACCGAGCAAGGCCGCGTTGCCGGCAAAGCAGTAACCGGACACGATGCCCACCACCGGTACCAAGCCAGACAGGCGCGCGAAGCCGGCGAATGTGGTGTTGTCCAATCCACCAACCGCCTGCTTGTCGGTATCGCCTGGTCGGCCACCGCCGCCTTCTGCGAACAGCACCACCGGCAAGCGCCACTGGTGCGCCAGGCGCAGCACGCGGTCGGTCTTGTAGTGGTTCTGCCAGCCCTGGGTGCCGGCTAGCACCGTGTAGTCGTAGGCGAGCACCAGGCAGCGCGCCCGTTCGGGCTCGAACTGCGCGGCGTTGACGCTGCCAATGCCGATCACCATGCCATCGGCCGGCGTGTTTCGGATCAGGTCCTCGAGCGAACGGCGAGTGCGCTGCGCGGCGATTGCCAGAGCGCCGTACTCGACAAAGCTGCCTTCGTCGACGAGATCCGCGACATTCTCGCGCGCCGTGCGCTGCCCGGTCCGTCGGCGCTTGGCCACCGCCTCGGGGCGGGCCGCGTCCAGCCCGATGTCATGCCGGGCGCGCACCTCAGCCAGATCGGCGCGTACATGATCGAGATCAACCGACGCGTCGCCTGCGTCGTGCTGCGCGCCGATGTCGGCCGGCTCGATGAACGCGATCGGCTGGTCCTCGAATAGCGTCTCGCCCGGCACCGCGACCAGCTTGCGCAAAATGCCCGACACCGTCGACTCGACCAGATGCTCCATTTTCATCGCCTCGAGCACCGCGATCGTCTTGCCGGCATGCACTGCATCCCCCTCGCGCAACTCGAGCGAGACCACAGTGCCCTGCATCGGCGCCACCACCGGCACGGTTCCGTCAGGCGCGAGCGTGCGGTCCAGTTCGAGACCCTGCCCCGGCGTGCCGAGGCTGCCCAAGGGCTCCGTAAAGTACAGCTCGCGATGCGCATCGCGTCCAGCCGCAAGGACCTCACCGATGCGCTCCTCGATGAAGCGGGTGTGCACATCATTGGTCGCCACGGCAGGATGATTGAGCAACCCGTGCAGCAGCACCTTGTTTGTCGCGACCCCGAGAATGCCGAATTCGCTCAGCGCCCGGTCCGCCTTGTTCAGCAAGGCCGGCAGTCCGCCATCCGGCACATGCACCACCAGCTTGGCCAGCAGCGAGTCGAAGGCCGGGCTGCTGGTGTAGCCGGTGTAACCGAAGCTGTCGACACGCACGCCCGGTCCGGACGGCGGCTCGAAGGCCGCCAGCGTGCCCCCGGACGGCCGGGCCTGACCATCCTCGCCCATGGTTTCCATGTTCACCCGCAGCTGCACCGCCAGACCGCGGGCTGCCGGAATTTGTGCCTGCTCCAGACCGAGCGTCGCAAGACTCTGTCCGGAACACACACGAATCTGCATCTGCACCAGATCGATGCCAGTGACCGCTTCGGTCACGGTGTGCTCCACCTGCAGACGGGGATTAGCCTCGATAAACCAGAATCGAGTCTGGTCCTGCGCATCGACCAGGAATTCGAAAGTACCGAGTCCGCAATAGCGCAGGCCCGCCGCCATGCGCACCGCGGCCTCGCACAATTGCGCGCGCATCGCCGGCGGCAGCGTCGGGGACGGCGCGAACTCGACGACCTTCTGGTTGCGCCGCTGCAAGCTGCACTCGCGTTCCCACAGATGGCTGACCGCACCGCTGCCGTCGCCGATGATCTGCACTTCCAGATGCCGCGCGCGCGGCACGAGTCGCTCGACATACACGGCGGGGTTGCCGAAGGCTGCCGCGGCCTCGGACTGGCAGCGCCGATAGGCCTCGTCGAGCTCGTGCGCTTGCGTGACGATGCGCATGCCACGCCCGCCCCCGCCAGCGATCGCCTTGATCATCATCGCCGCCTGCGAACCCAGCCCGGCAAAAAATGCATGCGCCTCGTCCAGGCTCACTGCGCCAGCGCTGCCCTCAACGACCGGGACGCCGCAATCGCGCGCCAGCGCGCGCGCCTGGGCCTTGTCCCCGAACGCCTCGAGCACCTGCGGCGCCGGCCCGATGAACAGCAGCCCAGCTGCCGCGCACTGACGCGCGAAGTCGGCGTTCTCGCTGAGAAACCCATAGCCGGGATGCACCGCATCGCATCCGGCCTGCTGCGCTACGCGTACGATCTGCTCGGCGTCCAGATAGGCCGACACCCCGCGCCCCTCGAGCGGGCGAGCCTCATCAACCTTGCGCAGATGCAACGATCGCGAGTCCTCCTGGGAGTGCACCGCAACGGTATGGATACCGAGTTCGCCGGCCGCACGGGCGATCCGGATCGCGATCTCCCCCCGATTCGCGATCAGCAGTTTGCGCACGGTCACGTCCCTCTCCTTTCGAATGAACTCTGCACGATGCCGCAGTTTGCCAGCCGCTGACAGGCCATGCGTCGGGAAACGGAATTGGCCGGGTTCGCATGAACCGGGGGTTTCGTCGAGAATAGCAAGCCCGCCCGGCCCAGGCCGGCCCATCCGGAAGATGCCGTAACCGGGAATCCAAGAACCAGCAGGAGATCGAGATGACTAGCAGCAACGCCGTGGTCGCATTGACCGTCGAAGGCGAAATCGGAATCGTGACGGTGAACTCTCCGCCGGTGAACGCGCTGTCGCAGGCGGTGCGCCAGGGCATTCTCGAGAACATCAACGCCGCGGTCGCCAATGACGCGGTCAAGGCGATCGTGCTGATCTGTGATGGGCGCACCTTCATCGCAGGCGCTGACATCACCGAATTCGGCAAGCCGCCGAAAGCTCCGGCCTTGTCCGAGGCGCAGGCCGCGATTGAAAACGCCAGCAAGCCGGTGATCGGAGCGATTCACGGCACCGCCCTGGGTGGAGGCCTGGAAGTGGCGCTGTGCTGCCACTACCGGGTCGCGGTGCCGTCCGCCAAGTGCGGCCTGCCCGAGGTCAAACTCGGACTGCTGCCGGGCGCCGGCGGCACGCAGCGTCTGCCACGCATCGTCGGCGCCGAAAAGGCGCTTGAGATGGTCACCTCCGGTCAGCATGTCGGCGCGAAACAGTGTCATGCGATGGGCCTGGTTGACGAACTGGTGCCGGAAGGCGAACTGCGTTCCGGCGCGATCGCCTTCGCCCGCCAGGTGCTCGCCGAGGGTCGACCGCTACGCAAGGTGCGCGACTCGGACGACAAGCTGCTTGCCGCGCGCGGCAAGCCGGAGATCTTCGCCGAATTCCGCAAGGCCAATGCACGCAAGTTCCGCGGCTTCGACGCGCCCGAATTCAACATCCGCTGCATCGAGGCCGCGGTGAACCTGCCCTTTGACGAAGGCATGAAGCGCGAGCGCGAGCTGTTCATGCAGCTGATGGGCGGCACACAGTCGGCCGCGCAGCGCTATGTGTTCTTCGCCGAACGCCAGGTCTGGAAGATTCCCGATGTGCCCGAGGACACGCCGCAGGTTCCTATCGCCAAGGTTGGCGTCCTGGGTGCCGGCACGATGGGCGGCGGCATCTCGATGAACTTTGCGAACGTTGGCATTGCGGTGACCATCGTCGAGACCAACCAGGCTGCGCTCGATCGCGGACTGGCCACGATCCGGCGCAACTATGAAAACACCGCCAAGCGCGGCGGCATCACCGCCGAGCAGGTCGAGCAGCGGATGGCCAAGCTCACCGGCTCGCTCGATCTGAACGCGATCGCCGACTGCGATCTGGTCATCGAGGCAGTCTTCGAGGACATGGCGATCAAGAAAGAGGTCTTCGCGAAACTCGACGCCATCGTCAAGCCAGGTGCAATCCTCGCGAGCAACACCTCGTATCTGGACATCAACGAAATCGCCAGCGTCACCAAGCGTCCCGAAGCGGTGATCGGCATGCACTTTTTCTCGCCCGCCAACGTGATGCGGCTGCTCGAAGTGGTGCGCGGTGACAAGTCCTCGAAACAGACCATTGCCACCGCGATGGGCATTGGCAAGAAGATCGGAAAAATTGCCGCGCTTGCGGGCGTTTGCCACGGCTTTATCGGCAACCGGATGCTGCGGGCCCGTTCGCTGCAGGCCAACGCGATGCTGCTCGAGGGCGCGATGCCCTGGGACGTGGACCGTGTCATCTACGACTTCGGCATGCCGATGGGTCCATTCGCGATGTCCGACCTTGCGGGTCTGGACATCGGCTGGAACAAGGCGACCACCAGCAGCTCGACGGTGCGCGAGGTGCTGTGCGAGATGGATCGGCGCGGGCAGAAAACCGGCGCCGGCTTCTACGATTACGACGACAAGCGTGTCGCTCAGCCATCGGCAGTCACCGAGAAGATCGTGCGCGATTTCGTCGCAAAAGCTGGCAACGTTGCGCGCGAGATCTCGTCGCAAGAGATTCTCGAGCGCTGCATCTACCCGATGATCAACGAAGGCGCGAAGATTCTCGAAGAGGGCATCGCGATCCGTCCGTCGGATATCGACATCGTCTACGTGAACGGCTACGGCTGGCCGGTCTATCGCGGCGGCCCGATGTTCTACGCCGATACCGTGGGCATTGCCAATGTGGTCGCCAAGCTCAAGGAGCACGGCCCGCGCCTGGGCCCGGACTTCTCAATCTCGCCGCTGCTCGAGCGTATGGCCGCCGAGGGCAAGCGATTCCAGGACATGAAGTGAAAGGAAACTCCATCATGCGTGAAGCAGTCATCGTTTCAACCGCGCGCACCCCGATCGGCAAGGCCTATCGTGGCGCTTTCAACGACACCCAGGGCCAGGAACTGGCTGCCCATGCGATTTCGCATGCGATCCAGCGCGCCGGCGTCGACCCGGCACAGATCGAGGACGTGATCATGGGCTGCGCGCTGCAGCAGGGT
>Ga0222714_10006679_pt1 | contig 10724 bp, 14 predicted proteins | sample C33_3DmetaG_FD_165048 | JGI IMG/M metagenome (GOLD analysis project Ga0222714, IMG submission 165048) | Estuarine water microbial communities from San Francisco Bay, California, United States - C33_3D | ecosystem: Environmental > Aquatic > Marine > Unclassified | place: USA: California... | reverse complement strand
AATATCAATCGTGTTGTCTAATGCTTTAGGCTGTACAACCACTGGGGGCTCGCTGGCAGGTGGAGGTGTATCAATAACTACTGGTGGTAGTTCTACATCACCGCCTGCACCAGGGTCTGTTGCTGGTGGATTAGTGACTGTCTCACCAACATCTTCATAATCACCATAACGTGGTGGATCCGCTCCTGGTACACTTGGTGGATAAATGATACTGCCACCTGGTCTGTACAAATCACTGATTACATCTTCTTCGTTTAATCTAGTGTGCGGATATATTGACTCTGCATTGCGTACACAACCTAATGTGACTGTGTAGTTATCGTTGTACTCTAAACTAATAATACGCCAAGGTGTTGTGTCAAAATTTAGAATTGTTCCTTGTATTCTAATAATATCCCCTGGCTCTAACTCCATACCTCGTGTGCTTACAGTCAACTGACAACTTTCTTGGTTTCTGCTCTTGTTAAACATCAACCTAGCAAAGTCTTTGGCTATGTAAGGGCTAGTGATTGTGCCCATTGTAGCCTGTAGTGTATTCTCTCTGCCGCCATCTAATGCAATATAAGTTTGTCTCTCTGCTTCTGTTTCAGGATAAACAACCGTTTGATTACTCCAGCCCTGTTGTGGATCCACATAAGTGATAATAGCCTGTGTATATTTGCTACTGCGTTCTATACCTTGATACTGTATATCACCTTGTATATCCATATAGGCACTGGATATGTCTGTTGTTGCAACGCTAGGATTGGTAGTAGCAATCGCTGATATTGTTGCTACACCACTGGTAATATCTGTAGGATGCCCTGCGTCTTCTACTTTTAGTTTGTATACACCCTGTACAAAAGGCATATAACTACGCATACCGTGTAATAGCAGTTTTACATTGTTGGTTAATGTCTGTGCTGTGTCTAATACGGCATTACAACTACAAATCTCACCTGTCTTACCAGCATAATACTCTACCTCTGTGTTTAGTTTGCTGGCGGCTGTCCTAAAACTATCCCAGTCTATTTCACTATTGGTAAGTCCTTTACCATATCTAGGATTACGGAGGTAATCAAGCAAGCATTCTGCAGGGTTGGTGCTATATCTTTCAACATAACTGCCTGTGCCAAATGAGTATGACTCTGAACTGCTGTTTACTAGTGTGGCGACTCGTCGTCCCAACATACTGACTTGCAACTTTGGTACCTGACCTGTAAATGGATTGTTGTCTGCATCGTCTTGGCTGTTTATTTCAAACCATTCATATCTGACAAACATTGTTGCCAATCCATTGAAGTACATATCTGAAGTAAAACTAGGAGCACCTGCAAATACATCTGCCGCTACACTATTGTTTAGTGTGCTGGTTGGAGTAGTGTTATATACACCTGGACTCCAACGCATCCTAACTCTACCACTGTATTTGCCTTCGTCTACTGATACCGTATCGCCACCATTGAGTTTGCTTATGTATTTGCTGTCTAACTGATAATCATCAATGAATATCTCTCTGACACCTTCTACTAATCCTTCTGCAAATACATAAGCAACCCACAAATATTTGTTATTGGTTTCACCAGTTTCCATATAGACAATGTTGCCACCTAACTTTCTATGTCCATATACTACTGGTATACTTAAATCACTACCCTGTTTCTGTATGAGCACACCCTGCTGACGACTGGCTTCACTGGCCGCACTCATATCTGGCATTGCTGGCATAAAAAGTTGTAGAGCAAAGTCTACAACGCTCATTGCTACATCAACAACTGCCTTTACAACACTACTAACAACGCCAATGACGCTCTTAACAATACTCTTTACTGGACTAAAAACTTTACTGAATAAACCCATTAGTCAATCCTTCTTTCTGTTGCGTCAAAACGATTAAAATTGTTTTGTAGTTCTGGTTCCACTGCGATAAAACTAACACGAGTGCCACCTAGTTCACTAGTCCAGCGTGTAAAATAATCAATCAAAGTTTCATAGTTTATAACTGTACTGTGTTCTTCAACTAGATATATCATAGTAATGTATCCAGTTAATTTCTGTTCGTTCCAAGGAGCCGCCATAATGTATCCACCAACAAATCCTACAGGAGTAGAATCAATATAGGCAGTTTGCCACGTGTAATGATATTGTGCTGTGTAAGTCTTTACAGTTTCAACAGCATCATCAGGATTGTAGTCAGCGAGATCACTAAAGTATTCTTCTACTATGTCTAGTGTTGAATCTAAATCTTCTGGCTTTATTGTCCTAACTTCCATTACTCGTTTCGTCCCCATTTAAATTCTTCTGTTCCAACTACACCAGCAAAACTAAAACACTTGTCTGCTGTATTGCCCTGGAACAACCAATTACTACCGTTATTGGTTTTGCGTCCTGCTATTCTTTCAAAGTCAGCAAATAAACTTGAACATTCTACATTAACCTGACAAGTTCTTTCGCTTTCGTTTATCTGTACATTATAAATCTGTCCGTCAAACATTAAGATTGGAGTACTGTCTACTACCTGTCCTGTGTTTCTATCTAAAAATGCTTTGTAAACACGAACACGACTGCCTTCATAATCATCATCAACAAAACTATTTACAGTTGTAGAATTTACGCCAGAGAGGAACACCGTAAACTTACCAACCTTAACATCAAAGTCTTCTTGTAGTCTACTGAATCCAATAAAATCACCTAGTGCTGTATAGGTAAGGCCGTGTGCTGTGATGTTGAGTCCACCACTGGCAAAGTACATAGGACTAGGAGTGTCCATACGTAAAAGATGGATAGCAATAAATCTATCACTGTAGATTTGTGTGCGTAAGTTGGTGCTAAATGATTTCATTACCAGACCTCACGCATCTCTAATGCTATACTGGTTATACCCCCTGCGTTATAACTTACATCTACATTTTCTGTTTCTATTACACAGGTAAACGGTACTGAACTTCTGTCTACTGTGACATTACCTGAATATACTGTTGATACCAACATACCACCAAAGTCAATGTCCGCTTGTCCTGCGGCATTGGCAGTGACTGTGCTGACAGTTTGATATACTTTGGTGTGATTGCTAAATTTAAAGTAATCGCCTGCTTTTAATACTTCATCACCATTACTTAATCCTGTCACAGTGACTCGTCTTGCTCCAGCGTTATAGTCTGTCAATAGTGTAGCAGTAGCACTGGCATTGTTAGCACGAGACTCTGAAATCTTTGGCAATACTATTTCAAAACTATTAACCTGTCCTTGTGTCTGATTAATGTAGCCCTGTATAGTCTGTGCCTGATCGTAGGTTAGACTTGGATAACGAACAGTAAAGGTATAATAACTGTGTCCAAAATTGCTTCTGCGTAGTTTACCACTGTTAGTTTCTGTAGTGATACCTGGAGTCACCGTAGAGAAATCAACAGTTTGGAATCCAGGACTTGTGGGAAATGTTTGTGCTACATCAGCCATTATCTACGTCCTCTCTCTAAATTTGCGTCAGCAATAATCTGTGTAATTACTCCTCTGCGTTCTGTCAACAGTTGATCAAATCCCCTTGTGTCATTGGCTACGATTGTAAAGTTTACATTGGTTGTGCCACCACCGCCAATGTCACTGTTTCTAGTGATGTTGCCGTTAGTGGCTGGTGTAAAGATCTCTGGACCCCTTTCACCAACCAAATAACTACCGCCACCCATAACACCACCACCTAGTGCTCGTCCTGAATACTGTTGACTTCTAATTGCGGCTACCTGTGCGAGACCTGTAGCAATAGCGGCTGCCATAGCAATAAAGTTAAATGGTGGTGGATAACTGGCTAATGCTATTGTTGCCGCTCTGTATGTGTTCATCATTGCCACCGCAATGTTCATTGCTTTTGCCGCTTCAAATGCTTTTCTGTTTTGTGCACCAAGAGCATTGAATACTGTGGCTGTCTGTTCCATAAAGAACTGTGTCTTGTCGTACTCTGTTTTCTTTTCAAACTCTGTACGCTCACGTGCAATCTGTTTGGCTGTGTCTCTGCTGACTTCCATCAACTTAACATCTTTGCCGTTTATTCTAGCACGTATACCATTCATCTCTAATTCACGAGCAAGTTCATCTTCCATCTTCTGAATCTTGTAATCGTAAATCTCGTCAGCATATCTTCTATTGATTTCTGCTACTGCTCTACCTGCTTCTTCAGCGTTGATAATCTGCTGATCTCGTAGATAGTTAATTCTATCTATCTCAAGTTCTTGTTGTTTGCGTAGAGCACCTTCGCCATCACCAATAAGTTTTAAGATTTCTGCTCTTAATTCTTTTTCTTGACGCAGTATCATTGCGTTAAGTTTGCCTGCGTCTCCTCCAGTGGCACTGGCCATTAGAGTTTGTAATTCTTTTATTTCTTGTTTTTGTTTTGCAATACTGCCACCTAATACTTCATCATACTTCTCTATGGCTGATGCAATTTCTTTCTGTATCTCTAATTCTTTTTCTAACAGTTGTATCTGTTCTAACTTGGCTTTAACCTGTGCTTCATACTGTGTATAAATTTCTTTACTTACATTTCGCTGAAACTCTAGTAAATCTGACTGTACTTCCTGTGCTTCTGTTGTCTTTAGTTGTGCTACTAAAATTTTCTCGTCAAGATCTCTCATCATATCTTTAACATACAATTGATCTTCTAACGATTGTTTTATCTGAAGTTGTGTTTCGTACTGTTTTATTTCTTCTGCTCTTAATGCTTTGGCTTCAGCACTCATATCCTGCAGTACTTTAGCCATTTCATAATTAATTTCAGCCTGGTCTTTGGTTAATTTAAGTTGATCGTCAAGATATTTGTTTTGAATTAGTAGGTCTGCTAACTTTTTGTCAAAGTTTTTCAACATAGTTTCTAATTCTTTGTTTACTTCTGCTACTGTTTCTGCTTCTTTGGTTAATTCACCTTGTGTGTCTTCAACAGTATCCTTAATATTCTTATAACGATTTTCTATATCCTGCAGTTCTTTATATTCTTCATCACTTAAGAACTTGATATGACGTGTTTCCAATGCGTCAGCAAGTTTTTTCTGCATTCTTTTGACAAACGCATCTTCCTTTTCAGTTTCTTCTAACCAAGCAGGTGGTGTGATGTTAAAGAAGTCTAATATATTACGTGTCATTCCACGTAGACTTCTAGCACCTTTTTCTGCCATATTGTCAATCAATGATAAGAAGTAGTCTGGAACCTGTATCCAAGCGTTTAAGAAGTCCTCTGCCATCTTGGTTGCAATAATTTTCCAACTCTTACCTGCTTCACGCAATGGTGTGACTACCTGATCGTAAATCATTTCACCAATAGCCAATGCGGCAAATATTAAAGCAAAGCGTTTGAATGGTGCCATTGCTGTGATGATTGCACCACCTAGACTTCTAAAGCCTGTGGCTAGTCCACCAATAGCCGCTGTCATAGCCTGAATTCTGGCTACTGCCATTGTGGCAATAAATGCGACTGCGGCTTTGACAACCAAATCAATATTGTTAGCAAGGAAACCCAGTGCCGCAGTTAATTTTCTAACTACGCCAGTTTTATTTTCAAACTCAACAAACAATGTAATTGCATTGTTCTTTAGTTTGTTAATCTGTTGTCCAATGGTTTCTGTTCTGTTGCCAAAGGTTGCTTCAATCTCTGCGGCATTGTTTAAGAAAGCATCACGTAGAACAACACCAGTAATCTTACCTTCAGCGGCCAGTGACTTCATCTGTGTGATGCTGACGCCCATCTCTTTTGCAACCATACGCAAGAGACTTGGGAAGGCTTCTGTCACACTTCTAAATTCGTCACCGCTCAACCTACCAGCGTTAAACGCTTGGCTCAACTGTGTGACGATACTGCTGTATTCAGCAGTACTTAAACCAGCACTACTCAATGCCTTACTCAATAGTTCTGTTGTTCTAGCAACACCTTCTTGTGTTAAACCAACAACGTCACTGGCACTGGCTAAACGCTGGTAAAGGGTAGCAGTAGTTGCGATATCAGCACCTGTTGCATTACTGATCTCTTTAACACGACGCATAGCAGAGGCTAGTTCTTGACTGTTGCCTGTGACTAGACGCAGTCTGTTTTCCATTTGTGTAGCGGCGTCAACGAAACTGACTATCTCTCTGACTGCCACTGCACCTGCTAATGCTTTAAAGGCATTGGTTAACGTACCCAGACTTCGTTGGGCTTTATGTATGTCAACATCTATTTCTATTGTTGCGTCTGCACCTAATGCCATCTCTGCTCCTTACCTTTTTGTAGCACGAGCCTTCGTTTGTGCTCGTTTTGCTTCATCTACTTCCCACTTGTAAAATGCGGCCCACCCCCTAAACTCCAGTGTGCTCATTTCCATTATTTCTTCTAACGTGCGACCCAAATCCTTTGCCAGTCTATACATAAACATCAGATCTGGATCCTTTGTTAGTTTTTTTCTATCTCTCCGTCATTCTGATCAATTGCATCGTTTATTTCACCAACTACTTTGATCACAATGTTGGGATCAACTTCGTTCATAAAAGTGACTTTGTCTGCATTTGTAAACATCTTTGTTCCGTCTGCATTGCGAGCCTTAAGGATTAGTGATTCCACTAGTGCTTCTACAGTTTTGTTCTGTGCGGCTAGTTCAACTAACTTACTCTGCTCTTTTAAGTTTGTCACTGTCTTAAACCAAATCTCAAGATCCCATTCAGGCACCTTGATACTTTTTAATTCTCCACTTAACTTCTCACGGAAGTGTGCTGTTGCTTTTTCTAACTTACTCATTTGATTTTTGTCCTCTTGACTAATTGAAGTGCGGGTCCAATAATACCACGCCCATTGTTTGCGGCTCGCATCCTTGATGTACCCTTCTCAAGGAAGGGCACATAAGGAACACGATTTTGAATACGAATATTCTTGCCTTTGGTTTGTTTAGTCCAACCTTTTCTTGCTCTGCCTGTACGCACTGGAGTTTTAGACTGTAATGCTTGTCTAACTTCAGTGCCAAGACGGCTTGCCATACGGTTAACTGCACGATTAATCTTGCGTTCTACTGTAGGCAAACCCTGCAAATGAAAAGTGACTTTAGCCATTAGATTAGTATGTACCTGTGTTGGTATAACCTAATGCACCTGAACCCTGGAATGAAAGTGATGCTTCTACCATTCCGTCCATACTGCTTGTCACGCTGAAACCTGTGACGATAACTGTGTTAGCCCAGAGGATAACGTCGTTGCTTGCATCGTCATCAATGTATAGTTTCATTGCGATTGGTGCATCACCTACTGCACCACTTGTTGGGTTCAATTGTGTGACTGTACTATACTCTGATTCGTCAAAGTAGATATCAGCACTACCTGAATAACTGCTTAAACCTTTTAGGTATTGACGTGTGTCATTACCCATTGTGGTTGATTCAATTGTGTCTGATACTACGTCAACACTGAAATTACGGACTGCGGCTAGATTAGTTCCTGCAACGGAGACCGCACCGTCATTACCTGTTAAAGTTGCCATTACTCATCTCCTTTAGTTAAGTTGTCGTCTGGCACGACTTCATTTGTCACTTCTGCGTCTGCTCCCTGTGACACGGGATCCACAGTTTTAGGAACTGCTACCTCTTTGGCTTTCGCCGCAGTGGTTTTTTTACTACTAGAGGTTGACCAACCTGCTAGTTCGTATTCTTTCTGCTTGGAGTCCTTAACGTTTCTCTCAACTCCGTTTTTGTACATTATTGGCATCTTGCGATTCCTTTCGTTGATTGTTAGTCTGTTCTACTGGTTTAGGTGTACTAGGTTTCCAACTAGCACGTATAAGTCCGCTGTCTACTATCACGCTTGGCTTCCTCTCAAATAGTTGTAGTTAATTACAAAAGTAATCAACACTTCTGCTAGGGGTGGTTGTCTTTCAATAACATCTATGGTGACAACCTGACTGTCCAAGACACCTGCTGACCGTAAGTCAAGGTATCTGTCTAAATCAAGTGCGTCTTCAACACTTGATATCAGTTCATTGCGTTTTAGATCTAGTTCATTACCACGCACGAATCCGCGTAGTTCTAGTGATATTTGACCTGTACGTCTACCTACTGCAGGAGCACCCATTGACACACTGGTGCGTTCTTCTCCAGCAAAGTTTACTAATACAGCGGGGAATTGTGTGATTGCCAGTTCAGCAACATTAAATGGCTCGCGAGTCACAAGTCTAAATCCAGGGTCTGCTCGTTCCTTAAGGATTGTGACTACATTTTTTACTATTCGTTCTCTTAAACTTGTCATCTACGCAATCTCAAGTAGGTATCTGGTTGTTTCTCATCATTACTAAAGATCCCATCGTCATCAATGTCATAATGCACACCTTCACGAATACACAAATCCATTTCGTGTTCAAAGCGACCCTGATAGTATTTCATCATTTCCATAAATCTATCACTGTCAGGCTCAAACTTTGTAAGTTTAGGACAAATATGATAAGCAAGTGCGTGATACACAGTTGCCTTTGTCCACTGTGTGCTGTCTAATTTTGTGGTGTCCATCAAGACAAAATCACCGCGAATGGTGATGTCTACTCTTAATTGTTTTTGGTATTGGGGCCACCAGCGTACAGACAGGACTCTATTAATTTCAGTTTCGCTTTGTGCTAACTGACTATCCCAGTTTAATTCACCGTACTCAAGTATTGTAGGTTCCACGACTAATAAGTCGTCTATTGTAGCGTATGACATTTAGGGTCCTTCCTTAAATGATAGAGCAAGTCCTTCTTGCTTTTGTACTTTTATTTATGTTATATTAATATTGGGAAAAACGCTATGAAGACAAAGTGTATATTGAAATCAAAAAAATATTATTACCATAGACAAGCCTATATAAAAGCATATGGCGAAATACCTGCAGGTATGTGTGTTCGTCATCTATGTCATAATCCTTATTGTGCAAATGTTGAACATCTTGTATTAGGTACGCATCAGGATAATATGAACGATATGGTTGAGGCTGGCAGACAATCTAAAGGTGTAAATGTTCACACTTCTAAATTAACCAACTCTATTGTTAAAGAAATACAAATTGCCAAAGGTAAACAACCTGCAACAACATTAGCCAAAAAATATAAAGTCCATAGGACTACTATCTATAGAATATGGCGTAAAGAAGCCTGGCGACATATCTAGTCAAACAAAAAGGGACTTGCGTCCCTTTTTGCTTTTAACGGCGGGCTTATGGCTAAACCCTCGTCACTATGTTTTTAGCATAGTTATTTATTATACGATAGAACTATCGTTCTCTAATGTACATCCATACTGTTCGTAGATAACACCAACACCGTACATTGCGGATCCTACGATCTCGTCTGCACGAAGTGATGCATCACGTTGTGTTTCAATCTGAATGTCACGCATCATTGCTAAACCTAATGCATCGCGGTGGAACACAGCACCTGTGTAGTCACCAGCGGTACCTGTGTCGTCAATGTTTGCTGTTTCAAACACTGGAACACCTGCAAGCATACCAACATAACCTGTTGCTAATGCTTCGTTCTGCATAATACCTGCATTTGGATTTGCGAATGTGTTTGTTAAGTTTGCTTTCAAGTCGTAAGCAATACTTGGGTGAACAACACAGGCTAAATCAGCACCAGGAACGCCAAGAGCACGTAGTTTTGAAACGGCCTGGAATACCTGTGCGGCTGATAATGCTGTTGTGTGATCACCAATTGTGTTTGTTGTGAAACTTGCAAATAATGCAGTTAAGTCTTTGTCCATCTTGGTTGCGATTGCTTCACCAAATAAACGTCCAACGTCAGCAACAACATTAGAAGCACTGCTTACACGGCTTAAGTCTGTGACTGTTGCCATTAAGCCAACTTCTGCTACTGTTAAGGTAGCACCTGATGTTGAAATTGCATTACCTGTGATGTCACCACCCTCACTTAATGAGTATGCTGTTGATACTGGGTAGATTGGAACAGTGACTGTTTTACCCTGCTGTGGACCCAAGTTGTAGGTCTTAACAAGGTTTCTCATAATAGAACGCTCTTGAGCAACAAACATTGCTTCCGCAACGATTGAAGGCAACAGATCGTTCAGGGTTGTGGTTGTACTAATTGTCATTTAAGTATCCTTAAGTTAACGAAGACCCTGTGTCTTCCTATATTCTTTATAAATTTGTCTATGCTCTGGATTAGACATATCTAATTTAGCCACGTCTAATGGTTGAGCGGACTGTGATTGGATACTGTTTCTACTTGCGGTAGTAGCGGGACCTGCTGAAACAAAGTGTGGATTGGTATCCAAAAATGTTTTAACAAGTTCATCAACACGCATTGGCTCACCTGAATCGTTGTATCTTACTTGTCCTCGTTCATCTACAACTTCAACATCGCCTGTTTCGCCAACTCTAACGCTGTTGCGTAGTAGGCTTTTAACCTGCTCTGGTGCAACCGCCTTATAGCGTGCCGCGGCTTCTGTTAAGGGCGACTCAATGCGATACTGTGCTATAACACTATCGCGACGTGCGATTTCAGCATCCTTTTTGGCAGCCAAGTCTTTGATAATCTGATCATACTCACCACGAGACTTTTGTTCTTCTAGACGACGCTGTTCTAACTCTTGTTTGAACGTGCGTAGTTCCTCTAGATCACCTAAATCCTGATAAGGTTTAAGTGCCTTTCTCTCTGCGGCGGCTCTTGTTTTAGCCATTGCATCATCAAATTCTTTTTGACTGTACTGCTTCTCTGCCTGACTTTGAGTTTCTACTGTGGTGTCAGTGACCTTTTCATCTTC
>Ga0222714_10006673_pt1 | contig 10731 bp, 15 predicted proteins | sample C33_3DmetaG_FD_165048 | JGI IMG/M metagenome (GOLD analysis project Ga0222714, IMG submission 165048) | Estuarine water microbial communities from San Francisco Bay, California, United States - C33_3D | ecosystem: Environmental > Aquatic > Marine > Unclassified | place: USA: California... | reverse complement strand
TTTTCTTGGTCTTCAGCATGTTTCTTGACAATTTCAATCATCGTCAGTACCTTGCTCATGGGTTGCTGTTCTAACCAGTCCATCGATTGGTCCCAGCGTTGCTTACAAAGATGAAAGCCGATATCTAACCAGTTTTCAACTGTTAGGACTTTTTCTTCGAGAACGTTTTCTGCAATCCACTTCAGGAAGTGGGACATGATTCTTGCGGGGATTTCGTCAAGAATTTCGGGATTCCGAATGAGTCGCTCGACGAGGAGGACCATGGAGTCATCAGATGACCTTAGGATTTGCGCATAGTAGAAGTCTTTGGGTGTTACCTCTCTTATGTGCAAAGGACCGTAGAGGTTTGACCTTAGTAAGTAAGAAAAATCCTCTTGGTCCTCGACAATCAGTTTGGGTCTTCGTCGTCTCCGCCGTTGGCTTTGCCAACCAGTTCGCTGAGCTTTTTGAAATCTTTGATGCCAAGATCTAGAACTTCCTCATAGGTGATTTTATCTTCACCTACAATCAGTCGTTCAATAATCCTCATGCCTTTTTCCACATCGCCGGCTTTCGACAGGTCTTTTTCCATGTAAAGGAGGTCACGACCGGTCATCTCACGGATGGTGATTTCACGACCATCGGACAGTTTAGTGGAGAAAGTTTCAAGATTGGGCATTGGTTTGTCTTTTTTAGACGAAGTGGTGGTTGCGGTATCGTTAGAGATGGTTCTCATGGGTTGCTTGTAGACGTTTGATCAATTTTTACCCGTTGCCTGAAGATCCAGTCTTCAATTTCCGGGTCCCCGGTTCCGGGAGGTAGGGACAGATAGATGGTATTAGCATTTTTCCAGCTTACTTCGGCGGAGGGCAAGTCGTTGATGGCGAGCCTGTCGTCAATATCATCCAGCCAGAAGGTAACTACCAGTTTGCGGTATGCGGGGCATTCAGGTAGCGGAAAGGGCATCAGAGAGCTTTTAGCATGTTGACGGTTTCCTGCGTTCCGAAATAGCGGGAGTTATAGGCACATTCCACAGATGAGGGAATGATTCGGTTTTTCTTGTCGTAGGGCACTGTTAGGTAGTAGGTATCGATGACCCCCTGATATAGGATGACACCGACAGAATCGACACGGGACTTTTTCTTTTTCATTTGATGACTCCGTCTTGGATGGCTTTGTAGCGAGTGGTTAGTTTCTTGATTGCTCCAATCTCGGACAGTTCATACATTGAGTACTCGGTGCCGAAAGTTTCGGTTTCGCCTCCCGGATTGGAAAGAGTGATCGTTTTCTCTTTGGGGGATTTGCGAAGGCGGTCATCAATCGCAACCGAAGAGAAGTAGGCTCGGGACAGCGGCAGATCAGGGATGTCCACCGCTGAGTGGAAGAGAGACCAGGTGTACATGTGAGCGATTTGGAAAAGCACAGCAAACTGCTCTGCGTATCTCTCTGGGGTCATGAACCAGATTTCGTCATGAATACTGAGGACAAAGCGGCAGGGGATCTTGTACTCCTCTGCCAACCAGTGGACAGAGGTTAGCATGATGCTGAGGATCTCTGCTCCGGAAGATTGAATGGTCCAGTTGACCCGACCAGTTTTGAAATCATCGCCGACCGCCGCTGGACGCATCGCAGTCGAAATCTTGGTGCCCAGGCAAGGAAGTGTTGGTACACGGGTCCGCATCGCAATCTCTTCCATGAAATTGAAGCACCCCGAGTCGGAGCCTCCCTCGTACAAGCCTTGACGCAGTTTGCCTTTCTTACCTTCCAGAATTCGGTAGGCAAAGTTTTTTACTTCGGTGGGGGATTTTTCGGGGTACTTTCGGCGGATATAGGTTTGGACGGCTCGCACCCCGGCTCCGTAGAGCACTGCGAAACCGGCAATTTTTGCCGTGTCTCGGTCCACGCCAGCCAGCTTAGCAAGAGCACTATGGGGATCAGTCCCCGCCTCTTTTGAGCCGGAAAGCACATTGTAACCAAACGGGGAACACCCCACATAGCCTCCCTCCCACTTGTCTGAGTAAATTGAAGCAATCTGCATTTCTTGTCCGTCGAAGTCAGCGCCGACGATCTTCCATCCATCTGGGGCCTGGACCCTGGACTTCAACTCGGTGCCAATTCGCCAGTTTTTTGTAGAGCACATAGTAACCATGAGGGACTCTACGGTTCGACGGGTTACGGTGCCGTGGCAAAGGATCTCAGGGAGGGTAATCAGGGCGTCTTCGCCATGGGGATTGTGGGTTGGGATAAAGATCCGGTCCATCACCCGCTTACGGACGGACGTCCAGTAGCTGACGGCATTGGCAATCTCAAGAGCTCGTTTGGCTTCAGGCAGGTCGCTGTCGAGACGACCGACTTTCATATCATCTACGAAGTCCTTACTGAGGACACCACCCACGTTATCTCCGGCACCTTTCGGGTGCGGGATTTTTGTAAGGGTGCCCTCTTCGTTGTGAAAACACCAGCCCATGTCCTTAGTAAAGATCATGGGAGACCCTTCCCATTTCAGCTTGAGTAACAAGTGAGACAGGTTGGACTTCACACCGATGTGCTCATCAGGGTCTTTGATGAAGGGACGGATCCAGTGAGGGGTATGGGCATATTTGCCTTTTACTGCTTTGACTTCCCAGTTTAGCTGGGACAGCCAAGGGTCTTTGGCAACCCACTTCTCGGCCATTCCCGGCTCTGCGAAGTAGAGGTCACGCCACTCGTCGTAGTAAGCCCAGACCAAATCCTTGCAGATTTGGGTCATTTCTTTGTTGTGGTCGTCGAAGGTTTTCTCAACATTGTGAATCCAGTCCTCCCAGTCAGGAACAAGAGGGACCACAGAGCCATTCAAATGGTAGTGACCACAGAGAGCCACGGGGCTTGGGGTAGCATCGAGATACTTGGGCCACAGAGCTTGAAACAGTTCGGCAGTGTAGAAAGCGTCTTTGACGGCGTAATCTACGGCCTCAGTCAGCATTTGTTTGATCTGGCTGAGATGGGTGGCTTTTACGAAGATGTCCCGAACTTTCTTATCACCCTGACCCAGTGGCTGAACATCGTCACCGAAGAATTTGCGTACTTCATATACGTGGAAGTTGTATGTAGCAACCAGGGAGTTGGTGGAACCCTCGTCGAGCCACTTGGGGGCATATCTTAGCTTTCGCTTCTCTTCGTCAGTGAGATCCTCAGGGTCCTTACCAGCCAGAACATATAGCCAGCGCTGACCACTGGCAAGACCAGATACGCCAATGTGTGCAGATAGGGTGTCAAAGTAGAAATTTTCGGGCTTGGTGTTATCGAGAGAGTAACCCTCTTGAGCACGAACCCGGTCATAACTAATGTTGTGACCAGCCACGAAACGGTCTTTACCGATTGGAATCAAGGAGTGTTGATCCCATTCTTCTTCGGGAAGGTCGGGGTTGATAAGTTCGGAGGCAAGCCAGATATACGCAGCTTTTGCGGACAGGGCAGTACCGATGATGGGGAAAGCTCCGCCGTGGACGTAGGTCTCGGTATCGTATGTAAATGCTCTTTCGAGGGGGTATGGCACTGATTCCGTTTTCCACTTCCCTCGCACTTTGGTATAGCGAGTCCAGCCGGGGACAAACTTGAGGGCGGTTACCGGGGGAATCTCCGGCAACTTGCAAGCTGCGAATTCGTTACCCAGCTCTTTATACTCGCCAATTTGTTCGTTGGCGATTGCCTCAAAATGCTCCTTGAGGTTTTCTCCTTTGAGCTCAGGAAGGGGGAGAGGCCCGTCATAGAGATGGTCGGGGTAATCGACCGGGGTTTGAATATCGAAGTCCTTTAGCAGGTTTTGGGCTTTTTGCTTGGCCAACCGAGACATTTCTCTCGGTCTCTGCTTACCAAAAATCCGGCGCTGGAGGTCGTCCCCCAACACCGGATAGCCCAAGTCGGTAAATCGTTTTGCCATTCGACGGTTGGTTGTGTGTGTTTACAGTGTAGCGGTTTAGGGTGCCGGTAAATCAGACGGCGACGTAGTTGATTGGGGGTACGTTGGCTTGGGTGGTGGTACCTGTGACAGGATTGGGGGTAAACTGGTAGAATCCCGTAGATTCCTCAAGCACAGGGTGCAGGAAGGAGTATTGGATGACGGCAGGGTTGTTGATGTATTGGGGAGTGGAAATGTTGTCCACAGACTGCTGGTTGTAACGGACGGGCGGCTTCAGGTAACGGGTCATGCCGGCGGTGCCTTGCGCAACGTCGATCTCAGTTACCCAGAAGTATGCGTCGGCAGTGCCGCCAAGGTCACCTGCGCTTACATAGATTTGGGACTTGAAGGCGTAGAGAGTGCCCGGGTTGTTCACTGCCCAGTAGTTGATGTAACCGTCGGCGTTCACGGTAATATCCACCGTGCCGTCGACCCCAAAACCACCTTGCAGTGCCACGTCGGTGTAAGTGCCGGGGGTATAGACGTTGGGGCCACCGACTTCTTCCCGCAACACGAGTTGCTTCAGAGGAGCAAGCAGGGGGAAGCGGTTTTGAATGCCATACCGGAACATGGTTGGCATACCCGGCTTCATACGTGTGTAGGTTGGGGGTTGGGGGTGAGTGAAGTATTCCTGGTAGTTGGTGGTCCAGCCACGGTAGGCGGGGCGGGTCTCAGTCAGGGATGGCAAATTAACGGGGGCGGTGGTAGTCTCTTGGTACTGCCAGGCTTTTTTGTTGGTGGTGTTTGGTACAACAGAGAGGTAACCGTTTTTGATGATGTTGCCGTACTCATCAACCTCGGCGGCGGAAAGCTGGGAAGCAACCTCCGCAGCCATTTTTACGGTTCTCGGGTGCATTGTGTGGCTCGACTTTTTACGGTTTTACCCGAAGTCATACTCCCAGCAAGTTTTCCCGGGGGCGTCGTCGTGTAAACCCAGATTGCGGGCATCGTTGATTGCCTCTAGGAGTTTCACATCGTTTTTCACACGGCGATGTAGCCGCAGGCGCCATAGGCAGTAAGCTTTGGCGTTTACTTCGTTGGGTTTCTCTGTGTATTTTGTATAGTAGCGCTCGACAGTGTCTACAATGCCGATGCCGATTTTTTGGATCAGGTGGTCTACTTCTCCAAGCGATCGGACGCTTTTACGCATTGGCTGTGAAGGAGAAGGCTCTGACGTCAAATTGTTTAGTTCCAGTAGATTCATATACGGTGTCCTTGTGGTTGCGATAAATTTCGTAGGCGTCGAAGATGGGGGAGAAGTTGAGGGGGCGGTCGCCGGGATTGTTTTGCCACGACATCATCTCAGGGAGGGAGAGAGGGGCATCGATGTCCCACTGCTCATCTCGGGAACCGTAGATGAGGGGCAGTGCATCGTTTCTCCACCAGTCGGTGATGATCCCTACGTATCCTTCCCAGGCAGAAGGCTCAGTGAGGTGGGTATCACACTCCGAACGGACCCAGTTTAGATACTCTCGGCCACGCTGAAGAATGAGGGAAGCGGTATGGGGCATCTCCTCGAGGAAGTAAGCGTCGTCGGTACCTTTTACAACCCGTTCGTAGACAGCGGGGAACAGGAAGGCTTCGGAAATGGTTCGGAAATCGTCCGCACCCTGACACATATTTCGCAGAATTGAGTCAAAGATGCAGATTGTCTGTGCGATTTTGATTTCCTCGGGAGCAACCTCTGCGGGGTTCTTGTAGATCTTACCGTTACTTTGCAGATTCTTGATCTCTAGTTCCAGGCGCCGAACTTCTCGACCCATCTCTCGCTCGACTTTTGCCTTGTAGATTTCTGCCTCGGAGAGGATCTTTTCAAATTTGGTCTCGATTTTTTCAATCTCGGTATCAAAGACCTCTAACTGGATACGGAGATTTGACAGTTTCCTCTTGAGGGAGGAAACCGAGGATCGCATGCTGTTGGTTGCAAGGACGATGTTATCGGCAGGCATTGTCAGATAGGTTTGTAGGTTGCTTTTAGAATGTCTTCTTGAACGTCGATGATATCGATGCTAAAGGAATACTCGCTTTCGGGGTCGGATAGGAGGTGGAACGCACCTTCAAAACGCTCTCCGTCGGAGGAACGGAGGTAGCTGTTGCCGGGGGTTGGAGGGGAGCATAAGGCAATGTTGCCCTCAAAAGCAGGGTTTGCTTCTACGATAGCAGTAATGAGGCGGTCGTAAATGGCACTGGTGGCGGCCATTTCGTGGTCGCTGGTGATTTGTGCTTTGACCTCGCCTTCGATGGGCTTGAGAAGGGAGGCGATCCCTGTATCCAGGGTCATTTGAAGAGTGCCGTCTTCGGCGTCCAGGGAGAAACATACCTCTTCGGCTTGAAACTCGATTTCCTCTGGATCCTCATAATCCCCGAGCCCGTATTCCATCAACTCGTAGAAGGCATCTTTGAGGGTCTCGCCGTCCGGACCTCCAAGGTTATTGGCAATTGCGAAGAATACTCGGGGATTGGCAAGCAAACGCTCGACCGGATAGAAAATTTCCATGGTGCTTTTACGGCGAACTTATATTAGGAGCTCAGGGGGGCCCGTAAAGGCTCACCCCGATTTTACCCGGTTGCTTACGGTTTGATATCTGCCAGGTTGGCGACTTTGGTGCCTTTGCCGCCTGGTTTGCCCGCTTTGGTTTTCACGGGGAATAGTTCTACTTTTTTCTTCCGAGTGGAAACCCAGGGAACTACGTAGGATTCTTCACCGAAGTGAAGTAGTTTGGCACCTTCGGGCAGGGCTTGTTTGCCTTTGGAGGTGACTTTGGCAAGGTCTTCGCCCGAGAGGGCCATGGCTTTGAGTTGGTCTCCGAGGGTGAATACGATTAGGTAAGTTCGGGCTTTTACGTCGGTTTCTTTTTTGGCCAGGACGACTGGAGTGTACCCCTCGCCAAGGGGGCCCTTGTAGTTGCTTGGGAGTTTACGTAACGTGCCGTCTTGGGTCAAGGTAATGAGTTTGTCACTTTTTTCGAGGACGATGGCGCCTCTGGGACCTTTGACTTGCTCACAGATACCTTTTTTCATGTCAATTTTTAGGAACCTGGGTTTGGCAACCGAGGGAGTAGACCGGGAGGATGTTTTCTCTACGGTGAAACTTTCGGGGACGTCAATGATTGCGGAACGGCGTTTTTCTCCGTATCTGACACCGATGTCTTTGACTTCCTTGAGCATGTGGGTATGTCGGGCTTTTTCGTTGCCGATTAGTTCCTTTAGTTCCTCAATGCGAGCAATAAGGGTTTTCTCTTCGGCAAGCAACTCTTCGGAGTCCAGGTTTGTCAATGCCCGGAGTTTCATCTCAAGGATGGCACGGGCTTGATCCGCTGTGAATTTGAGCGTGCGGGTACTGACGAGGGTAATCAGGGCATCTTTTGGTGTTTTTGATGCCCGGATAATTTTGATAACGGCATCGATTTTGTCGATGGCCTTGAGGTAGCCACGGACAATTTCTAAGCGTTGCTCAGATCGGTCGAGGTCAAACTGAAATGAGACACCCAGCCGAGCCAGTCGCCATGCCTTCCAACGCGCAATAAGTTCACTTGGAGGGAGTTCGACGGGTTGCACCCCGTCCACAACCAGCAACCGTGCCGAATATTTAGATTCCAGGTCAGTGTAGTGGTACAGACTTCGCCGTAGAAGGTCGATATCGGTACCCACTTTTGCCACAATTGTGATGCGGTCTCCCGTGAGATCAGACTGATCGCTGACGGCGGTGATTGCATTGAGTGCTCCTTTGTCAAGTGCATCTTTGATTTGTGTCCCGATTTTTTCGGGGTTGGTGCCTGCGGGCAGGTTGGTGAAGGTTAGGGTGGGTTTTGCCCGTTTGCCCGTGTTTTCTGTGGTTATTTCGTTTTTTGCCCGGAGGCGCAAGGTGCCTACGCCGGTTTTTTGATAGGATTCCAGTCCATCGTCCGCAACAATGTCGCAGCCAGTGGGGAAGGATGGTGTTAGCAGTGTGTTCTTGCAAACAGCATCGCAAATGTCTCGGAGGGAGTGTGGGGGGATTTTGGTGGCGAAACCGACTCCGATACCTTCCTGCCCGTTGAGGAGGACGGTAGGGATTTTTACATTGAGCTCGGTGGGTTCCTTTAGGGAGCCGTCGTAGTTATCGGTCAGTTGCCAAGTGTCCGAATCAGCAAGGAGGGCATCCCAGGCGAATGAAGTTAAGCGAGCCTCGGTGTAGCGGGCCGCAGCAGCACCGTCGACGGAAGACCCCCAGTTGCCTTGACCGTCGATGTAAGGGACGTTGTTGTTGTGTGGGGCAGCCAAGGTTACCATGACCCCGTAGGCGCCACCGTGGGGGTGGAGCTTACCCATGGTCTCGCCTTCGACACGGGCACTCTTCATGTACTTGCCGTCGGGGCGAAGCCCTAGCCATTTCATTGCCGTAAGGACACGGCGTTGGGCCGGTTTTAGACCGTCCGTCATAGACGGAATAGCCCGCCCGATGATCACAGCCAGGCTGTACGCAAGGTAGTCGGACTTGAGCTGGGAGGTTAGGTTTGTTGATGTATCCATGCCGTTAGTGTAGGGGGAGGGGAGGGGCCGTAAAGTTCTCAAAAATTTTTCGGAAATTTTTTTGGAAAGTTGATTTGGGTCGAGAGGGAAATGGAAAAAGGTGAGGGGGTGGAAGGGGGCCCGATTTTTTGGGGTGGGAAATTTTTGGGTGGATTTACTCGTGCTCCCTCACCCCTTTATCCGCCCCAACCAATGTGCGCCCGAAAAATGTCAACTAACGAAAAGGGGGCCCCATATTTTTGTCGGCATTTTTTGAGGCAATTGTTTATATTTAGGCCGGGTAGTACAGGTGTGCGTCAACCCGGGCGATGCGATGCGTTTATGCGTGTAGGCGCATGGCGATGGGCGTACCCGGGGCAGTAGTATATATGTACCAATCAGAGGGAACGTTTTTTCATTTCCCCCACGATGACGGCGAAGGCAGCGTCATCATCGAAATCGGTGGCGTCGCACAGGAGGCAGGACAGGTCGGCATCCGACAGGGCGGATAGGTCGGATAGGTAATCGGCGAAGAAATCGTTCATTTGTTTATATTTATGTATGTATGTGTGGGTGTGAAGGATTAGCCTTTGGCGGGCACGATGTCATAGTTGAGGCCACGATCAGCGAACTCATCTTGGGCATCCTCAGCAGCCTCACGGGAAGAGTATTCGATCCACAGGTGGGAGAGGGTAGCGAGCTTGGGGGAGGAGGGGATGAGGAGGAAGGTCATGGTCTCTTTGCTTCGGTCCCCTTATCATAGGGCATAGGCGCCCCCATGCGACGGGCCTTGTGCCACTACGCCAACCGTCACAGGGCGGCCCGGGTGAGTAGTACGTGTGTACTACTGGGCCTCAGCGGCCTTCCCAACACTGATCGGCGCTGAAGCCTTGGGCCACACACTCACGGCCAGCGGCCTGACTGGAGTAGTGGTTGAAGGCAGCGATGCCGCCGAAGGTGAGGCCGAGGGCAGCGAGGAAGGTGAGGGCTTGGCGAGTGGTCATGGTCTCTTGTCTTGTGTCCCCTTATTATAGGGGCAGAGTGGGGCAGAGTGGGGGGCAGAGTGTGCCACTTTGCCGATTGGCATAGGGCGACCCGGGCGAGTAGTACAGGTGTACTACCGATGACCTCAGTTGACTTCGTAGCCCATGGCAGCGTACTCGGCACGCATTTTGGCGCAGGTGGAGGGCAGCCAATCACGATCGCACTTGTCGAGCTGACGGTCCACAACGCCTTGCATGGAGAGCTGCCGTTGGCGAAATGCGACCGCCTCAGTGCTTTCCTTGGCGGCAGCCTCAGCTTCAGCGGCGGCTTTCTCAGCAGCGGCCTCAGCGGCCTTCTGATCGGCGGCCTCTTTCACTTGCCTGATGGTGTCACTGTGAGCCGCAGCGAATTGTTGCGCCTGCTGCAGGTCGCCCGTCATCGCTTGAGCAAGGCCCAAGCCTCCGAAGGTCATGACGAAACCGATGGCAGAGCCTGCGGCGGTCTTACCGATGCGTGCCTTGAGGCCTTGACCTTTGCTCACACGAGCGCCGACGACACCACCCGCAATGGGAGAAGCCAACACAGCCATGGCGCCGAGCGCAGGGCTCAGCAGATAGGCTCCGAAGGTGGCGACGGTGGCTGCGGTAGCGGTGATAGCGGTTTTCATCTGTGTTTCCTTTGGTATGCATATAGTATGGCACGCTCAGAGGGGGTTTGTGGGGAACCGTGTGCCACTTTTCCAACTGGCATAGGGCACCCGGGCGAGTAGTACGTGTGTACTACTGCCTCAGCCTCAAGTATGCTCAATCAGGCAAGATTCCATCAGATCGAAGTCACTATCGGTCATGAGATTTTTCCAATCGAGTTCTTCGAGCTCAGCACAATGCTCGACCGTCGATATACGGGAAGGGCCAAGATACTCGAGGCCGCCTACCTGAACCATCTCTTCAGTAGGGTTCACAATGTCGAGGGAATAGCGGCATTTGGTATTCCAAGCGCCTGCACATTGGCCTGCGTTGACATACTCAGGACCTTGCGGAATTGCGCCTGCGGGCATAGCAGCAGCAGCGACGATTGCGAGAGTAGCGAGAAGTTTTTTCATGGAAAAGTGGTTTGAGTTTGTGTTACTTAGCGGTGAGAAATCAGACCTCTTCGAGATCATCGTCAGCGTCGAAATCAGGGGCTTCGATCTCATCTTCGAAGGCGTCGATGAGGGCGAGGATGTCGTTGGAGAGGGTTTCCATGAGTGGTTTTCTTTGGTATGCATGTAGTATGGCAGCCTTTGGCGCCAAAGTCAAGGGGTTTGTGACACTTCCTTGATTGGCACAGGGGCGCCCGGG
>Ga0222714_10006672_pt1 | contig 10732 bp, 11 predicted proteins | sample C33_3DmetaG_FD_165048 | JGI IMG/M metagenome (GOLD analysis project Ga0222714, IMG submission 165048) | Estuarine water microbial communities from San Francisco Bay, California, United States - C33_3D | ecosystem: Environmental > Aquatic > Marine > Unclassified | place: USA: California... | reverse complement strand
GAACACCGGCTCCTGGCGGATCCACACACCGTTCTGCACAACGGCGTCAATCGCGCAACCCACAGAGCAGTGCGTGCATATCGTGCGTTTGACCTCGATGTTGCCGGCCGGTTTGTCGGCCGCAACGGCGTCCTTCTGCATCACCGAGAACGGCAGCTGCGACAGCGCTGCGGCGCCGCCGGCGGCGAGGCCGCTGCGCTTGAGGAAGGTGCGGCGATCGATGGTGATGCCGAGGAAGGCCGAGGCATTGCGCGCAAGGCGGCTGGGCGTCTGCGCAGTCTGGCTGGATTTGCGGGTCAGTAACATGGCGTCCTCCTCAGACCTTGGTCGTTTCGTAGTAGCGGCGCACGTGCGCGGTCAGCTGGTAGCCCTTGCCCTGCTGGCCGTCAGCCTTTGCGGCCACCTGCTCAGGAGCGGTGCCGGTTTTTGATGCCACCACCGCAGCGGTAGCCGCACCGCCGACACCGACTGCTGCAAGAAATTTCCTGCGACTCATCCTGGTGCTCATGGTCATGACCTCCTCAGGCTAATTCAAAATACTCGGATTCGTTGACGAAAAACGCGCTTGCAAACCGTGCGACCGGACGAAAAAAGACCGTACGCCCGGACTGATTGATGGCATCACACAGCGCCGCGTACCAGGGCGCCAGGTAACGCTCGAAAAACTCGCGCTGGGCGTCGAAGGCCGCAGCGTCCAGCTGCTCCTCGCCGACCATGCCGCGCATGACTTCGCACAGTGCTGACAGATGATCTTCGTACTCCGAACTGGCGGCCGAGCGCGAATAACCCGCGCGCGCCAGATCGTCGCGCAGTTCCGCAAGCAGATGGCCGCGGCGCGTACCGCTCATGTAGGAAGACGCGTAGAGCGAGACTTCCGGGCGTCCGGGTCCGACAAACACGCTGTCGAATTCTTCACGGACCCGGGCTGGATCCGCAATGCGCGCGGCAGCGCACAGTTCCTGCCACGCGGCTTGCAGCGGCAGCGACTCTCCGGAGATCAGGGTTGATGAAGCGGCGATGCGGTCGAGCAGCTCACGTGCAGGCGCCGCCAGGAACAGATGCGCCAGCAGGCCGTACAGCGCCGCCCGGGCCTGCATCTCCTCCGCGGTTTCGCCGGGAACCGGCGGCACGCGATTATCAGCTTCTAAAGTGGCCGTCATCATGTGAAATTTTGCCTATGTTATGTGGCTTCTGGCAAAAATTCCACACCGATTTGGAACCCTGTTCAGGACAAGGTTATAGACCGGTCAACAAGTTCAGACATCGTTAATGTTGCCATGCCGCGAAGTCTGCAAAAGATCGACCACTCGGCAATCCGCGCACATCTTGATGCGGTCCAAAGCCCCGGGTTCGGCAAACATCGAATGTTTACCCAGCTTCAGCAACATGTTGTCAACCATCTGCTTGGTGGCAAAGGGTTTTCCGCATTTCACGCATTCGAATGCGACAGCCTGGTTAAGCGTCCGCGACTGCTTCGCTTCCGCCGAAGGCAGCAATCTTGGAACCAATGAAATTGCCTCTTCCGGACATGTGCGTACGCACAATCCGCACTGCACGCAATTCTGTTCGATGAAGCGCAAAGCCGGCGCTTCCTTGGAATCCTGCAGCGCGCCTTCGGGACAGGACCCCACGCAGGCCATGCACAGGGTGCATTTCGCAGTGTCAACACGGATTTCGCCAAATGGTGCGCCGGCAGGCAACGGCAGCTGACTGACGGGCTTGGGCGCATGCGCCCAGAGATGGTCAAACACGAATTCCAGCGTACGCCGCTTCTCGTTGGTCAGATTGAAGCCCGCCGCAGGCAGGCCTTCAGGCACCGGGTTGGTCCACAAGCACTGCTCCAGCCGCGCGACATCATCGATCTGCAACAGGCGCAGGCGCTTCCCTGAATAACCAAGGCCGCCCAGCACCGCTTCCGCATAGGTGATCTGCCTGGCCAGCGCCTCGGCATATTCCTGCGCTTCCGATCCTGCGGCCAGCACGGTGACCTGTGCCGCGCCCAATGCCAGCGCACCCAGCATCAGGTCAGGCCCGAAGGATGCGACGTGCAGCACCTCTACCGGGATCATGTTGGCCGGCAGTCCCTTGCCGCGGCGTCCGAGTCCGGCAATCAGTTCCCTGCCGTCGCTGCCATTGTGGATCAGCAGGCAGGCACGTTCGCCGCCGGCCGCGGCATAGGCCTTGAGCGCGGTCTTCAGGCGCGCGCCGACGTCGGCCACCCGTGGCCATGCATAAGTCATCGCCCCCGAAGGACACACCGTCGCGCAGCCGCCGCAGCCCATGCACAGGTGCGGCTCTACGTTGACCCGGTTCTCGCTGGTGACTGCAGTGATCGCGCCGGTCGAACAGACGTCGATGCACTGCGTGCAACCGGTGATTTCGGAGCGCGCATGGGCGCAGATTTTTTCCTTGTAGACGTAAAATTTCGGCTTTTCGAATGAACCCGTCATCTGCACCAGCTCGGTCGCCGCCAGGGCCTGCTCCAGCGGATCGTTGCCCGGCGCGCGGTAGCCCTGCGGCGGCTGCGACAGGGGAATCAGCGCCCGCTGCGACAGGTCGAGCACCAGGTCGAAGCGTTCTTCACTGACCGCAGCCTCGCGCGAAAAATCGATCGCCGCGACGGTGCCGCAGGCGGTGACGCACTTGCGGTGCGCCTTGCACTTGTCGAGATCGATCTGGTAGCTGAAATCGATCGCCTGCTCCGGGCAGACGTCGATGCAGGCGCCGCAGCGCGTGCAGGCATCTAGATCGATCGGGTTGCGCTGCGTCCAGCGCATCGTGAATGCACCGAGGTAACCCGTCAGCGACTGCACCGCGCCGGACAGCACAGGATAGCGTCGTTCGCCGGGCAGTTCGGCACCACGGCCGTCATCGGTCATCATCACGCACACCGAAAGCGCGCCCTGCAGGCGCTCGGCCCAGGGCAGTGCCGCCGCACCGGGACCGACGATCAACAGCTCGCGCCCTGCCTCGTAACCGACGGTGGGCACCGGCTCGGATTCCGCTGCATCGGCCAGTGCCAGCAGCGCCGCCATTTTAGGCGAGGACTGCCGGCCTTCGTCGGACCAGCCCGCGGTTTCACGGATGTTGGCGAAACGGATCGCGCCTGCGCCATTCAGGCCGGCATGCAGTTCGTTGAACAACGGCGCTTCCTGAGTACAGGCCACCAGCAGGTCATCACCGGATTTGACCGCCGCCTCGAAGGCGGCAAGGTGCCTGCGGCACATTTCGTTCTGCACCGGCAACGCGGCGTCATCACCGAGTCCGCGTGCAATGGCTTTCGCGTCTATCTGCATCGTGCGATTGCAGTCACACAACAATGTTTTGTGGCGCATCGAATCCCCGGAAGGTTTACAGCTGACGCGGCAGTCTACGTGTTTTGCGATCCATCGTCCGCATCGTGCGGCCGGACCGTTGTTTGCACTTGTTCTTTTTCCTGAGCCGAAAGCTGCGGTACGGTGGCGCCAGCCGCTTCGGTCAGCTGTTCCGGTGCTGTACCGTCTCTTGCCAGCGACTCGGCCTCGCGTCGCGCTTCGTTCTCGCGGTCTTCCTTCGCCCAGCCGAGAATATTCTGCGCCTGCCTCAGTTCCTTGAGCATGGCGGCAGGTATCGGCTCAGAAATCGAATAATCATCGAGGTAAATGTCCATTCCATCGATGACGCTGAAATGCGGGTTGTCGAACAGCTTTCTCAGGGCGGCCGTGCGCACGTCCTCGCCAACCTTGGGGTGAAAAAATCCGCTGTAGTCAGAATCCATGCCGAGCTCTTCTACGGGCGGCAACACCGGAGCCTCATCCTTTGCACTTGCTGCAGGCGGCGCAGCAGGCTTTTCAGCTTCCTCCTTGCGCGCCTGCTGCTTGCGGCGTGACCACCTCGACAGGAATTCGTCGGGTGATTCTTTCGGCTTGGATTCCGGTGGATTCATGTATATCTAGCTGGTAGCGGACAGCGATTTCATGGTGATCGCAGGCATTGTTTTGTTCAGTCAGGACGCCAGTTGCCCATCCGCCCCTTGTCCTTGTTGGTTGCGTATTTCGCCTTCTTCCGTGGCTCGGGTTTGTAATGTTCTTCGCAAAATGCCGCAATCCATCCGGTCAGTTCAACCGGCAACGGCACGGTGTCCACGTTTTCCTCGCTGTCGAGCCAGCGCGCCCCTTCGTTGTAGCTCGCAGTCAGCATCTGCGGCTCGGCAACGCTCTCCCCCATGCGCCAGAGTATGAAAACCCGTGGCTCAGTGGAGGTGATGTTCATGTAATAGCCTTCTGCTTCGTCCTTTTGCAGCTGCAGCGCAAGACCGCAAAACAGCACCTGAGTGATCTGCGGTGTGTCGAAAACCACGCGCGGCGCAGCACCCGGTGTAAGGTCAGGGATCACGCACTTGGCTTGCCATTTCTCACCGGCCCAGCGGCCTTCCACCACCGTACGCTCCATGACAACGGCGGCGGCCCAGCGGTGCGCATTGCTCGCGAGGTTTCCATCCATGCATGCATTCTGCGCTACAGGGGCAGGCAATTCAACCCGCACACTACAGTAAATACCTGATTTGCAAGTGATGCCTTCCTTGCACCGGCGGATTCGACTTTGCCATAATCAGCTATCAACCAGATGCCTACCATGAACGCACCCGTGCCCAGCCCCACCTTCACCGCCAGCCGCGACCGGCTGGGGCGGCCGCTGCGCGACCTGCGCATCTCGATCACCGACCGCTGCAATTTCCGCTGCGTCTACTGCATGCCGAAAGAGAAGTTCGGCAAGGACCACCAGTTCCTCGAACGCAGTGCGCTGCTCTCCTTCGAAGAGATCGCACGCCTTGCACGCATATTCACACGCCACGGCATCGAAAAAATCCGGCTCACCGGCGGCGAGCCGCTGGTACGCAAAAACGTCGAGCAGTTGGTCAAACTGCTCGCCGCCATCCCCGGCCTCGACCTGACACTGACCACCAACGGCTCGCTGCTCGCCAGAAAAGCCAGGGCGTTGCGCGCGGCCGGCTTGAAGCGCCTCACCGTCAGCCTGGACTCGCTCGACGACGCGGTGTTCATGGCGATGAACGACGTCGACTTCCCGGTGGCGAAAGTCATCGAAGGCATAGACGCCGCGGCCGCGGCCGGCTTCTCACCGATCAAGGTCAACATGGTCGTCAAGCGCGGCTTGAACGATCACAGCATCCTGCCGATGGCGCGATTTTTCCGTGAGCGCGGCCACATCCTGCGCTTCATCGAATACATGGACGTTGGCGCCACCAACGGCTGGCGCATGGATGACGTGGTCAGCGCGCGCGAAATCGTCGACCGGATTTCAAGCGAAATGCCGCTGGAACCCGTCGACCCCAACTACAGCGGCGAAGTCGCCGAACGCTGGCGCTACAAGGATGGCTCCGGCGAGATCGGCGTCATTGCCTCGGTGACCCAGGCCTTCTGCCGCGACTGCACCCGCGCACGCGTCTCCACCGAAGGCCAGATCTATACCTGCCTGTTCGCGACCAAGGGCCACGACCTGCGTACACTGCTGCGCAGCGGTGCCAGCGACGACGAAATCCACGCCGCGATCGGCAAAGTCTGGTCGCAACGCGAGGATCGTTACTCCGAAATTCGCGGCGAACAGACCGTGCCACTGAAGAAAATCGAGATGTCCTACATCGGTGGCTAAACCCGAAATCACCCGCGCCACCCTCCCGCTGACCGTCGAAGTTGAATCCATCAACGAGCACGGCGAGGCGCAGGCCACGCCCATCGCCGGCGAACATCCGCTGACGATCTACATCGACAAGCGCGAGATCGTCACGCTGATGACATTAGGTCAGAACCCGGAAGCGCTGGTGCTGGGTTACCTGCGCAACCAGCGCCTGGTACCGTCGATCAACGAAATTGCCGCGGTGCAGGTCGACTGGGAAACCGAATCCGCCGCGGTGACCACGCGCAAGGCAATCCGTGGCCTCACCAAAAAAATGAGCAAGCGCACCGTCACCACCGGCTGCGGCCAGGGCACGGTGTTCGGCGACCTGATGGAAGAAATCGACTCCATCCAACTGCGCAGCGACGTGACACTCAGCGAAGCCGGCCTGCACGCCCTGCTCGACGCGGTGCGCCGACACGAAACCATCTACAAGAGCGCCGGCGCGGTGCACGGCTGCGCGCTCGCCGCTGTAAACGACGACAGCGCCGAAATCCTGCATTTCGTCGAAGACGTCGGCCGCCACAACGCGGTGGACGCCATCGCCGGCCTGATGTGGCTGGAAGACATCGACGGTTCGGACAAGGTGTTCTACACCACCGGGCGGCTGACTTCGGAAATGGTGATCAAGGCCGCGCAGATGCGCATTCCCTTCCTGGTGTCGCGCTCTGGACTGACGCAAATGGGCCACGACGTTGCGCTGCGTACCGGCATCACCATGCTCGGCCGCGCGGTCAACAGGCACTACCTGCTGTTCACCGGCCGCGAACGTTTCGTCAAACCCGTAACCCGCACGCTGGTGGCATGACCGCTATCACAGGAATACTGCTCGCCGGCGGCCAGGGCCGGCGCATGGGCGGCGTGGACAAGGGCCTGCAACTGCTGCGCGGCAAACCGATGGCGCAACACGTCATCGAACGCTTCGCGCCGCAGGTCAACGAACTGCTGATCAATGCCAATCAGAATATTGAACAATATCAAGGACTTGGATATCGCGTCATTCCCGACACCATCACCGGCTTTGCCGGCCCGCTGGCCGGCTTGCACCGTGGACTGAGCGAAGCCACACATGCGTTGGTAGTCACTGCGCCATGCGATTCACCTTTCCTGCCGACGGACCTGGTGGCGCAGTTGAAAGCCGCGCTCGAAACGAACAACGCAGACCTCGCCGTCGCCAAAACCGGCGAGCAGCCGCATCCGGTGTTCAGCCTGTGCAGAAAATCGGTGCTGCCCGGCCTCACCGCCTTCCTCGAATCCGGCGGCCGCAAAATCGATCTGTGGTACTCGCAGCTGAAAGTCGTGGAAGTGCAGTTTGCGGATGAAGCGGCGTTCCGCAACATCAATACGCGGGAAGAGCTGGCGGCCAGCAGCGACAACGGCTAGCAGACTCAGGCCCCGCGGCGCGCCTCGCGCAGGAGATCGCGCGCAACTTTCGCCGCGGCCTGCGTGAATTTCCCCACCAGCCCGGCACGCTGCAATCCCTTGGGAAAACCCACGGCAAAACGCTGCTCGATGCGCACGGCCAGCGGGCGCAGTACCAGGCCGCGGCTGATGTACTGCGCGCCCAGCAGTTCCGGCACCAGCGCCACACCGAGGCCGTTGGCCGCAAAACCGCAGGCCGCCCCCACCGCGTGAGTTTCCAGCCGCACAGTCGGCGCCTTCCCGGCGCGGTTGAGCAGCGTGCGCACCTCCTGCAGCCAGGCCGCGTTGCGCCCGAGCATGACCAGCGGTTCCTGCGCCAGATCCTGCACGCGGATGCTCGCACCCCGTGCAAGCCGATGCGTGGAAGGCAGCGCGCAGGCGACGACGCTGTCCACCAGCGGCAGCGTCGAGATGCCGGCGTGCTCCACCGGCTCTTTCAGGATGCCGACATCGACTTCGCGCTTGGCGACCATCGCCGCGATCGCCTCGTAGGTGCCGGGCTCAACGGCATAACGCAGGTTCGGGTGCTGCGGCGCCAAGCGGGCGATGATGCGCGGCAGCAGCACCTCGCAGAAGCTGTACGGCGCGGCGATGCGCAACGTACCGGTGTTGTTGGCGCGCATCTTGCGCACGAGATTGAGCACGCGTTCGACGCCCTCAAATGCATGGGCTGCCTCGCGATACAGCTCAAGCGCGTGCGCCGTCGGCTGCAGCCGGCCGCGTTCCCGCGCAAACAGGTCCAGGTCGAAATCGGCTTCCAGCTGCGCAATCTGCCGGCTCACCGCGGGTTGCGACAGTCCCAGCAGGCGTGCGGCGGCGCTCACCGAACCCGCATCCATCACCGCGCGGAACATTTCCAGTTGCCGGTAATCCATCGCCATCCCCATTCCATGCTTTAAACGCATAGATTAATACAAATTATGAATATGGTTGCGTGATGCCTGCGCACTGGTGAGACTGCCCTCATTCCATCCAGACCGGAGAACATTCCGTGAACAGGCCACAGGCCGCTGCCCAGATCCCTGCCGTACCGCCGGTGATCGTGCGCGAACCGCAGTCCACCCTGCTGCCGCTGCTGTTCGATTCGCCCCACAGCGGCACCGTCGTGCCGCCGTGGATGCAGCCGGTCGCGCCGCCCGAGGCCCTGGCCACCGGTTGCGACGCCTTTGTCGATGAACTCTACGGCAAGGCGCCAGACCACGGTTGCACGCTGGTCGCCGCCACCTTCCCGCGCTGGGCCATAGACCCCAACCGCGCCCGCGACGACATCGACCCGGAACTGCTTGAAGCGCCGTGGCCGGCGCCTGTCGCCGTCTCGGACAAATCACGCAGCGGCATGGGCCTGATCCGCCGCCTCGCGCTGCCCGGCGTGCCGGTGCACGGCCGCAGGCTCACCGTGGCAGAAGTCCAGTCGCTGATCCGCGACTACTACGATCCCTACCACGAGGCCGTAGGCACCCGGCTCGACGCGCTGCACGCGCGTTTCGGCGGCGCGTGGCACGTCGACTGCCACTCGATGAAATCACGCGGCAATGCGATGAACGTGGATGCCGGCCAGGCGCGCCCCGACTTCGTGGTCAGCGACCGCGAAGGCCGCACCTCCGGGCGTGATTTCATCGACTGCGCCGTCGGCACGCTGCGCAGCCTGGGTTACCGGGTAAACGTCAATGATCCGTACAAGGGCGCAGAACTGATCCGCCGCTATGCCGACCCCGCCGCCAACCGCCACGCCATCCAGATCGAGATCAACCGCGCACTCTACATGGACGAAACCACGCGCGAACGCCACCAGGGCTTCGATACACTCGCCGCCAATCTGGAACGCCTGATCGTTGCACTCACGGCATTCATCGCCACCCGCTGCGCCGGCAATGCCCGGCCGGCAGCCATTGCCAGTCAATAAAACCACGAGGAGCCACACCATGAGCCGCATGTCGCCCGAACCCAAGCAGCAAGCCCGCCTGTGCGCCGCCGTCATCGCCACCGTCTTCGCGTTCGCAGCGCCCGGCGCCGCATTTGCCGCCGATTACCCCGAGCGCCCGGTGCGCCTGATCCTCGGCACCGGCGCCGGCGCGGCGCCCGACGTCACCGCGCGCATATTCGCGGTCAAGATGACCGAACTGCTCGGGCAGCAGATCGTCGTCGACAACCGCCCCGGCGCAGGCGGCATCATCGGCATGGACCTGGTCGCGCGCGCGAACCCCGATGGTCATACCCTAGTCGGCTGCAGCATCGGCCAGGCCATCCGCCCGGCGCTGCACAAAAAGCTGCCCTTCGATCCTCTGAAGGATTTCACCCGCATCACGCTCTACGGCGCGGTGCCCAACATCCTCGTCGTCAACCCGTCGGTCCCGGTGCGCACGCTCGAGGAATTCGTCGCCTACGCCAAAGCCAATCAAGGCAAGTTCCGCTATGCCTCCTCCGGCGTCGGCCTGTCGCCGCACCTGACCATGGAATATTTCAAGACGCTGGCGAAAATCGACATCCTGCACGTGCCCTACAAGGTCGGCGCGCAGGCCACCAACGACGTGATCGCCGGTGAGGTGCACACGCAGTTCAACAATTTCCCGTCGCAACTGGTAAACCTGAAGGCGGGCAAGGTGCGCGCCATCGCAGTCACGTCATCTCAGCGGCAGCCGCAACTCCCAGAGGTGCCGACCTTCGACGAATCCGGGTACAAGGGTTTTGAAGTCATCGTCTGGTACGGACTCTGCGGCCCGGCCAAAACACCGCCGGCCGTGGTCAAGCGGCTGATCGACGCCACCGGAGTGGCGCTGGCCTCGGCCGACCTCAAGCAGCGCTACTTCGCCCATGGAGTCGAACCGCGTTACTGGCCCGGCGAGAAGTTCGATGCTTTCTACAAGGCCGAGATCGCGCGCTGGGCAAAGGTCGTCCAGATCGCGGGCATACAGCCCGAATGAAACGGGGCGCGCAGCTCAGCTCGTTAAAATATACAAATTAAATATTTATAAGCTGCTGTGGCCGGGTCAGGTCGATGTGCGATAGGCCATCGACTGCGGTGTCTTTCATGCACCGCCCGGCTGCTGATCCTGAATGCGCGGAGAGAACGGAGCGAAGTCCTTTCGCCAGGGATGAAAGCCTTCGGGTTGGTAAAAATTTTCAGGCGCAGTCCCCAGCTGAGCGGATCGGTTTGAATAAAGAATTGCCAGCCAGAACCCTTCTGCTAGCGACGATTAGTCGTCAATACTGATGATCCGCTGGGCAACAGCCAGCAGTTCCTTCTCGATGATGTCCGGCTGGTCACCAACCGGCAAAGCCGCGTTTCCCGGGCGAATCAACAACGCCGCCTTCCAGCCGGCTGCCATTGCACCCAGCGTGTCCCAGGCATGCGCGGCGACAAGTCGCAGCGAGCCAGCTTCGGCACCCAGCCCTGACTCAACGCTGCGGTAAATCCCGGTGGCGGGTTTGAACTGCCGCACCGCATCCACCGAAAACTGACTCTCGAAATAGCGCGTCAGGCCCGCCTTCTCAATCACGGCCTTGCTCGCGTCCGGCGCGGAATTGGTCAGCGTCACCATGCGGAAACCTGCCGCCTGCAGCATGTCGAGCGCGGGCACCACGTCCTTGTGTGCAGGCAGGCTGCTCATGTGTCCCTTGAACGCATCGAGGCTGCCGA
>Ga0222714_10006671_pt1 | contig 10733 bp, 4 predicted proteins | sample C33_3DmetaG_FD_165048 | JGI IMG/M metagenome (GOLD analysis project Ga0222714, IMG submission 165048) | Estuarine water microbial communities from San Francisco Bay, California, United States - C33_3D | ecosystem: Environmental > Aquatic > Marine > Unclassified | place: USA: California... | reverse complement strand
GTTTATTAAATGTATATGCTGTTAATCCATTACTGGATAGATCAGTTACTGAAGTTATTTCATCTAATCCAGTAGAAGAATCTACCTGATGATTTACCGAATATTCTTTATCGAAATCAAACGATAACAACAGAGAATCTAAAACAATATTATCTCCATAAGAAGAAACATTCGAAATTAATTGGTCAATATTTCTTTTTCTTTGTTCGATTACTGCCTTTGATTGGTTTGATCCCCATCTTCTGATTTCCTCCCCATTTTTATCTTCCTTAATTACATTAACTGTTCCAATATTTGCATCTCTTAATCTTCTCAAAGAAACGATTTCTTGAGCAACTGCAGCAATTGAGGTTGCATATCCAACACAAGTTGCTTGTTCTGCTGGAGTTAATGGACTTAAAAGAGATCCCGTGTGTTCTGCTAGTGTATCTGGTATATACCAATATCCTTGAATTGCTGTTCCTGTATTGTCTTCGGAAAAATTCTCAAAACCTTTTCCAAAATTAGAAGGTGAGAGAGATGAGGTTATAACTGGATTAAATGGATCCTCTGCTCCATAATTCTGTAAATTAGAATATAATTTTATAAGTAATTGATCATCATACATTGTTGCACCATAACCACAATTAACTCCTCCAATGTCTTCTGCTCCAGGAGCTACTGGAGTTGTTGCGATTCCACTGGTTGGAGCTAGATAAGAACAACCAGCAGAAATTGCACTATTCACAAGACTAATGATTAAATCTTTTTTATCATTAATCTGTTGATTATAACCATACATTTCATTATCAAATGGTTGGGTAACTATTTCATAATTTCTGATTGCATCATCTCTTTCTCTTAATTTTCTTTCAACTACACTATTAATTGCAGGATATGGATCTCTTTCTACAATTGTAATCTGTTCCCAATTTCCAGAACTATTTTGAAATATACTCTTTCTTTCTACTATTTCTGGAGGGGTTACATTACTTATATCTTTGGCGTAATTGTTAGCAACTTCTCTTTCACCAAAAAGATATGTTTGTATTTTATTCGCAGAATTAGTTTGTTCTGATGTCATTATTAATTATTCAATGTTTTTGATCTATTTATTCGAATTCTAAATAATCAAAAAGGAAGAAATGCCTCAGAAGATATACAAAAGAATTGGTCTTCGTAGAGACAATAACTTTGCGGATCTATCAAATTCTACGGTTGCATTAAATAATCTTCTTGACAATTTGGTTGATGAACAAGGGTCAACCTTTATCTCTGAAGATCTAGATGCAATTAGATCAATATCTTCCTATGGAATGAGTAATGCTCAATATCGTATTTTTGGTGAAAGTGCAGTAAAATATACTGATGGTTCTGGAATTGAACAATTTTTCTCTCCAAAAATTACATATCAAAATCGTCTAGATAAATTTCGTTTAGTCTCTGGAGAACCACGTCTTTTTGGCGGATCTGGTCTCACTGCAAAATACTTTAACCCAACAAATGTAATTAAAGACTCTCCAAATATTTTTACTGGGAATCCATTTAAAATTGATAATTTTTGGGAAAATGGTGATTTTAGTTACACTGGAAAAATTACTCCAGAGAGTGTTGACTCTAATGGTGGAGTAGAGTGGAGTGGATATTTTATTCCAACACAAACTGGATCGCATACATTTAGATTGTCTAGTAGTGCTTGTTTTACTTTCGATTTTGAAACACAAGGTTATACATCAGGAATTAATACTTTTACTGAAATAAACCGTATAGGTATTACAAGCACTTTAACTGCAAGTGGAACTAGTGGAACAAATCAGATTACATTATCAACAATATCACAAGTAAAACACGTTGCCATTGGGCAGAGTGTATCTGCATCATTTATACAATCTGGAACAGAAGTTTCTGACATTAATAGAAATACTGGAGTAATTACTCTTGAACCACCATCAGGTAATGCTGTTACTTCAAGTACAACTGGAAATGTAACCTTCTTTAAAACAGTTGGGCAAGACACATATGCGGATTGGAATACATATACTCTGCAAAAATTTCAAAGATATAATATAAGAATTCGATATTATATTCCGGAAAATGTTAATGCACAGACTGCAATCCGTATAATGGATGTCAATCACAATCCACCAACAGGAGGACAATTAGATGATATAAATTTCAAATATCTTTATCCACTAGATTATAACTTTAGCAATTCTGTTAAAGGATCTTTTAATCTATTCCTAGATAACTCAATTCTCTCTGGTGGTGGTACTCTTGGTGGATCTAGTTCATCAAATGATTATATTGCACTAACATCATCTAGAAAAGTTGATATTAAATATACACCAAAATCTTCTCTTACTGCTATCACAAGAGCAACAAGAAATGGAACTACAATCAATGGATCCAATGTTGTGTCTATTTCAGATACAACTTCGATAGAAGTAGGAACTTATGTTTTTGGTTCTGGAATACCAGATGGAACAAGAGTTAATGAAATCCTTATTAATGAATTTATAATTTTAAGTCAAAATGCAACTGCTTCAGCAACTGTATCATTATCATTTATAGATCATCGTGGGTTTGTAAAAAAAGCAGTTGGAAGTATCTCTGGAACTACACTAACATTGAGTAGTGGTAATACGTCTAATTTAAGGTCTGGAATGATTGTAATTGCAAATGGGGGAACATCATATACTGGCATCACAACGACAGGATCTACTAGTACCGTTACAGTTTCTCCATCACAAACAGTCTCATCAACCAATCTTTACTTTTATCAATCTAGAGGTTTAGTAAACAACAGTTTAGATTTATTTTGTTTACCATCTGCGACTCGTTGTTTAATTGTAAGTTCTAATACTTCTTCAGGATCATCAACAATACCGGTAACTAGTACAACTGGTATATCAAATGGGTGGAATGTTTATGGATTTCAATTTGCTACGGGAACTACAGTTTCTTCATTTACAGCAAGTAGTATTACCATATCAACACCAACAATTAGAAATCTCGTAGCAGGATCAAACTTTACAGTTTCTAGTAGTAGTGATGAAGAAAAAGGTTTATGTTGTCCTCCAACAGATACATCACCACCATTTAATCCAACTGAAGATGGTTTAGAAACCGTATCTGGATCTGAGAATTTAAAGATTGATTCTGGCAATCTTGTTCTTGACAGATTAATTATTAATACTTCATCTGGTAATATTACCAATTATGTATCTGGCAATACTTCTGGGTCAAGAATTAATATCGAAACCGCAAGCGGAACCTTTAAAGTATTATGTGTTTAATAAGAGATAATAAGTTTCTCCATTTACAATAATTGGTATTTTGTGAGTAAAGCTAGTTGCAGGTATTACAGTATCCGATATTGTACTAATTCCACTTATGTTTAGACCATCATAAAATAATAATTCTGCAAGAGAAACTTGACTGCTAGATGTGCTGAGTGCAGTACCAACTTGTGTCCATGGATTATTGTCACTTGAAAATGCTCTAGTAGTTCCAATAAAAACACCTGGAGAATTGGCATCTGCTAATCCAGTTAGGTTAGAATTAAGACCCGCTGGATCATCAATTTGAATTGATCCTTCAAATTTTAACTCTTCCGCAGTTGTTAGATCTTCATTAGTTTTATATTTTCCAGTAATAAAAAACTCTGCAGTTTCATTACTGTCCTGTATCGAAATAAAAGTATCGTTAACACTATCAGAAAGAAAAGAAAATTCATCATCCAATTTTTCTGGTTCAATTAAATTAATTAAATTTTCTAATGCGACAGAATCATTTCGTAAAAAATTAAAATTCGATGGACTTACACTAGAAACCGTAATAGTGTTTATACCACTTGTTGATGGATTTGTAGATATCTTAAATTTGGTTTTTCCATCAGAATTACAAATAAAGTAATTCGTTCCAGAAAACAAAGTTGTTGTTCCAACAGATACATTTGTGCTGACACCAACAATATCATCATTTGTGAAAACAAATTCGTTTGCTGGAAAAGAAAAGAAACCGTTTGAAAATGTTACATACCCAATGGTTGATATATTTCTAAGATTATTTTGAATAATTCTCAGATCATTTGGTAGATTTGATCCACCAAGATTACTAAGTGCTAATACTTCATTAGGAGTTTCTTCTAAATTTAAATCTTTACGAAAACCTTGATTTTGTCTTACCATAATTTAATCGTGAACGATGGACCAACCTTTTGATTGTAAAAATGCAATTTTATCTAAAGTATCCTGACCAGATGGAGCAGTATTTGATCGTAGGTTTACAGTTACACCTCCACGCTTTGCCGAATCGTAATTCGTATATAAATCTGAAATAATTTGATTAATTGCCTGTTGAGTTAAATTATTTCCAGATAAATCAAGATACCTTAAATAATAAAGAGAAGAAAAAGATCCAGAAGCATATCCAGTAAATTGATTATTATAAAGAATCAAATAATACATTTTTGGACATTCGGTAAAATCTGGAATACTTCCAGTTATTTGATTATTGTGTGCGTAAAAATATGTGAGATTTGGTAGGTTTGTGAATTTTGATAGTCCAGTAAATTGATTGTTATATAAGAACAAATAATATAAACTTGAAAGATTTTTTAACGCTGGGATAGTGCCAGATAATGCATTATATGCTAATTGAACATAGTAAATACTAGGATTAGATGCAAAGTTTGGCATTGATCCAGTAAAGTTATTATAATAAAGGTAAAGGTAGGCCAGTTGAGAACAGGAAGAAAGTGTTGGTATTTGTCCTGTTGTTCTTCCGTAAGAAACATACCAAAGATAATATAAAACTGGAGTATAAGTAAAAGCATCAGGGTGTATTTGACTAGAAGAATTTCCTAGATATGCAGACTGTAAGAGCATATATCTAAGTTTTGAACAGTCTTCAAAAGTATTTTGTGGTATTGTGTAAGTGAGATCTCCACCGATAGTTCCACCAGTCAGATCAGTGTATCTTAATTCAAGATAACTTAACTCTGGATTAGTGAATTTTGGCATCGCACCAGTTAGTCTAGAACTATAAAAATACAAAGTCGCTAATTTGGGGCAATTATTAAAACGATAAGTTGTACCAGCAAATATACTTCCAGCATTTCTAGAGTAGTGTTGATAATAAGATTGTAACTCTTGACGATTTGCTAAATTAGCAACAGATAATCCACAGTTTCCAACGTTGACATAATTAATATCTTGTGATGCAATAGAGAATGATGAATCAGTAAGATAATAGTTTGAATACATCTGCAAATTCGTCAGATTTGGAAGATTCTTTACGTTATACCTATTGTTTCCAGAGTCAGTTGTTCCAAATGCCCTGAAGTCATTGTAGTTGACATTATATACTTCACAGTTATCAGAAACATTCGGAAGTTGGCAAGTATTATCATCAGAGTCTGGGTGAAATGTTCTGGGTCCACTTCTACTTAAATTAAAAACAGTCAGATTCGAAAGACCGTCTGCAATAATATTTTGTGTAATTGATCCATTGAAAGTTCCGCCAAGATACAGTTCTTGTAAACCGCTAGGAATTTTATTGATAATGTTTTGATTTAATTTTCTTTCGCTCTCAGTTTCGCTCAAATAAAATGGATTTCCTATCAGAAAAAGTTTATCCAGATTTGGTGCAACAAAATTAAAGTCTGGAAAATTTCTTAAGTTATTATATGAAAAGTTGAATGAGGTTGCATTTGCCAAACGAACTTGCGGTAACTCTTCAATGTTTGCAGAGTTAATTGTAATTGTCAGAATATTATCTGGATTATAGTAATATTTGATATATCTTTCTCTTGATGCCGAAGATCTAAATCTAATTGTATTTCCTGCGTTAGTAAAGTTTGAATAATTGTTTTCGTTTGCAGTCTCTACAATTTTCCAACTTGCTACCGTATTATTAATAAGTGATGTTAATGTAATTGTTGCATTTAAGTTTCTAAAAAATCCCCTAAAAACTAGGGGAATTCCTTTCATTGCATATAATGTTACAGAATTCCCACCAATCGTGCATTGAATTTTTGATGTTGGAAATTCTGAAGGAAATTCTTTTGCTTCCGGAGTTACAGTTGTTTGAAGACGTACTTGACTTGGATTTGTTGGAGTTCCAAACTGAAGTTGCCCTCCAGTAATAATTCCAACTCTTGCTCCGTATGAAATGGGAGAAGTGTTCAAAACGGGTGAAGCACTAGAACTCCAAGCACTAACTCTAGAAGTTGAAATGTCTGCTATTTTAATCGTTGCACTTCCACCAGTACCTTCCAGATACCTATATCTTATTGCATTACCACTGAGTCTTCCATTAATTGTTAAACCACCAAATAGAGTTCCTCTTAATCCAGCTCGATCTTCTAAAGTAGATTCATAAATTGAAGAATCACCAGAAAATCGACTTAAAGTTTTATGAATTGGACTTCCAAGTCTAGATAAACTTACCCAGTCTTGACGACTTGCAGAATTTGCTGATCCATTTATAACTTCTAGATCGAGTGGTGGTAAATTTAATGCTGTAAGTGCCTGATTTTTATTTTCAACATCAGCAAAATAACTCAGAACATTTAAACCAAATATTTTTGGATTTGATAGTGCCATTATTAAAATACTTTACCACACTAATACCATATTTATTACTGCTCTTTATAATTTAAACTAACTTCCATTATACCGGATGCTCCAGCATCAATTTTTTGAGCGGTAATAAATGTTGCCTCTAAATTATTATTATCTGGTGTTATAACATTTCTATCTGGTCCAAAAGTTTTACTTAGATCAATGGTTTCTGTACTATTGGCACCAATGTATAAAGTATCTCTTTTTGTTGATGCTCTCAGTTTTTGTTGATTTTGAGTATCAATTAATGCTGCAGAAAGACGATTGACTTCTTTGAAGTTAGTTGGTGGTGCTCCAGTTGTATCAGCATTTCCACTAGCGTTTGTTACCTCACAACCACCAAGAACATAAAACTTTGGTGATATAGTTCTTTCATAATTTCCTATAGTTTCTTTAACAGTAATATTGTTTATAGCAGAATTGTCCTGAAGTTGTGCCACAAGATATAGTGGGAATGGATTGTAATTATATAATTTCTGAGTATTGACGTGTGTTCCTGTTGCTTTAATTGGGCGAATTGCAATGGTAAAATCTGATCCTGCTGACAATGTCCCAGAAATTTGAATATATGAAAATAATGTATTACTGGTATTTGTATAAGAACTTGTAACTCCAACATATGTTGGACCAGGTATACTTACCGATCCACTACTCAATATTGCTATTTGACCTCCATCATATCCATAATCCTGTCCACCAATAACAGATAATGCTGGAAATGTTCCTGCTACTTGAATATAAACATTTCCATCACTTACACCTGTTTTTGGATTTATATTGAATTCATTTACATTAGTAATTTCAATTGGATCAAGCACATCTATAGTTAATTTTGAACATATGCCTCCTGCTGGGTTAGGTATTCTAGATATTCTATAATCGATTTCCATAATATCTTCTCTTCGATAATCAACTTCTCCATTTTCTACCCCCTCCTCACTTAAACTAACATTACGTTGTTTATATTCTCCATATAGAATATTTGATTTTGGGAAAATTGTAGTTACTCCAATTCCAGGTACATTAAATCCATTAAGAGTATTTGGTAAAGAAACATCTGGCACTTTATCGGTAACACCAATTAAAAAATTTGACCACTGTCCATAATCTTCTCTTTGACTTGGATTAACAAATTGTATTTCTATTTTGGATCCAGTTAAAGCAAAGTCCGAAGCTGCATAAACATTGTAATTACTTAATCTAATTGGATATGGATATGCTGTTTGTGCAATTGAAGATGCAACACCAGTTAATCGATCTAGTACTAACTCACCAACCACACTCCTACTTACCTTTGCACTTTCAAACGATCCACCAGCTCCAACAGGGTCAGAAACTTCCTCAATGTATAGATCATAAAGTGATGGTGCTACAAGTCTTGCACCAACATCAGAATTATAAAAATAACTATCATTTATAGCAGATATTGTATTCGAACCAGTAAATTCTACGTCAACAGATCTACCAGTTTCTGTGGTTGCAACTCCTGGAGTATATACATGACCAAAACCAGGACAAGCAGTACAAGTAACAATATTTACCTCTGATAAAGAATCCGAAGTTATATTTAACTTTGTTGGTATTACTAGTTTTTTATTTTCTATTTCGGTTCCAATAGAATTTAATAAATTTTCTTTCGGGTATACACCCATCAAAGTTTTTTGTGCTGATGGTGATATACTTTTTTGCCCAGAACTTGCAGAATAAATTTGGGTTGTACCCTCATCGCCACCATCAATATAATAAGAAGCACCGTACTTATACAAATACTGTGGAGTTCTGATATTTTCTGTGTTTGAAACATTTAGAGAATACTTAAATCTAAAGTAAGAGTCCCTCAAACAAGGAGATTCTAGAGAGTTTTCAATTACTAATGTGTGAATTACAACCCATCTTGCATCTCCATTACTGGTTGGAATATAAGCATAGAATCTCGCACCGATTGCACCGTACCAACCAAATTCAATTTTATACATCGTAACATTTTCTGGTTGAAGCAAATAACCAGAAGGACCATTTGAGTTTAGTGGATCTCCATTAAATTTATCTCTTGGAAGTTTTATAGTCCAATACTCTGTACTATCAAAAGGATCTCCAGTTTGAATTCTTGTCTGATCTGATGATGTTAATCCATTTCTTTCTAGTACACTTACTGATAATGGAACGGTACTTCTTCTTATAATTGATAGTTGTCCAGCATCAATCTGAAAAATGTATTGATCCGTAGGATTTGTTATTCCCCATTCCATCACGATTCCAGGAACTGGTTCTACTGAAGATCTTAAACCAAAAGTAAAACCACTTATTCTTCCTGGTTGATATCGAAAAACTCTTCTAGATTGTAAAAATGCATATCTCTGCTCTGATGCCGAATATCCAGGTCTAGTATTCGTAGAATCAAAAAATCCAATACCAGGTAATCCACTAATAACAGAAAATGTAAACACAGTTCCAGTTATTGGATCTATTAATTGACTGTCCTTTATATCTCTCCAAGTATCAGTCCAAGTATCAATTTGTGAAAAGGCAATATCAATTCCAGCAACATATTCAACGTCGCTACCAATAACTCTGGCAATATTACTGGGCAAAAACTTATTCTTCCAATCATTTGGATAAGATGATGATGCATAATAATCATATAATTTATTTCCAAGTTGAATAAATCTTAGATAATTTTGAAAAAATGAATTATTATAAAGACCAACTTTTTCAAAATTAGGACCAAATGGATATGAATACGGTGCTGGAAAAGCGGTTAATTGAATTGCAGATTCTTGGGTTTCTTCAGTAAGTTTTGCTGTATATCGATTTCCATAAATGGAATTTCTTCTACTTTCCCAAGTTCCAAAACTAATTCCTGAATTATAAGTATAGAATTCCCAATCAGAAGAATCTAAACCATAAGAGGATACATTAGAAAATAATGAAAGTTGCTTTTCACCTCTACTAATGCCCAAAAGGGTTGTACTAACTTCACTAGATTCCTTGAATTGTTCTTCAATTTTTAAAATGGGATTTGATTTTGCTCTTATAACTGTTCTTCTTTTTACAATTGCTTCTTCAGAAGTAGTTGTTGAATTTGTTGCTTTGTTTGATAGATAAACACTAGAAATTCCTATTCTAGTAATAGAAGTTGCTTCTGGTAAATAAGATCCAACAACAACATCTCCAATCAAAAGACCATCAGTTGCTATTCCAACATTATTTGACAGTATTTGATTATATGTTACGGTTTTAATACCAACTCTTACAACACTTTTTAAGTTATAAGAATCTGCTTCTACATTGAATACAACAGATGTTGATCTTTTTTTAGTTGCATCTGGAACATAATAAATTGGCACTTCGGTAAGAAGTGGATTTCCAAATTCATCTGTTAATAGTTCTCCATTTGAAATATTGTAGAGAGGCTCTTCTGAAATAGGTACGATAGAAACAGGTCTCTTATCGTGACCTATCTTTATATCCTTTCCGCCATTCATGAATCACTGTTCCTCCCAAGTTAAACTTGCAGAAACATTTGCTATTGTTGATCCTATTCCAAATGTTGAAGATGAAGAAGCGCAGAGATATAAACTATCAACTTTATTTGTAAGCGGGAAGGAAAGATATTCTTTATTGTAATCAAAATAAGGTGTTAGATCATATTCTTCACCAGATGCTGGAATATAAATGCTTGCTACTGGTGTTCCAGTTCCTGGAATTGGACTTCTACTTTGTGGATTAATTTTAATGGAAGATAATTGTGCTAATGAAAATTCCGTAGATGAAGAAGTAATTATATTACCAACTGCATTATGATTTTCTTCTCTTAAAAATGGTCTATCCGTAGTTAAAATAATATTATCCGAAGTTGCTTCTAGTGCATAGAAGTAATATCCATCAGTTTCAATTCCCTTTGTTCTATCCGATCCACGATTCTCAAGGAATCCAAGAACGGAAATTGGTTTTTGACTTGGATCGTTCTGGAAATATCCACGCAGGTAACCATAAGTTCCCGTTCCAATATCTCTAATGTATTCTGCAACTGCTTGTCCAACGTTCACATCAAACGTGTTTGTTGCAGCATTAGAAACCGTTAAAGATTGCCCAAACGTAGGATCTGTTGTTCTTGGATATGAGTGC
>Ga0222714_10006670_pt1 | contig 10734 bp, 10 predicted proteins | sample C33_3DmetaG_FD_165048 | JGI IMG/M metagenome (GOLD analysis project Ga0222714, IMG submission 165048) | Estuarine water microbial communities from San Francisco Bay, California, United States - C33_3D | ecosystem: Environmental > Aquatic > Marine > Unclassified | place: USA: California... | reverse complement strand
ATCGATTCCTGTTGTGGGCGCGGCGTCACCGCCGTTGGCCTCCGTCGGTGGCGAAGCCGGGCCAGCGGGCACGGCGAATGCCGCGGCGGATGCCGCCGTGGAGTCGAAGATCTTCCCCGGCTACGGCGTCACCCTGCTGCCGTCCCCCAACCTGCCCAATGAGGCTGGCACGGCTCGGGGATATCGCCTCGTGGGCACCGGCGTCGACCGTGAGGCCCTCGCGACGCTCCTGGCGACGACCTTCGGCGTCGCGGGACAGCCGACCAAGGAGGAGTGGGGTGACTGGCGGGTCGGCTCGGACGAGTCGGCCAGCGTGTGGGTGAGTTCCGATGCCATGGTGAGTTGGTCCTACTGGGACCCGACGATCACCACCTGGGACTGTGGCTACGTCGAGCCGATGCCGGTGGACGGCGATGGCGCCACCATCGAACCGGCACCGGTGGATTGTGTGCCCGACGTGGCTCCGCCGTCCACGCGGGATGCCGTCAAGGGTGCGCGCGCACTCCTCGCGCAGATCGGCGTCACCGACGACGCCACCTTGGACACCAGCATCGAGTGGGAGTCCATGTCTGATGACTGGAGTACGTGGGTCACCGCATGGCAACTCGTGGACGGTCAGCGCACCCAACTGTCGTGGTCGTTCAACTTCACCGGCGAGGGTCTGTCCTCCGCGAACGGCTTCGCGGCCGGTCTGGAAGTTGTCCCGGACTATCCGATCGTCGGAGCGCGCACGGCCGTGCTGCGCAGCGCGGATCCAAAGTACGCGGCCCTCGGGCCGTCCCTGACCGGTGATGGCGGGATCTATCCCATGGCGGAGGCCCAGGATGGCGTCGCCACGACACGAGGAGACACCACCGTCGATAGTGCGGGCGTTGATAGTGCGGGCACGGTGACGTCGGACGTCCCCGCGGGTGATCCCGCCAAAGTCCAACTGTGGTGGGATCCGGCGATTGCCACGGACGCCACATCGACGCTGGCGCAGTACTGGCAACCTGACGGGACCTTGCTCATCCTGCCGGCGTACGAACTGGCGACGATCGAGGATCGCGGGACGTGGGTCATCATTGCGGTGGCAGATAGCGCCTTGGAGTTCGTCGGTCCCTAGTCGCTTCCCTCGCGAGGGTTCGAGGTGCAGGGGATAGGGTTGGTGAGTCGAGTGCGCGCACTCGGCTAGGAGGGATGGCCGAGCGGCCGAAGGCGACGGTCTTGAAAACCGTTGAGGCGGTATCCCCGTCTCCGTGGGTTCAAATCCCACTCCCTCCGCTCACTGCTCCGGTGGCGCTTTTCGGCGACCGGAGTGACCCAGCCATCGATGACGAGCGGAGAGTTCCTGTGACCGAGGCACCAGCGGCACCGACCTTGACCAACGAGACGCGGATTGGCGTGCTCGGAGGCACCGGCGATCAGGGGCGGGGACTGGCTCGACGATTCGCCATGAGCGGTCTGCCGGTCACGATTGGCTCGCGCGATGCCGACCGAGCGCGCGGTATCGCGGAGGAACTCGGGCACGGGATCGAGGGCGCGTCGAACGCGGACTGTGCCACGGGCGCGCAGATTGTCATCGCCGCTGTCCCGTGGGATGGGCATGCGGCGTTGCTGGAGTCGCTGCGCACGGAACTCGCCGGCAAGATCCTGGTGGACTGTGTCAACCCCCTCGGCTTCGACAAGCAGGGCGCGTTCGTGCTCGAGGTTCCGGAAGGTTCGGCAGCTCAACAGGCCGCCCAGATCCTGCCCGAGTCGACGGTGATCGGCGCCTTCCACAACGTGTCAGCGCAGCTTCTCCTCGACGCCGACCTCGACAAGGTTGAGACCGACGTCCTCGTCCTCGGTGATGACCGAGGTGCGACGGATCTCATCCAGGCCCTCGTCGATCGCATCCCGGGCATGCGCGGCATCTACGGAGGGCGACTGCGCAACGCCGCTCAGGTCGAGGCGCTCACGGCGAATCTCATCTCGATCAACCGGCGGTATAAGGCGCACGCGGGGATCCGCATCACCGACGTCTAGGGTTTCGCCGCAGTTGCCGCTGCCCGGCTTAGTTGTGACGACTACTCTCGCGCCATGAGACGACTGGTGATTGCCCTGGGCGGAGCAGTCGGCGCTGCTCTGATTTCCTTGGTGTCGGCACTGCCCGCATCCGCGCACGCGATCGTGGACCTGTCGGGGGATCCGGCGTACGCCGGTGGATCCTCGATCGTCACGCTAGAGATCCAGCACGGATGCCTGCAGAACCAACTCGGCATCGACAAGGTCGTCGCCTATCTCAGCACCGACTATCGGGGAGTCAGGCCGCGCGAGGTCGCGGGCTGGGACTCCGCCGTCAAGCGGACCTCCAGCGGCAAGAAGGTCGTGTGGCGCCTGACTGCTTCGGTGCCAGCCTTCAATGCTCCGACGTACTTCCCCATGAAGATGAAATGGCCCAGCAAGCCTGGTGTCTACGGAGTCCCGGTGAAGCAGTGGTGTGGCAGTGCCACCGATGTCTGGGATGTGCCCTCGGGCCCGGCGACCGCCAACCAGCCGTCTCCACCGTTGTATCCCCTGCCCCAGATCAAGGTGCTGCGCCCGAAGTCCTGAGTGGCTCGGCGCTGATGAGAGGGGTGGCAGATGGATATGGGCGCGCTCGCCCGCCTCATCGTCATCGACATCCTCGTTATCTGCGTGACCGCGATCGTGATCGGGGGCTCCGCTCCGCGATGGCCGACGCGCTGGCTGCAGCGTGACCGTGGACCCCTGACTCTCACGCGATACGACACCGTCGACCGATATCGCCGCCTCGGCGTCACCTGGTGGGTCCGAGTCCTGCCCGAGGGTGGGTCGTGGCTCGGCGGTAAGAGCAAGTCGACTCTTCCAGGACGGGACGTCGAAAGTTTGCAGAGCTACCTGGTGGAGGTTCGACGCGGCGAGTGGGTGCACTGGCTGATGATGTTTGCCTGGCTACCCCTGGTCTTCTTAAACCCCTGGTGGTTGACCGCACTCTTTGCCGTCGCGGTCTTTTGCCTCAACGCCGTCTTCCTTCTCGTCCTTCGCTACAACCAACTTCGGCTCACCGCTCTCCTCCATCGCATGCAGCGATAGCCTGCGCACCATGGAGTACGGAGTCACGTCCATGTTCGCGCCTTTGCGCACGGTTGCGGTGCGCCCACCCGCCCCCACGAGTGATTTTGTCTCGGCGCACTGGGCGGAGCCGCTGGATGTTGACTTGTTGCTCCAGCAGCACGCGGACTTCGTGGCGATGCTGAGGCGTCTGGGCAGCACCACGGTCGTCCTGCCTCCGGTCCGGGGCCTCGCGGACTCCTGCTTCACCTACGATCCGGCGTTCATGATTGGTGACGGCCTCGTCGAGTTGAGTGCGGGCAAGGCCGTGCGCGTGGGTGAGGGTGAGCGCATGTCGGCCGATCTCGCCGAGATGGGTGTGCCGACGATCGCCCACCTCTCCGGAGAGGCGCGCGCGGACGGCGGCGACATGTTCTGGCTGGACGACGACACCCTGGCGGTGGGCCGTTCCTATCGGACCAATGCGGAGGCCGTGCGTCAGTTGACAGCCATCCTCGGCGAGCGTGGTCAGCGCATCGAGGTCTACGACGTTCCGCATGACCTCGGTCCGGATTGGTGCCTGCACCTCATGAGTGTGATCTCACCGGTGCGTGAGGACCTCGCGGTGGTGTTTGAGCGGTTGGCGCCGGTAGCGCTGCTGCAGGAGTTGCGGCGCCGCGGCATGGAGTGGATCTCGGTGCCTGAAGAGGACTGGTTGACCCTGGGCTGCAATGTGCTGGCCGTGCGACCGGGTGTCTGCGTGATTGCGAGTGGCAACGATGCGACGGCGCAGGCGCTCGTGGATCGTGGCTGCGAGGTGCACGTCTACGCCGCGAGTGAGATCTCGAAGGGCGAGGGCGGCCCGACCTGCCTCACCCGTCCGATCCTGCGGCGCGATTAACTAGTCGACGGTCAACTGCCAGGCGCGTGCGCCGCCGACGAGCGCGGCTGCGTTGGGAACGATGACGGTGTCATCACCGAGTTTGACGACCTGCGACGGTGTGATGTGGCGAGAGTTGCCGCCGCCGATGTAGAGCCGGTCCCACATGAACATCGGCCGCAGTCCGTCCACGCAGCGCACGATCCGGCGAGACCACAGGCTGTCACCGAGTCGGCGACGCTCGTGCTCACCGATGTAGGTGTCGTAGGACAGGCCCCAGCGGACCGGCGCCTGGGACACCTCCAGGTGGGGAGCGAGCCGTCCACCGTCGAAGAGTGCGCAGCCGAGCCCGGTCCCGAGGGTGAGGACGAGTTCAAGGCCCTTGCCGGCGACGACGCCCGCCCCGTGGACTTCGGCATCGTTGAGCACGATCACGGGGATGCCGAGCGCTTCGCGCAGCGCTTCTCGAGCGTCGAAGCCATGCCACTGGTTCACGAGTTTGGGGTCGACCTTGGTTCGGGGACCCCGCGTGGTGACGTAGTGCGGGGTAGCGACGACGACACCGTGGCGAATCATTCCGGGTAGTCCGACGGTCGCATGGGTGGAGTGGGGGAGTTGCTTCGACAACTCCACCAGGGTCTTGATGAAAAGTTTCGTCGACAACGGATACGGCGTCGGGACGCGCACGGGGTGGGCGCGCATTGTGCCGGAGTCGTCGAGGACGGTCGCCTTGATCCCGCCGCCGCCGCAGTCAATGACGAGGGTGGACACCATCGGGTCTTCGGGGTTCACGGGAGGCAAGTCTGCCCTGTCCGCATCGCGGATGGAGGGTAGTTCGGTGCATGGGGTCGGTGCGCCCCGGACCGCGGATGTTCGCCCGTGGATGTACCGGGTAACCTGTCCGGGCTGCACTTGGAGGCGTCGCCTAGTCCGGTCTATGGCGCCCGCCTGCTAAGCGGGTTTGGGGCTAAAACCCCATCGAGGGTTCAAATCCCTCCGCCTCCGCCGCACCGATGCCCCCTCCTGGTGAGGGGGCATCGTGTTTGTGGGCGACCGGAGGTCAGCCCGTGATCGTCAGGACGCCGCGCTTGACCCGGGCCCGGAGTTTGCGCAGGCCCGACGGCGTAGGTCCGCTGACGCGGTCGCCGTCAAGGTCGAAGCGTGAGCCGTGCGCCGGACAGGACCAACCGCCGCTGCTCGCTGAGACGATGGCGCCGGCATGTGGACACGTACGGTCGAGAGCGACGTAGGTCTTCTTGCCGGTGCGCACCACGGCCACCTGGCGCCCGCTGAGGGCACCGACATTTGCCACGCCGCCGACCTTCTTCAAGCTGGGGTAGGCCGACAGGCGGACTTTGAGTCGACCGGCCGCCTGTGCCGGGGCCGCACCGGCGGCCGCGAGGGCGCCGACGCCGCAGATCGCCGCCGCGGCAGCGAGGGCCTGTCGTCGAGTGAGACCAAGTTCCTCAGACATGCTGAGGAGTATCCCTCGGGAACGTGGACTGTGCCTGTTGTGAACGGTTCTCCCCATGGCCCTGCCCGAACTGTCCGCTCCGGTGGATCTCTGTGACGCGTCGGGTCGGGCGGCGAGAACTGACCCTGACACCGCGGCACGTGCGGTCGGATGCGACGCAGCTGGGGGTGCTCGCAAACGACACGCATCAGGCGTTCGGGGTGTGGAGCGGGTGGATGAGCGATGACACCGGTCAGCGGTATCGCGTCGACGGGATTCGGGCTGGGCCGAGGAGGTCCGCAACCGCTGGTAGGCCCAACCCCGCGAGTTGGCCTCCACGGGGCCGGGGCGGCAACCCGATGGCGAGTCCGGGGTGGCCTTCGGGCTACACTCATGCCCGCACTGCGCCCGTAGCTCAACGGATAGAGCATCTGACTACGGATCAGAAGGTTAGGGGTTCGAATCCCTTCGGGCGCGCCAGATTCCCCCTCGCCGACTGTGCACTCCCGCGCACGAAATCCGCCCAATTGCTGCGAGCGAGTGCTTACTCGCGGGGGTTACTCGGATGTGGAATTGAGCAGCGAGTGGCGTCGCGAGTAGGCGAAGTAGATGCCCAGCCCGACAAGCATCCACACGGCAAAGACGAGCCAGGTGATGGGCTCAAGCCCGGTCACGATCACGATGATGAGCACGATTCCCAGGATCGGAAGGGCGGGGAAGAGTGGCGTCTTGAATCCGCGCGGCAACTCCGGGTGCTTCTTGCGCAGGACGATGACACCGATGTTGACGATGGTGAACGCGCCGAGGGTGCCGATGCTCGTGGCCTCGGCGAGTTGGCCGAGCGACACCAGTGCGGCCGGGAACGCAATCACGATCGCGACGATGACGGTGTTCGCGACCGGCGTTTGTGAGCGCGGACTTACGCGGGTGAAGACCTTGGGCAGCAGGCCGTCGCGACCCATGGCAAACAGGATGCGCGTCTGCCCATACAGCGTGACGAGGACGACGCTGAAGATCGAGATGATGGCCCCGAGGGCGATGACGTCGCCGGCCCATGATCCGCCCACGGCGTTGTTGGCGATGGTCGCCAGGATCGCCTCGGATCCCTGCCCCTCGTCCTGCTGCCACGGCTGAGCCCCCAAGGCGGCGAGCGTGACGATGAGGTAGAGGGCCGTCACCACGGCGAGGCTGCCAATGATGGCGAAGGGCAGGTCGCGCCGTGGATCTTTGGCCTCCTCGCCAGCGGTAGATACGCCATCGAAGCCGATGTACGAGAAGAACACCTGCCCAGCGGCCGCGGTGACGCCGAGCAACCCCAGGGGGAGGAATGGCGTGAGGTTGTTGCCATCGAACGCCGTGAATGCCACGACCGAAAAGAAGATGAGGATGCCGATCTTCAGCAGCACCATGACGGCGTTGATCTTGGCCGACTCGGACGCACCGCGGATCAGCAGGAAGGCGCACGCGAAGACAACGATGAGTGAGGGAATGTTGATGATGCCACCGTCGCCCGGTGGATTCGAGAATTCGGCCGGGATCGTCACCCCGAAGGAGCCGAGGAAGGAGTTGAGGTACTCGCCCCAACCGACGGAGACCGCGGCGACCGAAACGCCGTACTCCAGCATGAGCATCCAGCCGACGACCCAGGCGACGATCTCGCCGAGGGTGACGTAGGCATAGGAGTACGACGACCCGCTCGCGGGAATGGTGCTCGCCAGTTCGGCGTAGGAGAGAGCGGACAACAGGGCGGCGAAAGCCGCCAGCAGGAAGGACAGCAGGACAGCCGGTCCAGCCTTGGGAATCGCGACCCCGAGGATCACAAAGATTCCGCTACCGATGATCGACCCGACGCCGAAGAGCAGCAGGGGGATGCGCCCCATCGAGCGCTTGAGTTCGCCACCACCGGAGGCTTGATCGACCGGCTTGAGGCGGAACAGCCCGTGGGACACCGGCTCCTCCTGACTCACGACCGAACGCCGTGGTGGGGTCTACGGTAGACACGGCGGGCGCGCAATGTAACCAGTCCGTCGGATCGGGATCAGGGAGGCGACGTGCGCATCGTCGTGGGAGTCAGCCCGGATGAATCTGGCGAAGATGCTGTCGCCCTCGGCGCAGTCCTGTCCCGCTTGCTCGACGCGCATACCACCTTGGCCTATGTGCATCCGCCGACCATCGACTATCCGAGCATCGGCCATGTTGACGCCGAGTGGCGGGCCTTCCTCGAGGAGCGCGCCGATTCCACTCTGGGTGCCGCAGCAGCATCGCTCGCGCTGGAGTGGGATATCACGGATACCGATCAGGTGGTCCTCGGTGCGGCCTCGGTCGGGCATGGCTTGCGCACGATCGCGGAGGAAGCCGAGGCGTCGATCGTCGTCCTCGGTCCAGGCTCACGCGCTGTCGATGGCCACATCGCGATGGGACCCATTGCGCATTCGCTCCTGCATGGCGGCCCGTCGGCTGTTGCCCTCGCCCCGGAGGGGTATCGCGAGACTGCACCGGAACGGTTGGCCCGGCTTGTCGTCGGATTCCAGGACACCCCCGAGGCCGCGGTGGCGGTGTCCGCAGCGGTGCAGGCCGCGCGTACCCGATCGCTTCCGGTTCATCTGCTCACCGTGGTCATCCGCGCGACACGAATCGTGGGCTCCCGCCTCGGCCGTGATCCGGAGCGTCTCGTGATGGAGACGCTCGTCGAGCACGAGCAAGAGGCTCAGCGCCAGTTCATGGCGCGTACCGACTACCCGCTGAGGGGGACCGTCGTGCAAGGCGACACCGCTGAGCGAGCCATGTCGCGATTCGACTGGGAGGAGACCGACCTCTTCGTCGTCGCCTCCAGTCGACTCGGTGCGGTACGGCGGGTGTTCCTCGGGGATCTATCGCACAAGTTGATTCGTGCGAGTGCCGTCCCGGCCATCGTGTTGCCACGTGAGGTCGAGAACGCCGAAATTGCGGAGGCGCTAAGCCGGTAGGGGTCGGCGACGCTTGCGGGAACAGGCCAGGGGGCGAGAATCGCCGCTACGCTGCTGCGGTGGAGTCCCGAAGCAAAGTGCAGGTCGATGTCCGCGCCGATGACGCCCTGGGCAGCGACGACGTCATGGAGTTGCTGCACCGGCTCACGCGTCGCGAGGTGTCAGCAGGCGAGTTGCGGGAGTCGGCCCGTGCCCGGATCGCAGCGGCTACCGGTGACCTGAACCCGGTCGTGTGCGATGTTGATCTCGATCCGGCAACTGAGGGTCCTTTCCGCGGCATTCCCACCGCCGTGAAGGACAACCAGGACCTCACCGGCTACCCCACGAGACACGGTTCCGCGGCGACACCGAGCACCCTGGCTGGCCAGGACATGCCTTTTGTTGCCCACTTCCGCGGCCTCGGATTCGATCCTCTGGTCAAGACGACGCTGCCCGAGTTCGGTCTCACGCCGACCACTGAGTCCACGACGTACGGTGCGACACGCAACCCCTGGAATGTGGGGCACTCCACCGGCGGATCGAGTGGTGGCTCGGCGGCGCTGGTGGCCTCCGGCGCACTGCCCATCGCTCACGCGAACGACGGCGGTGGCTCCATCCGCATCCCCGCAGCCCTGTGCGGGCTCGTCGGCTTGAAGCCGACCCGGGGCCGCTTCCCCGATCGCGCCGACCTGGAATCGCTGCCTATCCACATCGTCAATCAAGGCGTGCTCACCCGCTCAGTGCGGGATACGGCGTACTTCTTCGCCGAGTCCGAGCGCAGATTCACCAATCCGGATCTGCCCGCGGTTGGCATGGTGGTGCGACCCGATCGGACTCGACTGCGCGTCGCGGTCATGACCGAGGGGGTGCCGGGGCTGGCGGTCGAGGAGCAGACGTGCCAGGCCGTCCTCGCGGCCGGGCGCACCCTGGAGGCCCTCGGCCACGAGGTCGAAGAGATTCCGCCCTATCTGGACGAGCAGTTCGGTCGTGACTTCCTGCGCTACTGGGCCTTCCTGTCCTTCATGATGCAAAAGACGGGCGCCCGTATCTTCGGCAAGGGATTCGACGGCAAGCAGACCGAGACGCTGACCAAGGGCTTGAGTTCGATGTTCGTGCAGCAGGCAGCCCGAGTGCCCGGCAGCATCCGTCGACTCAAGCGCGTTGCTGCCGAGCCGGAGGAGATCTACGAACGCTTCGACGTGGTGGTGTCTCCGGTGGTGTCGCATCCGGCCCCGCCCATCGGCCGCCTCGGACCTGACGTCCCGGTGCACGATCAACTGGTGCGCATCCTGCAATTCGCTTCGTTCACCGCTCTGCAGAATGTCACCGGCGCGCCAGCGATCTCCCTGCCCTTGGCGCGCACGGACCAGGGACTGCCGATCGGCGTCCAGGTGGGCGCTCCGCGCGGTGAGGAGGCGCGGCTGTTGTCGATCGCTCTCGAACTGGAGCAGGCCATGCCATGGCCCGCGACGCCGCACGGGACGTGATCGTTCGCGCTTCCACAAAGTCCGAGCGGCGAGCCATGCAGCCTCCCGTGATGTGAGAGACCGACACGACCCGCCGCTCGGCGTGGGGATTCGTGGGGTTAGCGCAGGGCGCAGGCCTGATCGATGATGTCCTGCGGAGCGCCATCGGGGTTGCCGTTGCACAGCGAATCCAGCTGCTTTTGAGCCCACACCGGACCCTCAGCCTCGTAGACGAAGGCGGTCGTCTGCTCAATGTCACCAGACTTGGTGATGGCGAAGACGATGGCCCAGCCGTCCTCACACTCGTAGCTCTTGGTGTCGATGAGTTCGAGGCCAGCGGCCTTTGCCGAACCTTCGGCGTTGGTCTCCATGATCTGCTCGGTGCACTCGGCCGAGCCACCACCGATGGCAGAGTCGCTGGAGTCCGAGGAGCCGCTGCATGCGGCGAGGGCGAGGGAGCCGGCAGCCAAAGCAGCTGCGGCAGCAATGCGGAATGTCGTATTCATGTCGCAGATCCTACGTGCGCCGACCCGCCATTTTCCTGGTCGGCGCGCCCGCATCGGGGATTGTGCGGCTGAGGTGGGGGGTTCTGCACGACCGGAAGCAACCACAACGGTCGGAAATCGTACGGTGTGCAGTGGGCGGGTAGGAGGTCAGGTCATGGGAGGACAGGAAATATTACGGACTATTGCCCCGTAGTCCAATGATCCTCCTGATTACCCCTAGAATTTCGGACATTCCCTCTTTCTAGGAGTGCTCATGCGTCCCCTCCTGCGTGTCCTCGTCGACGAGAGTCACCGTCAGGCCTGGTCTACTCGCGCCGATGTGGCCGCCCTCATGAGTCCGGCGAACCCCGCGGACTCCTCCTACGTCGTGGCAGCACAACGCCTGCGGACCGCGGGGTGCTCGGTGGATGCGCATGTGTCCGGCCCGATTACGGCTGTGACGTTGGCTGAC
>Ga0222714_10006665_pt1 | contig 10744 bp, 36 predicted proteins | sample C33_3DmetaG_FD_165048 | JGI IMG/M metagenome (GOLD analysis project Ga0222714, IMG submission 165048) | Estuarine water microbial communities from San Francisco Bay, California, United States - C33_3D | ecosystem: Environmental > Aquatic > Marine > Unclassified | place: USA: California... | reverse complement strand
GATTTGGTATATTGACCCAGGTTGCCAGGTTGGATGCTACCATCGCGCAAACCTTTGGCATCATCGTGATGCAGACGGATGCAACGTCCGATAGTCTGACTGATACCAATGAAGTCCATATTACGCAGGAACAGCACTGCTTCCAGACCGCTCACATTGATACCCTCAGCGAGGATACTGTGGTGAAGAACAACGAACTTCTTATCGTTATCCTTACCCCAGGCAGATAGCGTGTCGAAGAACACCTCACGATTGACCTTCTGACCATCAATAACTGCACCTGTCTTAGCAGTAATATACATCCAAGAGAAACCACGTTGCTCTAGTTCAAAGCAGAAGTCAGTTTCAGACACCAGCGAAACGATTTGCTTGGTTGCTTTAGCACAAATCAGAATCTTACCGACCTTGTTCTCATCAATAGTTTCCAGCAGGTTAGCAGCATCGCGGTCGAAGTTGGTCTGCTTACCCTTCACCATCTCCAGTTGCTTGACGATCACTTTAGGGGGTACAATGTAACCACCTTCGACAAGTTCAGGAGCAGGAACTTTGCAGATGACCTGACCATAAACTGCAGCATCATTCATTCCAGGTTTGCCAACGGCAAGGGAATGTTTGGGAGTTGCAGTGAAGAAGTAGCAGCGACGTGCATTAGCAGCAAAGTGCTCAGTTGCAGGGAAAAAGTGACGCTGAACGCTGTTATGTGCTTCATCAAAGTAGATCGTATCCACATCAACTTCTGCCACTTGAAGACGCGACAGAGAGTTGTAGGTAGTGAAGATCAGTTGATGCTTACCAGCAGCAGCACACATACCAGCATGAACAAGAATGTCACGAGGTTTGGTAGTGCTAACGTGGTGAGTTTCGCCACTATGAACGTGCAGAACTTCAGCGTTAGTGATAAACTCCAGAAACTCAGCAGAGAGTTGCTCAGCAAGCAAGATACGAGGAGCAACAACAACAATGGTCTGGGGAGTTTCAGACTGCAACTCACGCAGACAATCATAGATCATCTTGAGTGTTTTGCCACCACCAGTAGGAACAATGATCTGACCTTTGTTGTGCTGTTGCATAGCAGCAACACCACGTTCTTGGTGAGGTCGAAGTTGGATTTGCATTGGTATCATCATCTAGTATTAGGACAATTTGAAGGCCCCAGGTTTAGTTCTGTTGCTCTTTGTACCTGTTAAGAACTTCAATCACTTCTTGCATTGCGGCACGACTGTAACCAGTTGCATAACTTGGCGATTGTTCAGTGATTTCTGAAGAGTAATCTACATTATAGCACACCTCAATACCTTTCTGAAGTGTTTTGAGCATACGCTCAAAGACATAATCAGGGATTTGAATGTAATTCATTGCTTTCAGTGGTTTGGTATCTAAAGACAAAAATAGCACCCTTCCTGACGCTTGTGAAGGGTGCTACGGTAGTTAATCAACCACCAAACATTTCATCGAACAACCAATCACCAGAACGCTCTTTTTCTTCCCAGACTTTGTTAGCGTTTGCTTCGATCATTGCTCGTTCAATCTTCATATCAATAGGAGAAACTGTGCTGTACCAGGTTCCGTTTCGATCTTGCCAGAGCATTGTGTTGAGTGTTGTGCTTATACTACAGGGACACTTTCAAGGCCCCAGGTTAGGATTACCAAGTGCTGTACTTATATGGTTTTCCTGTTTTCTTCGTTTCTGCCTCTCCTTCCTTTCCACCAGTTAATTTAACTTTTGCTGGTGGTACTCCTTGTTTTTCTGCTTCACTCTGTCTTACAAGTGTTTCAAGTTTCTTTTGTCCTGCTCTTGTAATTTCCTTTCTTTTCTCTCTCGACATACCAACAACAGGACGTTTTGGTTGATCGGAAGGTCTCTTATCTACTTCAGTTTTCTTCTTAGCAAGCAGTTTAGTTGCTGTCTTTTCTGCTTCCTTTGCTTTTGGTTTTTCTGCTGCTGGTGTTTCTCCACCTTTCTTTGCAGCAATTCTAGCAAGTGCTGCTTTCTTTCTTTCTTCTTTTGCTGCCGCTGCTGCTTTTGCTTTTACATCAGCAGCACCACGTTCTTGTGTTGGTTGTTGAACTCTTGTGGATGCTTGACGCTGAGATCCAATATCTTTGCGTGGTTTGTATTCAGATGGTTTTCTTTCTTCCCCTGCTTTTGCTTGCTTCATTCTACGCATTTCAGGAGCTGATTTCTTACGTTCCGCACCAATACGACCACCTTCGCCAGTCTTACGAATTTGTGCAGACTTCATTACGTCAGCATCGTATGCTGCTTCAGCAATCAAAACAAACTCCTGAAATGTCTTCATCGGTATCTAAACACTACTTTTTAGTATTTAGATGTCATCTTCTTTTGCTTTGTATGAACCTTTGAAGACACGTCCTTCAGCATAGAATTGCTTCACACGTTCGCGGCGAGTAGCAAGCAAGAGATCATATTCTTCTTGTTGTTGCTTGGTGAAGGTGAAATCTTGACGACGCCAAGTATCTTTCAGTTCTCGAATGTGGCAAAGCACGTTAGGAATTTGTTCGGTCATTTGATCAGAATAAAGTAAAATCGAGGTCAGTGGGGGTTTTAATGGACAGTTTAGAAACTGTCAGTAGTCGATGTTAGAGTTAAGATACTCATTCATATTGAAGTCATTTCGTTCTTCAATCAGTTCAGAAATGTCTTCTTCAATGAAGTCAAAGTTTTGAAGTTCTTCAATTTGGATGTCGTCGAACCAGTCCATAGTTGTGGGTGATTACATTATTAGGACAGTTTCAAGGCCCCAGGTTTTGATCAACGAGACAGAATTGCTTTCATTCTTGCACGTTTTGCTGATTGTTGTGCTCTTGCTTCTGCACCTAATTCTTGATGAACGTGTTTGATTTGCGAAGTCTTTTGTGCTGCTTGACGCATTGCAACTTGCTTACTATAAAGATTGGGTTCCATCTCTGGAGTTTGCTCTGTCCGCAACTCTCTCTTGATTTCCCTCTTTAAGGTCTCTCTTTCCGATGCTGCTTGTTGCCTTTCTCTTTGAGATGCTTGATGCGAAGCAACACGCTCTTTATGTGCTGCCATTTGCTTCAGTTGTCTCTGACGAAGTTCTTGTCTTCGTTGCTGTAGATCTTCAGAGAATTGCGTAAAGGTTTTCATTATTGCAGACTTTTTAGATATTTAGTTTTACTCAAACTCAAGTGTTTTATTTGAATATTTAACTGGTGGAGTTTGATACTCTGGAATGTTAGAAGTTTGAACAAATACTTCTATCTTAGTCTCATCATTCCAATGCCGAATTGCATTAGCGACGATAAAACAGTTGGTAATAAAAATACTCAAAAACATCAAAAGGCGGATAAGTGCTACCTTATCCGCTTCTTTATCACATTTACTTGCCTTTTCTCCAAGTGCTTTAGCAAGCAATCGCCAAACAGTTTTGTTCTTCTTCATACTTTGATTGTCTTGATTTAACATATTTCAACTCTTTCCAATCTTCTTTATAACAAACTACAAGCAATCTTTCATTTTTGTGAATGGGACAGCATTCATAGTTTTCTTCATCTTTGGGACGAACAATGTACTCAATAGTAATGTACTCATTGTCCCTAAAATAAACCCAACCTTCAACACCTTTTGTCCATTCAACATAATCATTGACTTGTGGTTTGTATGTCATACAAAGAACGCATCTAATGGAGACTGTTTGATCGGCATCGCGGTGTAATTTCGCGTGTCGTTGATATTTACACGAGCACCGACTGTCTTACTATTGATGGGGGCGAAGTATTCTCTGGTCTTGGATTTGTAGAATCCCCAAATTGTCCTCGTGGGAGTGCCATTGTTGTAATCAAACTTACGATTGCAATACAACCATATAGCAATAACTCCACGCTTGAACTCTTCAAACTCATAATAATAATTTTCGGGTGCTTTATGCGGAAACTCAGCAATCATAGAACTTGTCACGCGACATATACTCAATTTGCTTCTGCAGTTGTGAGATTTCGTGTTCTTGTTCTGCAATTTTACTTTGCAGTTGTTCAATGCGATCTTGATACTGTTTCTTCAAATCAAACACCATTTTATTGGTGTGAGTAACGTGATTAGTCATCAGGTTGTAAAGGATTCAACTACACCAGATTCTACATCCTCAGCAAGAGCATAAGTCCTTGCACTTAACACATTTTCACGAAGACCAGTATAATACTGCTCATAGAAGTTTCCATTGTCTTCTGCAGCAATCAGATCAAAACATTCATCATCGTCTTCTGCAATTACATTCCAAAGACCTCCATATTCACTGGAAGGAAAGGGAACATAATGATCAACCAGATAAAGAAACTTTTGTGCCATTTTTGTTTGTAATTTACTCCTTAATTGTAGTGGTTTTCGTCGCCTTCGTCAAGAATGTTTCGATCAGCAGCAAATATAAATGCTGCGCCGATTGTGAGTAGGGAACCTAATCCCATACCAAGAATAAAAGTCATCAATAAAACTCCGCAAGATAATAATCGACAGTTACCTCAAGTTTTGCTGCTTCACGCTCAATTTCTTTCCAGAACTCTTCTGCTACTTTGTCCATTTCTGCTCGTTTGATAAGATCTCGGATGCTTTTTGGAATCATTTTAGTTGTTGAGTTGCTTGTTGGCGATAATATGATTTATAAAGAGCATCATCACGCTGGATTAGAAAGATATTCCAACCAAGAATGACTGCAAAACCAATCAATCCAGAGACAACATACTTCTTATTCATACTGCAAGAGCGGCGGAAGGGATTTCAACGATTTCGGGAAGTTTGCTATCATCAAACTCGTGCATATTATAGCACACCCATTCACCATTACGGAAGACATATGCAAACTCTTCGCTATTGTCAGGCAGCAGGTATTCTGCAAGGTCTGCATCAAGACGAGGAGGACAATCATCACCACGAGCAGAATAATACTCAGGACCATAACCAAGATCGGGGCGAACATTTCCCCAGACAGATTCAGTCCAACAGGAACTCATATCACCACCATCAATCAGTTCAGCAACTTTCTCTTTGGTGTTGTAGTGAGTGTTCAGAATACGACCCAACCATTCGGGATAACCGTCCCAATGATGATAGGCAGAAAGGATACTACCATCAGCGAGTTCGATACCAATTCGTGAGCGGGTTGCCATTTGTTCGTTGCTTACATAATTGGGACACTTTCAAGGCCCCAGGTTACTATCAACCACCCTTCTCTCTCAAACTCCGCACAAGATACTCAGTAAATTGCTCCATCTTCTCAGGAACTACAGCAGCAGGACGTTGATTGATTACATTTTTAAGTGCAGTCATCTCCTTAAACTCTTCATCTGTCAGGTTTGTATTTCCTTTTGAAGGAAGGGTCATAATTTTGCTCCCGTGATTATGCTCATATCCTAACAGTATTTAAGGGAAATGTGATGTTTCTTAATATTCTCTTTGGGATTGATTAACAGTTCTTAACTAAAGAAAGTACCGAAAGAACCTTTATCATCACCAAAACCTTTCATTCGGTCTTCAAGTTTATCAAGAAGTTGATCCGTCTTAATTAGACTATCAATGCGACAAATCATTTCAGAAATCTCACGCGACACAAAAGGTTTCTCTTGTCGTGCAGAATATGCTAGAGCATTTCGTAGATTTGCTTCTGCTTCTTTTAGACTTTGTTCTACCGATTCACTCAGAGCCATTTACTTTCCTCATTTCAAAGATACCATCATTACGATCAATCCATTCTACCATATCACCTTCTTTAAGTCCAGCACGTTCAAGCAAATCATCTGGAAGGTTAATATAACATTCACCAGTCAGACCATCAACCTGCACAGGAAGTTGCCATTTTACTACTTTATCTTTTACTGGATAAAGGTCTCCATCTTCACTCACAAATACCTCTTTATTGTAATACTCTGCTTCTCTCAATTCATATTCAGTCTCACTATTACTTTCCCAGAAATCATTCCAAGCACCTTTACATTCTGGTGAAGGATCATCTTTATCACAACTCAAGATTTTATCTACACAATCATCATACTCTTTAATATGACCTTTACCATTGCCATTCAGAAGAGCAAGAAGTTCATATGCTTCGGATGCTTTTTGTTTGTATATGTAATAGTTTTCTTTTACTACACCTACAATAACATCATAGATTTCCTGTGGTGTTGCTTCACCAGCAGACATTGCATCGTGCATCCAATTCTCAAGATTTTCAAGAGAATACTTTTTGTAGTCCATAATCAATCTTTGGGTTTGGGTTTAGAGCAGTCGTGGCAGTAATAGGAAAAACCATCACGGAAGTATTTTACTTCCTGATAGTGGTCTTTGTCAAGTGGTTGTTTCACTCCACACTTATCACAAATCCTTGTCTTTCTTGATGGACTTTCGGATTCGCTTGAGTTCCTTAAGTTCCATCTTAATATTTTTGTAAGCAGCGTCAGCATCTAATTTGCCTCCCATTTCCATTGCAATAATGACGTCAACTCTTGTACCAAAGTGTGCTAGAGCTCGTTCGAATGAATCTAATTCATACATCTTTCTTATTCCAATTTTCAAGAGTTAGAATATCTATACGAGCATCAACAGCATCAATGGAATTAGAAAGTTCATAAAAACAATTACTGTTCTCTACATTTTCTGCTTCAAGTGCTTCGATGCGTTCTTCAAGTTCAAGTAATTTTGAATAAACATCATCAGTAACTTCTTCCTCATTTGGAGAGATAAACCATTCAATAAAACTTCTAATCATTATCAAGTAGTCCAACAGATTTTAGATAACGCCTATATGACATAAAACGACCCAAAGATGGTTGCCCTGGAGCATTTAATTGATGACAGATTTCACAATAACATAACCACTCATACCAAGGAGTAGTTTTATCAAGAACATGGTAAGGATATTCTATAGTAGTTCTTTCCAAAATTGCTCTCCTTTTTGCAATGCTAATACAACAGTCGTATGTTCTCTTGCGTGCCTATCAAGGTCCTTTTCTTGAAAATAAATGTTAGACCTTTCTACAGCACAGCGAAAGATATTTGCCCAGAACTGCTGATTAGGATTTAGACGCATTTTCATTGTTTAGGTTAGGATGTGGTGCGTACAAAGGACCAGGATAATTACCAGCAAACTGATGATAATTCTTCAGTGCTTCAATTACTTCAGGAGTTTCATTCCACTCCCATACATTTCCATTCTTGTCAGTAAAAGTTCTCAAACTCATAGTTTTCCGCCTACAGTTCCTTCATAAGTGATTGTACCATCATCCCAACCTTCTTGCAACCCTTTGAGGTAATATCTTGTAGCCCTGACACACTCTTCTTCGGTCAGTGATGTGATGATGCCTTTACCATCGGGATAATGTGATTGCCACAATCCATACTTTTTTTGCTCCACATAGAAAGCATTGTCATCATAAAACTGCTTACTCATAACGATTCAATTGCCTCTGTAATTCCACTCTCGTTGAAATCAATTTACTGTATAAAAAGTCTTGATATTCATTACCTTCTAAGAGACTGGTAAGATTATCAATCTGCATTAGAGCAAGAATGAGTTTAGTTTTATCATTCATTGTCATTTAGTTTTTGAAGATATTCCATAATGACTTTGATGAAGTCGTCTTCAGTCCAGGTGTTGAGAATACTTTCCGTAGGAGAAGTCTCGTCCCAACTGATGGTAAATGATTTGTCTTCATTTTCAGTTACTTGTATCATTTTTTAGACTTTGGAGTGCGAGTAGTGTTTCGATTGGAATCCACGCTCGGTTTTCGTTTGCGAACTGTACTTGAACTTCCGTCACTTTTTGGTTTAGACTTTTGTTCCACACTTCTCTTGTGTTTTTTACTGGACTCAATGGGTTTTCCATCACGATAATCAATCTTTGTTGTCTTACTATCCAGTCTATACCTTTCCAGATATTTTTGCAAGTGTTCTTCACAAGAAAAGAAGCAGACTGTAGGATTTTTCTTTTCACCAAACTCTAGACGATATGGATGGTTCTCATAAGGAAATAGTTCTGTACTAATCATCGAGTTATGTGCTCAAAATCTTGTATTTTTCCGCTTTTAAAATGTATCATACATCGCGGCCAATCTTCCCATTTTCCATCCCAATTTGCAGGATAAACTTCAACATAATCTGTGATATAACAGGGTTCTACTTTACCATGCTTTCCTGTTGGTATCCACTCAAAGTTAAAAACTTTTCTTCTTGGGTCTGATTCATAACGCTCATCATCCTCTTTAATATCTTCAAAGGTATGAGTTTCTCTATGAGTGATTTCATACAAGCATCCATCAGGTGCAATCCAATAACTACCCATTGCACAAGCAAGTCCTTTGGTTTGCATTGGTACATTAGTGAATTGTTCTCCCAAATCATAAGAAGAACGAATGTCGTCATATAGTCCCATTATTTTTCTCCAAGTTTAACAGGAAACTCCTCATCACTCAAGTCATTATACAACAGTTTTGCAAAGATTTCATATGCAGGTTGTCTGGTTTCAATCGCAGATGAGGTTGCAACAGACCACATAATCCTCAACTGAAACTTATCAGGTAAGGTCTTCATTAGGCAACCTCTCATTCAAATCTACTTCAATATCTCCAACAAGGTCTTCAAGTTCATCAAACATTTCTTTGGTAAATGGAATCGTTTTTACTCTACGACTCTCAATATCATCTACCATTTGCTGTAGATGCTCAAGAAACTCTTTAGGTAGAGTATCATCTTCACCAAGTTGTGACCAGAACCAAGACAAACATTCTTCATAAGGATCATCATACCACATCAGTGCATAGTCTTTATAGTTACCAGTCATCAAATCACGCCAGATACGGAATGAACCGCGAATGTTTTGCCATCCACTAAACCAGCAGTGGTTAATGTAGTAATCAATCCAAGTCATCGTAGGTAATGCGGTTTTTCGGTATCAAACTGGTAGAACTTTACATCTTTCATATCAAGACACATTCTCACAGTTTCGTGCTCTCTGTGTTCCCTGTCTGTTCCTCTATATATGGTTCGTCTTTGGTAAGCGCAGCACCAGACATTATAGTAGATTTTAGATTTCTCGTTCATTTGCAATCAAGGAAGTAAGCATACTTTGCAGAATGGTCGGGAGTATATTTTACTACATTACATCCATTATAAGTATCAACAACCTCAAATCTTTGGTTTGATGGTGTTGGTTGTGCGTCTAACCAGTTTGCTGAAGCATTTAGAATAAATGCCAAAATGGATATGAACGCTACAAATCCAAAAACAAATCCTGAACCACTTATAAAGTCTAAAAGTGCTTCTCTATCTTCGCGTTTCACTCTTCCACCTCTTCAGTCTCAATCGAAATCACTTCAGTTATCAGATTATCAATATTCTCCAAAATATAGGTGAGTTCCTCTTCGTTGTAGTAATCATAGTTGCGAACTAACAGTTCTACTTTATTGAGTTTCATTCTTTATCCCACACATTTTTGTATTCCCACTTATAGTTCATATCCAACCAACCTCCATTCAAAGAAGACCAAAATGAACCCCAGATATGGTAATCATCAAACCTGAAACCTTCGTGAGATATAAGACGATACCACCACCACGCAGGAGTATAACGAAGATACTTATTGTTGATTATGAGTTTATGGAGAAAAGTCATCCTTCCTGTGTGTATGAGAGTATTATACAGCAAAACACCACCCCAGTGAAGAGGTGGTGTGCCAGTTAGTCAGGTGTCTCATCGCTCCAATAATACTTCAGTTTATCACCATCCGCAGAAATATTCAAGTGATAGATTTTATTATCTTTGGTGTAACACCCAATCCAAAGTGTCCTTTCATTCATACTTTCCAGGTGAAACATCTTCACATCTTCCAGAACGATTTCGTCTGGGTTTTCAGTAAATCTTTTCATCGGTTCTTCTACTCGTTGATACTTTACGCCCATAATGGTTGCAGTGTCTCCTTCTATGAGAACTTTTGAGATGTCTATTTCTTCGGTCATTCTGACTCCTCATAAGCATCTTGAACCATTTGTGCAAGTTCCATCAATTCTGTCTTCATTTCGGCAGGTGCGGTCTTTGCGATCTCATCATAGAACAGAGTAAGTGCCGTTGTCAATAGAACCAGTTGGCGTTTTGTAAAGTTCATCTCAAACTCCTCAAGACTTTACGAAGAAACTGAATAGATCCATAAAACTCTTCACCATCTTGCCCACCAATCACAATCCAATCAACTTCTTCTAATGCAAGTTGAATTCTTTCTTCTTTGGTAAGTTCTTCAAATGATTTTTTTGCAAGTTCTTGTCGTGCTGCTGCGTCTATAACCTTTTCAAGGTCTTCATCGGATACTTTAGCAACAATCACTTCATTTGCTGCTTCTCTTTCAGCAGAAATTTCAAGCATTTCTTCGTGTGTGAGATTATCGTTCATTGTAAAATATAAATCCAGTTGAGGTTTCTTCGTCGTAGTAATAGTATTCAGAGAATACTCCTGAAGCAAAATCCGCTAAACTTTCTAACTCATTACTTCCAGTAGAATAATAACAGTCTTCTACAAAATTTTCAAGTGACCCAACAGGGCCACAGAACCTATCACCAAACTTTGCAATATCTTTATCTGGAAAGAGTTCGTAGTATGTGTCTAATACTTCCTGTCCGTATTCTTCAAGGATTTCTTCAAGTGTCATTTAAGTTTCCTCAAAATCGTGGTGGTTTCTTCCTGCCAGAGTTTTGGTTTCTTACCCTCTGTGAGTTTCTCATTATACCA
>Ga0222714_10006664_pt1 | contig 10746 bp, 30 predicted proteins | sample C33_3DmetaG_FD_165048 | JGI IMG/M metagenome (GOLD analysis project Ga0222714, IMG submission 165048) | Estuarine water microbial communities from San Francisco Bay, California, United States - C33_3D | ecosystem: Environmental > Aquatic > Marine > Unclassified | place: USA: California... | reverse complement strand
TGACAACAGTATGATATTCTTTCTTAATAATTTTCATTTTTACCTCAATTCACAAATCTTTTTAATGTCATCTGCACTTCTTTCCATTTGCATGGCGAGTTCTACGCATTGATTCGTTTTATGTTTAGAATATACAATAGCACATACTATCGATAAAATACCAATTATAGCCAATGCTGTCATTGCTAATGATTCTACATTAACGGAATCATGTTTCATTTTTTCACCGGTTTAGGAGGGAAATCAGGGAAAGATCCCCATGGTTGTCGCAATTCATCTGAAACGTCATCGGGACCACCTTGCTCAAGCCACATTATAGTAATTACTGTAACAGGATTGCCATTACGCATAACATATCGGGTCTTATAGTCTTGATAATCATATGTACCATCTGGTACCCAACCGAACATCATTCTTCAACTCCATATTCTGCTTTGAGTTCGTCTAACATTTTACGAACCTTTTCAGCAACGGGTCGATACTTCACGGGGTGAATGGGGTGATAGGTCCATTCCATACCACCCCAAATTTTACTACCATTCAATAGTTTATCTACGTCCGCTAGAATTTGAAATCTAGGATCTTTCCACATTGCTTTGACTTTTTCGCTCATTCTTCAACTCCGAAATGTTCTTTGATCTTCGATTGTAACAGATACACGGAATCTTCACAACAAGGTTGTTCAAGGTAATGTAAACTAATTCTTTCATCACCAAAAAGATTCATAACATCCTGAATAATCAATTCTGCGAACTTTTCAATCTGCCCCTCTTGAGCCTCATAATAAGGTTGAAGCCCCGACTGTTCCCTAAGTTCTTGAATTCGTTCGTTCATTACCATTGTTCCTCATCTGTAATAACCACAGTGAATTCACCGTTCACTTCTTTGTGTTCAATAATAAACTTAGCAGTCAAAACAGAACCGATACCACTATCGCTTTCTTGCATTAGTTCAACATAACCATAATCACCCGTATCATTGAACAGATTAAGAAGTTCTAGTATACGATTCAATTCACGGCGATTAAGTCTGATTGTGTTCATTCTTTCACCTCATCAAAATCAAACCATTCAAAGATTTCATTCATAATAGCTCTATGAATCTCATGTTCAAATTCTTCTTTTGATGGGCTATCGTTATGCTTGAATGCACGGTTATAGCCCAATGCTATACCGTCTTCAATGCATCGTTCAAGCAGTGAAAGTAGTTTCGGCTTCATCACGATGTTCCTCATCTGCATGTTCATTGCACGAAGTATAGTACCAAGTGTACCCACGAAGTTTACCTGGGCTACCACAGGTTTCACAAGTCTTGGCTGACATAGCCTCAGCCATAGTAATTAAACCATCTGTGTAGTCATCACCACCCATAGCATAGAATCGTAAGGTCCCATACTTTTCTTTTACTTGTTCAGCGACAACCTGAGGTACTAATACACTATTTTGACCATAATTCCTTTGATTAATATAGTGTTGAATTTGATAACAGAGTGTATTAATAATGTTATACCATCCGTCATCGCAATCGAAACCCCAGCACATAGCAGTTTGACTCATCGGTGCATGGCGATCACGAAAAATCTCGGGATAGTTTTCACATAGCATTTGATCAAGTTCGGGTGTCATTACGAATTTCTTTCCAGGTGTTATACAATACTTTAATTATAGGCACAAACAACAAATAAGTCAAGTACAAAATAACAAACTGTAGTACATTTGCAACAGTAATCGGTTGGCTGAGCCATTCATTGAGCCAATCATTCATGCTTGAATCCACCTGATTTCATCTTTGAACCGAAGTGATTCGGAACCATCATACTCATTTACCATAAACTCTCGCCCTTCAGGTATCCATGCAATCGTCAAGTCATCAGCGCCACCAAAGTATTCATCATCACCATATACCTTTTCACAATACTTTATAATTTCATATCGATCAATATCTTTTTCTAACATGTCAACAACCACCGGGTCAAATAACAATTCTTGAATGCCATGCCACGAATACCAACCTCCACCATAACCAGGTGAAACCAGAACCGCCACTAGGCCATCACGAATAACTTTTTTGATTTCACTCATAGTAATTCCTATGCTGAAAAGTAACCAATTATATAAAGTGATACGACAACAAATTGTACAGTAATCAATGACCACTTACGCCAAAGTACAGCAACCATCAACCAACCAAAATTACCCAATAATGAAAATACAATGTTCATTGGGTAATAATTGATTGCCGTTAGCCATACACCAACCATCAGAATGGCAGTCGAACCCCATTCTAATGCGAATTCAAGTTTTTTCATTTATGATTCGGAGAAAAAATGTTTGGTAATAGACTCACGTACATATATCATAGCAGGTTTAGATCCTGCTGGCAATACTTTGCCACAACTTTCCATTACACCTAGACATTCATTGACCACAAGCCGAGTATATTCTACCAATCCTTCATGCGATAGAATCACTTCTGGTCCATTTAATGCTTCCGTTTTAGGATGCACAGTTTCGGCTTTGTTGGCCAATTCAATTATCTTATTCATTTTATCCTTCTATTTAATATAATACCGAGAATATCACGCCATAATACTTTCAAATGGCGACGAAATTCTCGGTAATAATAACGACGATATGTAATAGGTTTATTCAACATCTCGACAAAATTCCGATAGTTGGTGCCAGTTACCATTGAACATAATACTGTTATTATCTTTAACAATTACCTCTTTTTCGTAAATATGATATTCATAGTCTTGCCCGTGGTCAACACCGGGGTCGACAATGTAATAACTACCCGCTTCTTTTTTGAAGTGTGACACCAAGAGTGCAGCTAGACAACCCATGCCATTAGCCACCGGGCCCGTTTCTTTGCCTGTAAAACCGTTAATCAACTGAATAGAGTCTAAAAATGCCGCCAGGTCTTGCCCATGCCCAGACGGATAACCATCCCATTGGGAATATAAACAAAGAATAGGGTTTCTAGACTCATCATAAACAAAAGTCAAAGCACGAGTTCCCATGATTACCTCTTAATAAAACGTGGTAAAAATTATCCAACCAATACACACACCAGCCATGCCAGATAAACCAGATAATTTATTGGCAATACTCATCAACAAATAGAGTGCAACATAATAAAAAATCCAAATAGTTTCCATAATTAGTTTGAAAAAGTTTTCAATAAATTTTCTATTATGTTAGCACTGTGTGCTATAGAATGCACGATATTAATAATAACATCATACACTATATTCTTCATGATTGTCAATACGGCTATCACCATGAAGCCAATTAAACTCAACACGGCCAACCAAGGCGACATAGTGTAAACAACATCTCCAATTTTTTTCAACATGCTATAATCTCCACCGGGACGGTTTCTTTAATAGTCTTCCGCATAGCCACCATAATCCTCATCGGTGCCCCACCCGGCTGAGGCCAATGCTGAACCATGGTCGCCGTCCATTATATCATAATCGTCCCTATCTTTATAGCGGATTGCCAATTGCGTCTCGGCATCCATGATAAGTTTCATACAATCATCGGCTGTATAATGCGGATTAATCTCACGAATGAAGCCAACGATTTTTGGATAATCGTAATCCAATTCCAGCATTTCCTCTACTTCCGTGAGAATATCTTTCATAAAGCCCATGGCATGCTCCTTTTCGTGGGGTTGTGTTGAATCCTGTTGGATCCAAGAGGATCTCAGCGGAATAGGTAGGTCGTGCCCTGGAAGTCGACCTCGGTGTAGTCTACACGGAGGTGGTTGGCTGTGGCATCCCAGTCGACCTCCACGTACCAGGGAAGGTCTGGCACTTCTCCAGTGTCACGGAGAAGTTCCTGTACGTGTTCCGTGAAGCCCCTTTCACTGATCAACTGGACGCCATCCTCGAAGGTGTCGCCAGAGTAGCCGTCCACCTCTTCCTTGAGGGCTAGGATTTCATTCCGTTCTGTTTTAAGTTCCCGCACCTCTTCAGGCGTAAGGATCTCTTGGTTTAGTTCCAATTCGCTGGTAATCTCTTCCAGGCGGTACTGAAGGTCTCGGGTATCAATCACGTCCATGTTTTGTTCCTTGGTTGTGTTGGTTGTGGTACTTGTGTCAATCGATAAGTGGATTCTACATGCACCGATGGGGTTGGCAACAACCAGCCAATGTGTTGTTTTTTTCCAACACTTTCATGGGGCGCTCCAGGATCGATGGAGGCATCCGCCCATGCTAGGACCTTCCGCCGATCCTCCAGGCGCTTGGAGGCGGTCCTAACCATTCGACACCGGATGCCTGGTGCTGAAGGTCTCCATCCACTCTAGCACTAGGTTCCTGGCTTCCCGTCGGTCAAGCCCAAAGGCGTCCTGAACATAAGGACCGGCTCCGAACATATTGATGGCTCCACCCTCTCGGAGAGTGTCCAAGAATTCAAAAACCATTTCCTTATCCATTGAAAGTTTCTCCATTTGTATTGATTGACATATAAGACACAAAAGAGGTCCAAAGGTCTTGGTGCTCCAGTGACAATTGAATGGAATCTAGGACGTTATTGTTTTCCCGTAAGAGGGTGTACGCCTCTCGCCACCAATTCAGGTCGCCATAGATGGTCACAAAATCTTCAGCCATTTTTAAGGTGTTGGTTTTACTGTTCATTTTTTATATACCAGACTTTTTGTGGGTTGTTTAGTAATGGGGCAAGTGTAATGCATAACATCCCGCCCTTGGATATCTTCCTCAACATTAAGAAACTCTACCTTAGTGGTGAGGTGTTCCTCACCACATTCAGGGCAAATTACAATAAATCGTTGGCTCATTCTCTTATCCTGTTATTAACCGCAGATGGTGTATTCTGCGAGGTCTTTCCACTTAGCACCAGCCGTTTTCCTGATTTTGGTGCATTGTATGAGAGTTCTAAGGGACAATTCTTTGACCTTGTCTTTTAGAGTGTCGATAAGGTTAAGAGCATCGACCTTGTGGGCTTTGTCATACTCAGGCATAAAGCCAGACTGATCGAGCAGGAACCGCATGCGGTCGATTTTCTGCTCATTGGTCATGGAAACATCAACCGACATTGATCGAGTGATGATGGCTTGATCCAGGGCTTCAGCAGGCAGGTTGGAGACAAAGACCACTCGCCCTTTGAATTCAAAAGCCTGAGGCAGGTCCTCATCACGCATATCCGCACGCCATGAGATAACACGGCGGTCATAGGAATCCAACGCAGCCTTGAGCAGGTTTAACGATACTGGATCTTTTAGTACGGAATCGCAATCGTCGAACACGACCACGCCGTCCTTGTTTTCGTAAAGGGTACGGTACAGGCCCTTAGGCGTAGAATAACCCTTGATAACACGAAAGGACTTGGCGGTGTTGATTTTGTCGCCAATGTCGAATTCATCCAGCAAGGAAACGTCAACCATACCAGCATCGGTCAGAGCCTGCGTTACGGTGTAGGACTTGCCCAAGCCGCCAGGTCCTGACACAACCACGGAGGCCTGATCGCCTTTGGCGAGCATGGTCACCATATCAGCCAGAAAACCGAACCGCTGGTTGATGGTGAACCGAGACTCCGCAGCCTTGACAGCCAGGGCTTCGGTGGCTTTGGTGATACGGGACTTGGTACGACGGAAACCTGCTTTGGGTACGCCACGTGGCATATTGCACTCCTGTTGTTTTGTCTTAAAGTGTTGATACGATATAAAGAATTCTACAGGTTTCGGTCGGTCTGGCAAGTGTTGTACCAGCGCAACACCTTTGGTTTTAAGCCTTACGGTGTCTACGGTTGTACCTTTCGTTCCACTCAGCCACGGCCTCACGGAATCCAAGTTTGAATTTTTCAATCATGGGTTCCAAGTGAGCGTAGATTCTACGGGTGGTTTCCCTTTCAGCCTCAACATATTCGGCCTTTTTCCATTCGGGCCACTTAGGGCCCCCTGGGTGGTAGATATAGATGGCTGTAGCAGCCACCATGCGCCACTTATATGCTTCATTTTCGATGGTACGGATAATCTCAGCAAAATCGTCGGACTTTTTGGGAGTACCGTGTTTAGCCAGTGCGACTTCCACGATTCTCTTGGCTTCAGCCTTGGCGGCTTTATGTGATATGGATCTCATCTTTTTCTCCTTATTTGTGATTCAACGGAATCCATTCTACACGGCTTGATTGGTCTGGCAATTGTTGTTTTTACGCAACGGTCTAGTTGAAGTGCTCATACCGACGGATCGGTGAATCTTTGGTAGGGGAATTTTTATGCTCAATTTCAACCACAAAACCAGCGGCTTTGATGGCTTCAAGGAATCGAGGTGCATCGTAATCCTCTTCCAGGTACACTGTCTTACCGTTCATGTAAGAATAACAGGTAACAGCATCATTGGCCATATACTGATCCACCATTACACGCTTGACCGCCAACCAGCCATGCCCTGGATCGGTATAGAATTTCAGTTTTAGGGTTTTAGGTGCTTTCATCTCTGTTACCTCTTACTGAAGGGTGGTTGTAGGAATATCGATCACATTAAAGCCCAGGTCCTCAGCCTCAGCCATGAGAATTTCCATCTCCCATGCATCAAGGAGTTCCTGAGCGTATGCGATATCATCATCGGTTGCCGTTTGATACCATTCGAGTAAAACCTCATCCGGCAGAGAACGGAGAAATTCAAGGTTCGAACGGTCAGCCTCGGTCATTTTCGTTTTCATGGTTTTTCCTTGGTAAAATCAAAGCCCACAATCCTTGGAGAATTTCCAAAAGGGTGCGGTAGGTGAGCATTATTGCATTTCCTTTGCGGGATGTTTTGGTTTGCGGGTATACTTGGTCCGAATCGCATGCCGTTCCATCGGTTTGATGGGTGTACGGCATACCGGTTTCGGTACTGGTACTGCTATCGGTTGGAAGTGTTTCGTTTTCATCATTGTTTCACCTGTTTTCAATTCTACAGGTATCAGACTGGATGGCAATTATGCCGCCAGCCGTTGTACCGAAACAACAGGTACCGGGAACTTGACAAAGCCCGAGGTATCTTTTTTGGCCTTACCTTTGGCGTACAGGCCAACCACGACACCTTTTGGATCAAGAAAGCGGAGGTCTGAATCGTCACCGTTAAAGACCGGGCGACCAGCATATGCCACCGGGAGAGGTTTGGACTTAGGTACACCGAAAACAACCGCCACATTCAGCCCAGCATCGATGGCTTTTGCCACGTCGGAATCATTACCATCAGCCCAAGAAAAGGTCAGGTGGTAGTTAGTATACGCTTTCACCTTACGCCCGAAAATCTTGGTGTAATCGTAGAATTGAACCTCAGGGAAGGCCAGGAGGACATTGCCATATTCTACGCCATTCCGAACCACCGGGTACTTTTCCCATGCAATGTCAGAGGTGCCATTGAGGCGAAACACGGGCACCAATCCACGCCGGGAGCATTGTTTAAGGGCCAATTCAATATCAGCCACCAGGAGGGCCATAAAAGCGTCCCGATTCTCAAAAAACAACCGGGTCTTACGCTTGCGGGCTTCCTGTATGACATTGGTGGATTCACCACGCCGAAACATTCCACCACGCCCGGCTGTATTAAGACAGGCCAAGGTGCAACCAGCCGTCCGTTTTGGGCATGTCTCATAACCCGAAACATTAGCAGGAGCCAGGTGTAGGATGTAGGTCATATAACCTTGGTCCATACCTTTCAGAACCTTGGGATTGCCAACCGTTAATAGTTTCATTCTCTTACCTTCCGTAATGATAAACTGAAAAAGAAACCGCATCCTCACGGGTGCAAACCGACTGCCGCAGGAACGGAGATCGATCCTTTCTATGCTTCCGAGGTCCACGCCACCGAATAGTAAATCCACAACCTTTATATTCGGACTTGAATTCAGCCAAAAGGTGAATGGGTATACCCTTGAAAACCAGAAAAGGGGACACCTGATACCGTGAGACACCATCCCACACTATAGCAGGTACCGCATAGGGTAGGAAGTCGGGTTGCGTTGTTTGCGTTGTTTGCGTTGTTTTCATCATGGAATGGATTGTATGATGAACCAGAGCCAGTGGCAATGGAATATGGAATGTTGGATCCATACAACAGATGGATAGCCTGTGGATAACCTGTGGATAACTTTCCGTTTTCGCTGGATGCGTCGCCAGCCATCGGATGAGAATGATTCTCAATCGCAACCAGCCAAAACCAGGGAATGCCAGCCACTCTAAGCATGAGGCAGGCAACCTTCCAAAGCCTCTCAGACCTTCCAGGACCGCCCAGGAGCGCCTATCCTTACCACTCTAAGGTACGGCTATGGTCCTCAGTGGATCGCTCCCCTATCAAACCGTTGCACCACTGTTGCACCTTTGCTACACTTTGCGCCTGCTGGTTGCCTGTACGGTTTTCCGCATGCTATAATGGTCCAAACGGCTTGCGCCAGCGTTGGAAGGTGGGCAGGGGTGGATTAGAGCCTCGGTGCGCCAGTGCTATGATTCCATCCTACAGGTACCAGACTGGCTGGCAACTGTATGATCCACGCAACACCTTACCTCTGGGAATACGCTTGCTCATCCAGGGAGTCCCGGATATTGTCAAGGACTTCCTGTTTACCATCCTCGGTGCAAAGGTCCCACCATGCCCAGAACCCAGGGGAAGGGCGTATACCATACACCTCTAGGTGGAGGTCTGATACCTCTTGGTTACTTAGCACGGAGAGCCTCGATTTTACGGGAGAGGGGAGAGGACAGGACCTCTTGGATATGCTCTTCCTCGATTAGGAGCCGATCCGCTGGCTCAGCCCGCCAACGGAGTTCCAGTGGCTTGTCAAGCTTGAGAGTGTGTTGGATACGCCCGCCATACTTTACACGGGACTCCAGAATGATACCGGTGACCACCTTGTCGAACAGATAGGTGGCTTGTACGTGTTGACCTTCACGGATCCAGGTGCTCATTATGCTAGGTCCCATTCAGTGGTTGCGAAATTGTCCTCATAGAATGCATGGAGCATGGCGTCCAGGTATTCCATGTAAGCTTGGTGGTCGGCTTCAGCCACGGACTCGGAGATCAATTCCCGCAATTCTCGGTTGGCTTCCTCTAACCGTTCCTCTTCGGTCGGTTGCTCAGAGAAAAACCGGTCCGAATCGTTCGGGTAAATGTCATCCACCGCAAAGTGGGGGTAAAGGTCTTCCATGATATCGTATGCCTCCTCAAGGTCCGATGCATCAATTTCCATGGTCAGGACCTGATTTCCGGGCAGGTCCTCGCTGGTGTATTCTACTGTGAAGCTTTTCAAGGTTTGTTCCGTTGTTTTCATCATGGAATGGATTCTACAGGTACCACTGGTTGTGGCAAGTGTTGTATTCACGCAACGGTCAGCCCGCCTTGGTCAGGTAGCCGAAGGGAAGCCCTTGGGTGAATTCAAAGTATTCCAGGTCACCTTGAGCACCAGCGGCTTCCATCATCAATTGGATGGTGCTGGCACGGTCGGTACCAGCATGGAGAAGGTTTTCCACTCGGGTCTCAAAATAACGGATGGCTTCCTGCTCCTCCTGTTCCTGGAGGTCCTGGGCATGCTCCGCAGCCGTCAGAAGGTTGTCCCAGATATACTGCCTTTCATCGGCGGATGCCTGGTTCCACTCTGCCCAAAAGTCAGGTGCTGGGCGGAAGCCAGTGGCTTCCTTATGGAGGTCGGAAACAATCGAGGAATCGTAGGTGTACCGCATGCTTTGCTCCGTTGTTTTGGTTGCATTCATCATGGAATGGAGTGTACAGGAGCCACGGGTTGTGGCAACCCGCTGACGCCTGTTGTGTGGATGCAACGGAAAAAAAGCAGGCAGGGGCGGATTAGAGCCTCGGATGTCCAGTGCTATGGAAACCATTCTACACTGGACGGAGAGGACGGCAACCATCCTCTCCAACTGTATCAATCCAACAACACCATGTATTCCGCAGGGTAGTACCGACGGAACCAATCCAGCCCTTTTCGGACCATCTTATACTGCCCGAACATGTCCGCACCAATGATGGCATCATAGACGGCTACGGCGTCAGGAGGAAGGGTCACCGACTGCCCGGTGAACCGGTTTGCCACCACCTCGGATTCAGTCCCAAGGATGACAGGAAAGGGAAGGGGTCGTTTGCTCATGCTTTACTCCTTAGGAAGGTTATACACTCGGGAAGTGGACACGCCCACGTTACACGCCTCGAAAAACTTCTGGGTATCGAACCGTGGGTTGAGTTTAACGCAAGCCGACACCACAGCCACCGAGGCTTGTAACCGGCAGTGGGGATCCATAATGGTGCAAATTGAAGCGGCAATGGTTTCGAAATCTTTTCTGGTCATACTCATATCAAGGTCTCCAAATAAACAGGTCAAGGGTTACAACCACTACGGCAGCCACCAGGACCACCGTGTAAGCGTAAGGATACAGGCGGTCCATGGTTACTCCTTGGTGATGGTGGTGAGGCGGTGTGCTACGTCCGCCATCATTTGAGGGTGCTGCGCCATAAAAGTGGCCATCATGGACTGAAGGTAGCCGATGGTGAACAGGGCGGAATCGTCAGAGGTAGCACCTTTGCTCTCCTCACGCTTGCGGAGGGTAAGGACAAAGGTGGTCATAATGGAATCAGCCACTTCGAAGTTGGACTGGGACTTGGTTTGGCGCTTTGCCATGTTTTGCTCCGTTGTGTTTTTCGTTGACATGGATGGAGTATGGCGGATGGCGGTGGTTCTGGCAACTATGGGTGGAGTGTTGCGTGGATGCAACAGCTTAAAATATG
>Ga0222714_10006661_pt1 | contig 10746 bp, 15 predicted proteins | sample C33_3DmetaG_FD_165048 | JGI IMG/M metagenome (GOLD analysis project Ga0222714, IMG submission 165048) | Estuarine water microbial communities from San Francisco Bay, California, United States - C33_3D | ecosystem: Environmental > Aquatic > Marine > Unclassified | place: USA: California... | reverse complement strand
TACCATCTCGCGTTCAACTATATGAACATCCATTTTTTTCTTAGTTTGTAATAAGTATGACCAAGCTCTCGGAACTTGTACGCATCGCCAATGCATCCAAGACGGAGGCCCAGAAGAACGCAGTCGGTAAAGAATTGAAAAAGTTTATACATGGTAAAAAGGCGTGCAACCCAAACCGATACCTATTTTCCAATACAGGAATTAAAGTTGAAAATGGTAATCCACTCAGAATGCTTGGTAAGGGTGTACAAGGTGCGGTATTCTACGGGTGTCTCGACGACGCGTGTAAGACCAAGATTGCCGTAAAGATTATGGATGAGGTTCGAGCGAACACGGAATATTATATCGCCCGAAAACTTCGGGGTATGGGGGTTCCCCGTATGTATTATTTCAAATCATGTGAGGATCGCGATGTTCTTTATTTTGAATACATCGATGGTATATCACTTGAAAAATGGATGAAAGGTAATCGCACGGTTGATGACTATCGTCGCGTGATTTCGGGAGTTATTGGCATGCTCAAAAAGATCCATAGAAAGTATCCGTCGTTTAGACACCACGATCTTCACTGGAATAACATTCTCATCACGCGTGACCTCACACCAATAATTATTGACTTTGGGTTATCTACCATGAATGGTATACGAAACCCAGATGTTTCCAATGGTTCATACATCGAGTCGGGAATTTCTCCGACATCACATCCCATGTATGATGCTCATTACTTTTTGAATATACTTCATTATTATACAAAATTATCGAACGTCAAAAAATTTATAGAACGCATTTTACCCAAAGAGTATATCGGTAAGGATAGCATGTTTGTAAAAGAATGGCGTCTCCGCTTAGTGAATACACACAAGGGTCTCCCGACGTATGATGATATACTGAAAGATCCATTTTTTTCTCGGAAAATGAATATTGCTCGCACCATTTTAAACAGAAAGCCAGTCAAGAAAGTTGTCATTCAACGTAAAGTACCCGTCGTCGCCGGAGAAACAGCCTTTGAGCGCGCTAAGCGAGTTTTAAACATGGAATCCGAAAAGAAGAAGGCGCCCGTAAAAAGAGCGGGTGTGGTGGCCAAACGTGAACCACAACCAAAAGTATTCATCAATGCAAATGGTGATCTCAAAATCGAGAAACGTAAATGTCGCCTATACAAAAAGGAAGATCTCGTTAAAATGTTCAAGTTGGATCCAAAATTAACAAAAGATCAAATGTGCGCGCGTATAAAAAATATGTAATGTAATTATAAACATGTTGCCGTTCCTGATCCTCGCTATCATTGATCTTATGATACTTATGCGCACGGGTGCCACCCCGGTCGAAGCTCCAGGAGATGGTGGTATGTGGACTGTTTTCGGCTCCATGGGGTGTGGATGGACTCGAAAGCAGCTCGATCATATGAAGAAGGCTGGTAAGCCTCATAAGTTCGTCGACTGCGATAAAGAAGACTGCAAAAAAGTCGAAGCCTTCCCAACATTAATTGCACCAAATGGTGAAGAGCATGTTGGATTCAAAGAAGTTTAACACCCACGAAGAATCATTAATGCAACCGAAAGAAGGAATGCATCGAGGAGAGACTTGATGGGCTTGAGAACAGTGATGTGCTTCACGAGAGACTCGTTCCACAAGAAGCGAAGTAAGAGTGTGCTGATGAGCAGCACGAGTGCGTACATAACAGCCATCGTGGTGCGGTCTTCGCGTTCGGTGTTCATAATTTCTCGGATCATTTATAATATATTAATATAATATAAATGAGTCGACAACTTCCTCTGAGTGGCTCTGAGCCTACCTTCACACATAGATACTGGGGTACGTCCATTGGTGTCGGTAACAATAACTGTTATGCGTATGCCATGGGAGACTACGAACGTTATAGATACCAGAAAAGTGTACCAGGTGATCGAAGTGGTTTATCAAGTATATTTCATACCTATTCGGCGTGTAAAAATCTTCCAACTCGTGTCGTCTCGGATAACCCTAAGAAAGTCTATATCGTCAAAGGTAACACCGCGTGTAAAAAGGGGTATTATAAAGTCATGATGTTTGTGACCGGCAAGAAGAAACCATCCCTGTTCAACCAAGGCGACTTTCACTTTTATAAGCAACACGGCCTGGTAGAATACAAACCTAAAAAGGGTGACACGCGAACGAGTATTGCAAAGTTTTTCAAAATTCCCGTCGCTAAAGTTCCACCCGTGGTGCCCGGTAAGATTATGAAAATTCGAGCAAACGTCTTCAGTCATAAGAGAGGATGGGCTACTGGCCCGCTTCTGACTGATGCGAAAGGTAATATTATTAAGGATCCAAGAAAGGCGGGTAGAAATTATGGTGGATTGAATTACAATACATACTGCAGCTCATTCTGTGTGAAGAACAAGGGGATCCAAGTCGGACAGAGAAGATCCAATGTCACCAAGAAGACTCTCTAAATCTATGATATCTTCAATCTCAAAGGATATATTGAAAATATCCATCACATTAAATATCATGTTTTCATCCAATGATATGATATTTGATGTTTCATTTCTATTATTTTCGACGGACAATGTGACTCTATAATTAGATACATCAAATACTTTTCTACATACTGGACAGGTGTTCTTACCTTTTTCTTTCCAATGTTCCAAACAGTCTGAATGAAATATATGTCCACACCGTATTGGTGGATTAGCCCTAGTTGGTCTAACCTTGTTTAGACATATAGAACATGTAGACATTCCTGGATTACCTGTGTAAAGTTTTTTTAGAATATATCCGCAACCTTGAGCAGCGGTGTGTCACAACGTTGACACTTGCCGTCTTCTGCGACGACTTGCTTCGATTGCACGGTATCGATAAGTTCCGGACCACTCTTTTGAAGAAGTTGGCGGTACTTGTAGTTATCAACATAGTCGACACCGTTGGCCGACATGATAGAGTTATTCAAGAGTCGAGACGATGTGTTGATCGTAAAGCATCGACCATCTGCCATTCCAAGTCGTTGAGACATTTAGTATAAAATTAGAAATTAATTTTGTTGTTCACTGTGGTTTTGGTCCATGATAAAACTCCGGCCTGCTTAAGATGGTTCACCAATTCTGAACATTTATACCCCATAAAAATACCAAAGTGATCTTTCGTCTCCGTTGGTGTCACCCTGATACCTGGACATTCATTGATATGGTTATTTATAATATTATATGCAAATGCAATCTCCTTTAGGGTTTCTGCTCCTGTGATAATTACTTTACCTGTACTAAAAATACTTGTTGTGATACGTTTCATATCCTCGGCTGGTTTGAATTTTATTTTAACAGCTGAGTATCGATCGGGTTCAAAAGAAACTTCAAAAATATCTTTATAATTTTCAAAGTGTTGAGCAACCTTTAATAAATTGAGATTGTAGTTCAAACTGAAATTTGAATTAATCATCACGACTCGAAAGTTTTCGAGAGATAATTCTTGTTCCACACCCATGACATCTTTAAAAAAATATGCAAGTTGATTTATGATTCGCTTACAATCAAATAAATCTGCACACCCCGCAACTTGAATGCTCCCATTCGGAAACACTTTGATTGACTTTGTACTGTACTCATCTTTGTATGTCAATGTCACCTGATTGTAAAAAGTAGTTGACGGCTTCAAGGTCCATTCAAAATATTTATCTGTGTCGATATCTCTCATTTTAAATTTAAAACTTCCACTGTCATTGAATAACGAACGAAGTTTTTCAATATCAATCTTTACTTCTTCGCTAAAGCCAGAAATCATAGTGATGGTCGTGATCTTTACCCAAGAAGGACAGACGTCTTCGGGGAATGCATTTCTAAATTCATCGAGTGTCAGTAAGTATGAAAATGTATTATTCGCAACGCGGTGGTACATCTTGTATGTTTATACAAAACACAGAGTCCGCGTTAACTTAGGTTAAAGAAAACATCATCTTTTATAACAATGACCTCACTCCTTAAATCGGCACACGTGGTGCACGATGTCGATGAAAATAAAACTTTTATTGAAATTATGTACTCTAAATATGTACCCGACGAAGGATATAAAACTTTTGTTGATTATTTGAATGCCCAACCAATTGGTGATTGGACTAAAATTGTATCCAAAAAGGAAACCGTCCGTTATGAAAAATTTCTCGATACGATGATTGAAAAAAATCTCGAAACGCGACAAAAAATGGCTCTTATTATGCTTGAAAATGTCACTGGTGATATGTTTGTAGACATTAAAACGCAGATACGAATCATGAACACCATTAAAATTCTCGATCCAACATTTGAACCGCCATTCATAAACAGAAGATGCTCTTGGCAAAAGCAATTCGTGAGAGACTTTTGTCAAGATATCTTGCCCGATGTTGTCGAACGATGTACAAATGAGAAACGACTTGATCGCTTTTTTAGCGTCTTAAGACTAATAGAATTAGAACTATGAGAAACATAATTCGCCATATGGGTATCTTTTGTTTATTAACTTTTTCAATCAAAACTTTACGAGGTCGTGTAGTAAATCCTGTGTCTATATTTCTTTCGGGGTAAAAAGGTCTAGACATCGGACACAACGAATCCTTCTTTGTGCAATAGTCGACTGTGAGATCACCCGCAGTTACACCATACGAACAGATTGGACTTTGTTCGACAATTTCAAATTGTGCGATTGGTTCTTCCGCCTTTGGGTAGACGAGCGACCTTTCGTTACGTCTGACGGTTCCTGGAAGAGAAAAATCTTTCATGACGTATGGGTTCATCTGGTTCATGGCTGTGTCATCGTCGAGCATATACACACTCATCCTTAGTACTATCCCAGATTATATTTCTTGGTTTTCATTTTTTGTTTATGTTCGCTCCACATTTCATCCAAGTCGACATTTAACATGTGAGCCAATTGAAATAGATAACTAAACACATCACCCATCTCCATCATGACGTCCGTACCTCGTTCCTTTTTCAAATTTGTCTTTTTATATTTTTTCTTATATTGTCGGATAGCTGACGCAAGTTCACCAAACTCTTCTGTCAAAAGTAACCACACTGTGTCAACATTTACTTTGTCCCACCCCTTGGATTTACAGACCTTTTCAGTTTCACATTTGTAATAGTTTAGACTCATACTTATTCATCCATCGGTTATCGACTTTAATAGACTTTAAAGATACGAACCACTAAAAATAAAATGAGTAGACGATACGCAGATCTCTTTTGTGGTCTGGGTGCATTCCATACCGCGTTCAATCAACGTGACGGGTATGAATGTGTGTTCGCATGTGATATAGATGAGAAAGTCCGCAAAATATACGAAGAAAATTACGGTATCAAACCACATGGGGATATTAATAAAATTAATATCGAGGAGATGCCCGACTTTGACATATTATGCGCCGGATTTCCATGCCAACCATTTAGTATTGCAGGTAAGAAAGAAGGATTCGAAGATGTTGAAAAGGGTAACCTTTTTTATCGCATCATGGAGATCGTAGATGTTAAAAACCCCAAAACTATTATTCTTGAAAATGTAAAAAATTTACACACGATTCATAACGGTGAAACATTTAAAACGATAATCAATGAACTTGAAAAGAGAGACTACAAAGTATCGTACAAGGTGCTTGACTCCAAAGATTACGGTTCACCTCAATCAAGACAACGTATTTACATTATTTGTGACAAGGACAAGGCATACACATTCAGACTGGTAAAGAAACCGATCACACCTGTATCAACAATCATTGATCATACCGTCACCGATTTCTTTGATTATGAAGACAAGTATACACTCCAACCATCAAGTGGTAGAATGAAATATATTTTGATAAACAAAAAGACTGGCAAGGGTGGGCGTCAAGGTGAACGAGTATATTCTATCGATGATTATGGTCCGACAATCTGTGCGTCATCCGGTGGTCCGGGGTCTAAAACTGGGCTGTACGACATTGATGGTAAAATTAGAAAATTGACCATCAAAGAGGCACTCCAAATGTCGGGGTTTAGTCCGAATTATAAATATAATGCAAAGGATAACATGTTGTTTTATGTTGGTAATAGCATCGTAGTTAATGTTCTCCGGGAACTGTTAAACGATCTTTGACATCAAGTAATGACGGTACAATTTTAAATTGAATATCATTAGCGCTGGCGCGACCACCATCACCACCTTTACGTTGCATAGTAAATGATGGTCCTAATTCAATAACAGTTCCAGATTTTCGCACCTTAAATTCGTAATCCATGAGAGAGTCGATCACATGTTTCATGGGCATAAAATGTACTTGATTACGCAGTGTATCCTTTTTGTTCCATTCGGTCACACACAGGATATCCGGCTTTTTTTCATACCCAAGAAAGGCGTGTTCAATAATTTTTTGTTTGTTTTTATTCAATGTCTCGAGTATAGAAGCATCAAATGATTTCTTATACACACACCGTTCTTTGAGCTTGTCGCTCACGTGATCGAGTTCTGGAATTTTTAATACTAGGTTATCGACCGTGCCACGCGCAACTTGTTGAAACTGCCCAGGCTTACTTTTCTTGACTTGTATATTGACGACCCCGTTTGTTACGTCGACTTTTCCCTTTTTATCCGATGATACATAGAACCCGTGTTCGAGGTAATTCGCCAACCAATGTTCTTCGTTGTATCCACGTTTAGCTGTACTCGCATTGATACGCTTTTGTGACAGGTATACAAGGTTAAATGCCGCTCTATAATCATCGAGGCTAACCACCATATCCTATATTACATACCTATCTGTTGTGACTTAAGTATCTTTTTTCCCACCGTACTTGTATTCGTTGGACGATCAATCAATCGCGACGGCGTCTCAATGTCTTGGACGTATCCAATGTATTGTGAAACACCAGTTTGAATTTGACTCATGGCAGTCTGGATCACTATAGCGTTCATAGACTTGACTTGTGTCTGGATATTTTGGTGATGATCACCAGCGTTATTAATGAAGACGACTCGCATGATAGAAAACAAGTCGTCTGGGTTTTGGTAATCGATCGAAATACCAGTCTTATTCTTGAACGCCTGACGAATCGCTCGCTGAAGAAGATTCGTGTTGAAGTCAGAAAAGAACAGGGTGTTCAGGGGAGTCGGACATTGTTGAATAGATTTGACTTCCATTTTATATATGCTCCGAAAAAAAACTATTCGTAGATATTAAACGATGAAGTTTGCTGACTTTGACGAAGCTTATAAGCCATTGATCAACAATGTCAACCCAGAGCCGGTATGCAAGAGTGGTGAGTGTTTTGTTGGTTCTTATGCACCAGTCACTCCTCCAGGGGAAGTTGGACAGTTTCACATGAACACGTATCTTTTACAGTCTGACCGAAAGAAGGAAATTGCTGGTCCGGTACCAGTTCGTAGTCGCGATTTCAAGTAAGTTAAAAATAATACAGGTAAGATAGATAAATGAGGGTCACTAAACGTTCCGGTCGTATTGAAGACATGAAATTTGACAATGTTACCAATAGGATCAATAAGTTAAAATATGGTCTCTCCGAAAATTGCGACTCTTCGAAAGTTGCCCAACAGGTTTTTTCATCTATGTACGATGGTATCACTACACAAGAAATCGATACACTCTCTGCTGAAATTTGTATCGGTATGATTACAACCGACCCCGATTATGAAGTTCTTGCGACTCGTATAACTGCGAGTAATATTCAAAAAGTATGCCCAAATAATTTTTACGTGGCTATGAAGAAGCTTGCAAAGGTTGGTATTATCACAGATGAAGTCGCACAGATTGCCGGTCGTGTGAAAGATGACATCGATACTAAACGAGATTATGACTTTGGGTATTTTGGACTGAAGACGCTCGAAAAGTCGTATCTTCAACGCCACGGTGGTGTCTTGATGGAAACACCGCAGTACATGTTTATGCGTGTCTCCATCGGTATCCACGGGGATGATATTCCGTCTGTCTTGGATACATATGATAAGATGTCACGAGGTCTCTTCATTCATGCGACACCAACTCTATTCAACGCTGGCACACCGCGACCACAAATGTCGAGTTGCTTTCTCATCGCAAATAAGGAAGACTCTATTAATGGAATTTACGGAACGCTTACGGAGTGTGCTCAAATTTCCAAGTGGGCTGGGGGTATTGGTATGCACATCCACGATGTTCGGGCTAATAAATCCAGGATCAAGGGTACAAATGGAACATCGGATGGTATCATTCCCATGCTCCGTGTATTTAACGCCACTGCTCGCTATGTAAACCAAGCCGGGCGTCGCAAGGGATCTATTGCAGTCTATCTTGAGCCGTGGCATGCAGACATTATGGACTTCCTAGAGATTCGTCTCAATCAAGGGGATGATGAAGCGCGGTGTCGGGATCTCTTTTCCGCCTTGTGGATCCCCGATCTCTTCATGAAACGTGTTGAAGAGGGTGGTCAATGGTCTCTTTTCTGTCCAGACAAGGCAAAGGGTCTCTCTGATGTCATAGGTGACGAGTTCGAGGCGTTGTATACACAATACGAAGAAGAGGGTTTGGCCAGCGCGACTTTACCAGCGGCTGATATTTGGCGAGCAATCATCAAGTCACAAACCGAAACTGGAACTCCATACATGCTCTATAAGGATGCATGTAACAAGAAAAGTAACCAAAAGAATTTGGGTGTCATCAAGAGTTCCAATCTCTGCACAGAAATTTTAGAGTATACTGATAAGGATGAGACGGCTGTGTGCAACCTTGCGTCGATCGCCCTTCCGAAGTATGTCAATGAAGAAACTCGTACATTTGATTATGAAAAACTTCATGAAGTCACCAAGACTGTTACTAAAAACCTGAACCGTGTCATTGATAGAAATTTTTATCCCGTGGAGACTGCCCGTAAGTCTAATATGAGACATCGCCCAATCGGTCTCGGTGTTCAAGGTCTCGCGGATGTATTCATTTTATGTGGTCTCCCATTCGATTGTGAAGAGTCGAGACTCATGAACGCACACATCTTTGAAACTATGTATCACGCAGCTCTTGAAGCGAGCTCGGAACTTGCGGAAGTCCACGGATCTTATGAAACTTTTCAAGGATCCCCGGCGTCACAAGGTATTCTTCAATTTGATATGTGGGACACGGATGCGAAGTTTAGTGGTCGTTACGATTGGAACGCCATGCGTGAACGCATCAAGGAGAAGGGTCTTCGTAACAGTCTTCTCATGGCACCGATGCCGACGGCGTCGACTGCACAAATTTTAGGTAATAATGAATGCTTTGAGCCTTACACTACGAACATTTACCTCCGACGAACATTGGCCGGTGAATTTGTGGTTGTGAATAAACATTTGGTGAATGACCTGAAAAAAGTTGGTCTTTGGTCCAAGGACATGAAGGATCTTATGGTTAAAGCTGGTGGTTCAATCCAAAATATCGTAGATATCCCAGATAAAATTAAGGACCTTTACAAAACTGTGTGGGAGATTAGTCAAAAGGCTGTCATTGATATGGCTGCAGACCGAGGACATTTTGTTGATCAGTCACAGTCAATGAATCTCTTTGTAGAGAATCCAACGTTGTCTAAAATTTCATCGATGCACATGTATGGATGGAAAGCTGGTCTCAAGACTGGTATGTACTATCTTCGTAGCAAGGCCAAAAGTAGACCTATTCAATTCAGTCTTGAACCAGATTGTGTGGCGTGCTCAGCTTAAAGTTTACACGGTATTACTCATTAAATGGCAATTAAGTTCGACCAAATTTTAGATGACATCAAAATTGCTGATTATAACAACCGAAAGATCGTCTTGTCTATGAAAGATGATGGTCCTATTAGGTTCCAAATACCAAAGATGTATATGCCATTTGGTATTTCTGGGTTTACTCCCGAAATTGGGAATAAGAAATGGAATATTGATTTTTCAATGAAAGGTTTCGATGAACATGGAAATATTATTAATAAGTGTTATGATGTTCTTAGAGAAATTGAAAACAAAATCATTGAAAGTGTCGCCAACCAAAGTGAAATTATTTTTGGTAAGACGATGACTAAAGAAGAACTCGTACCCCTTTTTAATTCTAACATCAAAGAAACACCCGGACGCGAACCAAAATTTAGAGTCAAGGTTGACACAGATTACGAAGGTAAAATCAAGCCAGTGATTTATGACCAAGAAAAGAAAGATATTCGTTCTATGGCCGAAGATGGCCTTCATTCAAGAAGTACAGGTTCTGCTATCGTAGAACTCAATAGCGTGTACTTTTTGAATAAGAAATTTGGGTGTACATGGAAATTGTATCAACTCATGGTTTCTGATATTCAAAGATTAAAAGGATTTCAAATTATTCTCAGCGATGACGAATAATACTATCCGTAAAGCTCTTCATCACAACCACACGTGTCTTTTTATCACTCGTGGTTTTCGTGACGAGTTTATGCATTGGTTGAGTAAGATAATCGGACGCGTTTACTGGCATTCTTACTTTACTTTGAGACTTTTATTATTTAGGAGTAGTATATGATATACGGCCTGAGCCTCTTTGAGAAGGTCACCTTGGATCTTAACAAATGACTGTGGATTCATACCCATCTTGATCTTAGCCATTCGAACAGATTCGTCCCATAATGCCAATGTCATTTGTAATGATTGGATATTTTTTTATGCGAACCCACCTGCGCGACGATTACTTAATTTTTTTGCATTCGACAAGACTGTGTAAGGATTCTCACCGGCTGCGAGACGATTCAATAATTTACGCCTTTCGACACCTCGTTTGATTCGTTTCATTCTCTC
>Ga0222714_10006660_pt1 | contig 10747 bp, 7 predicted proteins | sample C33_3DmetaG_FD_165048 | JGI IMG/M metagenome (GOLD analysis project Ga0222714, IMG submission 165048) | Estuarine water microbial communities from San Francisco Bay, California, United States - C33_3D | ecosystem: Environmental > Aquatic > Marine > Unclassified | place: USA: California... | reverse complement strand
AAAAGAAATTAAGCGAAGCACACAAAGGAAGAAAAAAGAGTGAATCGCATAGAAAAGCGTTGAGTGAAGCAAAACTTGGAAAAAAGATTACAGAAGAACATAGAAAAAATATGAGTGATTCATTAAAAGGTGAAAAAAATCCTGCCTATGGAAAAAGGTGGTGGAACAATGGAGTAGAAAATAAACTTTGTAAAAAGTGTCCAGGTGAAAATTATGTATTGGGATTCTTAAACAAGCACTGGATTAAATGAATAAATACATTACAAAGAAGAAATTCAAAGGAGCAATATTGCCGTGCCATTGAATAAATTGGAAAACTTCATTAAGAACACAGAAGGTCGTATTCTTTATGTTAACCCTAGTGACCTTGATGCTACTGATGCGATTGAGAATCAAGGTAACTCTCTAACAAAACCCTTCAAGACTGTTCAGAGAGCACTGATTGAAGCAGCAAGATTTTCATATCTGAGAGGAAGCGATAACGACCAAATTGAGAAGACAACTGTTCTTCTTTTCCCTGGTGAGCACGTTATTGATAATAGACCTGGATATGCAATTAAAGATTCTGGTGGAACTGCACAAGCAGTATCACCTGCTGGCTCCACATCAACAGCACTTACAGAATTTGCACTAGATTCTGACACTAACTTTGATTTAACCCAGGAAGGTAATCAACTTTATAAGTATAATAGTATTTACGGCGGCGTAATTGTCCCTAGGGGATGTTCAATTGTTGGTCTTGACTTAAGAAAGACCAAGCTTCGTCCAAAGTATGTACCTAATCCAACTGATTCTGCAGCACCAAACTCTGCGATCTTTAAGATCACTGGTACTTGCTACTTCTGGCAATTCTCACTCTTCGATGGTGATGAGAGTGGATTAGTTTATACCGATCCATCAGACTTTGGTGCATCAAATAGATCAAAACCAACATTCTCTCACCACAAACTGACTTGTTTTGAGTATGCTGATGGTGTAAATGTACCTTCAGGATACACAATTTCTGACTTGGACATGTATTATGCCAAGTTATCAAACGCATTTGGTACAAACTCTGGTAGAGATATTGACCAGAAGTACCCAGCAAACGCAGCAGGATTTGCAAAACAACGTGCAGAATCTGAGATCGTTGGCGCATTTGCTGCTGATCCAATTACAATCAGTGCAATCAGATCTGGTGATGGATCTACACCAAGCAGTGTAGTTACAGTAACAACAGCAACTGATCATGGACTGAACGCAGGAACACCAATCAAAATCAAAGGTGTTTCCGTATCCGACTATAATATCTCAGCAAAAGTACAATCTGTTACTAGTGCAACAGAGTTTACTTATGTTATTTCTTTCGTAAGAGCAAACCTTCCAGCAACAGCAAGTGCTGCATCTGCAACAGTAACTGTTGAAACTGATACAGTATCGGGTGCATCTCCTTATATCTTTAATATTTCACTCCGTTCTGTATGGGGTATGAGTGGAATGCACGCTGATGGAAACAAGGCAACTGGTTTCCGTTCGATGGTTGTTGCACAGTTTACTGGTGTTTCACTTCAAAAAGATGACCGTGCATTTGTAAAGTATAATACTTCATCTAGACTTTATGAAGGAATCAATATTACTAAGGTAACTGGTGCAGCTCTTGCAACAGAATCATCTTCTACAGATGCTGCTACAGTTTATCACTTAGATTCAAACGCAGTTTACAGAAACGGTTGGGAATCAAGTCACATCAAAGCATCCAACGATTCAATTATTCAGATTGTTTCTGTATTTGCTATTGGATATGGTAGACACTTTGATATGCAGAGTGGTGGTGATGCTTCGATTACCAACTCTAACTCAAACTTTGGTCAATTATCACTTGTTTCTGATGGATTCAAGAGAGAAGCATTTGACAAAGATGATAAGGCATATCTAACTTCAATCATCACGCCAAGAGCAATCAAGAGCACTGAAGAAAACATAGACTGGATTGCCCTTGACGTTGGACTTACAACTTCTGTAGGTATCACAAGTCACTTGTATTTGTTTGGATTCACTGATGAAAATGATACGCCACCAGTTATTGTTTCTGGTTACAGAGTTGGCGCTAGAAAAGGTGACGCTCTTTATGTAACAAATAGCACCACTGGTATTACATCATCTGCCTATATTCAGATGGCAGACAATGTTAATAGTAGTGCGGCACCTGCAATTTATGGCACACATAGTTCATTCAAGGACTATCAAGTCACCTCAGGTCCAACAGCAAATACACTCACAATAGGAACACATAATCTTCTGACTGGTGAGAAAGTAAAACTGATTAGTGACACTGGAGATCTTCCAGAGAACATTGTTGCACATCAGACATACTATGCAATTAAATCTTCTTCTACAGAAGTTAAGTTAGCATCATCACTCACCAATGCTGAGAATGGAACTGCAATCACGATTGTTGGTGGAGCACAACTTCGTGTTCTGAGTAGAGTTTCTGAGAAAGATGCTGGTGATCCAGGATCACCAATTCAATATGATAGCAGCAATAATAACTGGTTCATTCATACGAACGTTGGTAGTGAAATTTACAACTTCTTTAATACTCAAGGTGTTGCTGGTATTGGCGCAAGATCTCCAGTCAGTTTCTTCAAGAGAAGAGAAGATGATAGAAGTATTGACGAGAAACTCTTTAAGCTTAGAGTTGTAGTTCCAAAAGAATTTGCAAACTCCAAGAATCCAGAAGAAGGATTTATTATCCAAGAGTCTAGCACAACAGGTTATAGATCAAATTCAGACTTTAACCTTGGAACTCTGACAACATCAGACTATGACTTTGACAGAAATCCAAGATTCATTAGTACCTGTTCTGTAAGTGGTTCAACTGTTACTGTCATTTCAGAACTTCCACATGATCTGGATGTTGGTGATAAGGTCATTGTTAGAAATGTTCAGAGTTTAGATAACACTGTAGGCGCTGCTGGTAGTGGATATAATGGAACATTTGAAGTTGCAAGTGTAACTGACGATAAGACCTTTACATACTCAACAACCGATGTTTTAGGTGGTGTTCACGCACCTTCAGACTTTACTAGCGATACAAGCTCCAGAACAACATCATTGCCTAGATTTGAGAGAAACGATCTCAAAGGAAATTACTACATCTATAGAAATGAAGTAATCACCCCATACGTTCAAGACACTCAGGATGGTATCTATCACCTGTATGTTCTGAATGCTGATAATGCAATTGAAACTGAATTTACTGATGTTAAGTTCAGTCAGAGAGTTCAAGATCTCTACCCACAACTTGACAGAGATAACATCAATGATGACCCACTCTCTGCGAAAACTTATGCAAAGAGAAGTCCAATCGGTGAAGTTGCAACTAGTGATCAGAGAAAGAGTATTTCTAGAGAAACTGTTGATAAGTTCTTAGAAGACTTTAAAGTTAGACTGAACATCTCTGGTGTTTCTACTTCATTCGCCACTGCAACAGAGGGAACAGCAACATTAACATTCTCAAGACCACACAACTTAAGTGGTATTGTTACCTGCACGATCTCAAATGCAGGATCAAGTCTGAATGATGGAACTTATCATAATGTCAAACTGTTGAACAATGGCACATCAACTTGGGATGGTGCAACTGCACAAGTCGTTGTATCTGGAAACGTAGTTACTCAGGTTGATATTACTGCTGGTGGTTCTGGATATGCTGGTGGTGAGACACTAGACATTGATAATACCCTCACTGGTGGATCTGGTGCTGAAGTTACAATCGCAACTTCTGGTATTTCTACAGTTGTTGGTAACACAATTCAAGTTACTGGTATTGGAACCACAGCCTCTGGTCACTTCAGAGTAACAAGTGTTCCTGCTAGAAATCAAATTGGTGTTGCTATCACCAACTTAGATCCTAAGATTGTTCAAGGTCAATATCTGATCAATGTTGGAACACAAATTATTGTTCAGTCATCAGTATATGATTCGGTAACTGGAATCAGCACCTTCTATTGTGATGAACCACATGGTCTGGCAGTAGGAAACAGATTCACACTCTTGAACTCTAGTAATGCAAGACTTGGAAACTATCTTGTTAATGCTGTTGGATTTGGAACAACCGCATTCAGTTCTACAACGAATGCATCACTGTCCTCTAAGTATGTTCTGAAGCATGGTTTGTCTGCAAATGACTTAACTTCAGATAACAATGGAGAAAATCTTGGTGCAAGAGGATTACACTTCTATGATAATGAGGTAGCAGTTCTTCAGACATCAGTTACAACTGAAACAGCACTCGCAGTTTCAGTTCCTAGATCTGGTATTTCCACAACTCAAAGATTTGAGATTGGATCTTACATCCAAGTTGATAGTGAGATCATGAGAGTTGTTGCTAAGACCCTCACTGGTTCTGGTAACAATGAACTCACTGTTATTCGTGGTGCTCTAGGAACTGTAAGAGCAAATCACAATGCTGGAACTCTGATCAAGAAGATCAAATCACTTCCAATTGAATTTAGAAGACCATCAATTGCACGTGCATCTGGTCACACTTTTGAATATCTTGGATATGGTCCTGGTAACTATTCAACTGGTCTTCCACAAGTTCAAGTAAAAACACTCACCGAAGACGAAGACTTCCTGTCACAGGCACAAGAAAGATCTTGCGGTATCGTTGTTTATACTGGTATGAACAACAGAGGTGACTTCTTCATTGGTAATAAGAGGGTCAGCTCTGCAACTGGTCAAGAAAAGGTCTTCGATATTCCTGTTCCAACAATCACTGGACAGGATCCAACCAGACTGAGTGTTGTTTATGATGAAGTTATTGTTAAAGAAAGAATCCTTGTTGAAGGTGGTAACTCTGGAACAATTCTTTCACAATTTGATGGTCCTACTACATTTAACAATGATGTCAGAGTTAATGGCGAACTGAGCATTAATGATCTAACCAAACTGAAGAACACTACAGATTCAACTAGCACCATCACTGGAGCATTTGTTGTAGATGGTGGTGTTGGTATTGGTAAGAGACTGAATGTTGGTGGCGGTGTAGTACTCAATGACAATCTTTCAGTAACTGGCATCACAACATTTACTGGCGCTATTGATTCTGATGGTGGTGCAACATTTGGAAACATTCAAATTGGAGTTACAGATGATCAAACAATTGATACTTCATCTGGAAATCTTGTTCTCGACTCTGCAACAAATATTGTCAATATTAATGCAGCAACTAACATCACTGGCAATACTGTAATCACTGGTATTCTGAGTGTAACAGATGATATTACAGCATTCTATAGTTCTGACGCCAGACTGAAAGATAATATCAAACCAATTGAAGATCCACTCACAAAGGTTCTGTCAATCAGTGGTAATACTTACACCTGGAATGACAAATCTAATAAGGAAGGCGATGATGTTGGTGTAATTGCACAAGAAATTCAAGAAGTTATCCCAGAGGCAGTTACCGTTAGAGGTGATGGTTACCTGGCAGTTGATTACCATAAGATCATTCCACTTCTTGTTGAAGCAGTGAAAGAACTGACTGAAAAAGTCCAAGCCTTAGAGGCAGATAAATAACTAAAAAAACAAGATGGCGAATATCAGGAAGTCGTTTAGTTTTAGGAATGGTGTTCAGGTTGATGAAGACAACCTGATTGTAAATTCAAACGGTCTAGTCGGAATCGGTACATCCATTCCGACAGAGGTTTTGGATGTTCGTGGAACTTTAAAAGTAGTTGGTGTTGCAACAATTCGTGATGCTTTTATTGGTGTTGCAACTGTCACCGAAAACTTAAAAGTTGGTATCGTATCTATCAGTGAAGATGGTTATATTCGTGCTGTCAGCGGTGTAGTTACTTTCTTAGGTGATGGTTCACAGTTAAGTGACCTTCCAACCTCACAATGGATTGACAAAGATGTAGGACTTGGATTTACAAGTATCTACGCTGCTGGAAATGTTGGAATATCTACTGTAGATCCTAGATTTGACTTCCAAGTTGGTGGAAATAACTTAACAACTGTTGTTGGATTCTCAAGTGGAGTTGGTATTAACTCTGTTGGAGACATTCTTGCGACAGGTATTATGACCGCTAGAAGTTTCTACGGTCAAGGAAATAATCTCACAGAACTTGATGCAGATAACATTACTGCAGGCACATTAGACAACGCTAGACTTTACAGAGACATTAGTGTTGCTGGTGTTGTAACTGCAACTGAAGGATTTGTAGGCAATATTACTGGAAATGTCACAGGAAATGTGACTGGTGATGTAGTTGGTATTGCAACAACCGCTAGAGGTCTTACAGGAACTCCTGATATTACTGTTGGTGATATTGTAGCAGACACTATTACTGCTAATACTATCAATGTACCATCAACAGGTATTGTAACCGCTACTAAGTTACTGCATGTTGGATCTGGTGGAACTGCTGTTTCTGGTTTAGAAGGTGGAAGACTTGGCATCGGATCTGCACTTCCAACATCAGATTTACAAATTAGAAAGAATTCTGGAACTTTACTTGAGGTAGTTGCAGAAACTGGACAGTCTAGAATCAGCATCGGTCAGTCAGTTGGTGTTGGTCATAGTAGTGCTGTTTTAAGATATGGTAATAGTGATAAATCTTTTGATATTCTGAATAACGATAACGGAAGCTTCAGCATGTATCTTCATGCTGCTAATAATTCTGGGATCAATACTGGAAGGTTTGACTGGATTTACGGTCAAACAAATGCCGAACTCATGTCTCTTACATATGATGGAAGTTTGGGACTAGGAAAAACAAATCCAGATAATACGCTTCATGTTGTAGGAACTTCCACTGTAACTGGAGATGCATTTATCGGCGGAACTCTAACAGTCGCTGGAGGAATAACTGGATCTGTAACCCTAGATCCTGTTTTCCAAGGTAATGTTAATAGCATTTCTGGAGTATCAACTTTTAATGGTGTAGAGGTAAATTCAACATTGTTCGTTTCTATTGGATCTTCAGTAGGAATTGGAACAGACGACCCAATAGAAGGTCTAGATGCAAGAACTCAAACTGGTTTATTCTTATCTGTAGGAGTAAATACCAACTTAACTTACAATAATGCAGTAATTTCTGCAGATGGAAATGCCGTAATTTCTAGTGGAGTTGGAATTGGAACAACCAATTTTGATCCATCTGGAGCAGCGATACAGTCATATGCCCCATTAATTGATGTAAATGAGGGACATTTGAACCTTAAATCTGACAGTACGGTTGGATTTGATACTAGTGATCCAAAGGCGGTATTTGATTTTTCAAACGTTGGTGCTGCTACAACTCGTCCCGTAATGGTTGTCCCAAATATTGATAACACAGTCATCACTGGAATTGCTGAAACACCAACTGGTTCTATTATTTTCAATACCACTACATCAAAATTCCAAGGATATACAGGCGTTGCTTGGACAGATTTCCACTAATAGGAGATAGAAGATGGCAGCAACAGTAACAAAGGCAGGTCCATATTATTCATCAGGACAGATCAAGTTTAGTGATTTGAGACGAGACTTCCGTGCTAATGTGCGAAAGACTACATCTAGTGGTAGTGAAACTACAAACAGTGGTTTGAATAGCGGATCTATCAACGCCTCTGAATTACTTAGGAATACATCCACAAGTGAAACATCACCAGTAGTTCCAGACTGCACAGAAAATAGACAATCTGGACCATTAAATACGGGAATCGCAGATTCACAATCTAATTGGAAATTATCTCAGTTTAGAAATTCAATCAAATATTATTACATTGCACAGTCTGGAACTGATACTAACTTTGATATTGATGCCCAAAGTTGGAACGCAAATCTGAATAAAAATATTGTTAAGTTTATGTTCATTGATGGAACATGTGGATCAAATACAGCATCTTCTACAGCAGCAGATTTTAATGCAACAGCATATAACTTGACAATCGATGTTTATGGAAATATTCTAGGTTGTGGTGGTAGAGGAGGTGGAACTTCTGGCGCACCATTAATAAGTGGGGAAGCAGGTGGTGATGCCCTTTCCATGCTATCTTCTGGTGGAAGTAACATAAGTGTTTTGGTTAGATCTGGAGCAAAGATCTACGGTGGTGGCGGTGGAGGAGAAAAGGGAACAAACGGTTCTAATGGAAGTGGTGGAAGATGTAGAGAAACAACTCGCGTTCAGAGTGGTTGTCAACAAAGTAACACCGCTAGTTGCCCTGGTGGTTTCAATCAAATTGCTTCTGGAAATAGCTGCTGCGAATATAGAAGAGGATGTAACGCTAATATCTGGTGGGTAGAATGTGAGAAATACACGGACACTTCTGGTGGTATTGGTGGTGCAGGAGGAAATGGTGGTCCTGGAAGAGGATATAATATTCAAACTGGATCTCTAGCAGGTGCTAGTGGATCTGCTGGCACCAGTGGTGGTGGTTGTGGTGCTCAGAATGGAGGAACTGGTGAAACTGGTGGTACTGGTGGAGAATGGGCAACCGCAGGTGGAGGCACAAGCAATAGTGGAGATGGTGGTGGGGTAGGAAGAGCGATTACAGGATCAAACTATACTGTAACAGGAACAATCAATTCAACAACAGTGAAGGGTTCTTATAACCCATAATAAATATTTTTAACTGAAATATATTAAATGACTGAGGATAAGAATTATCCATCCCTTCTACAGCAGGGAAAGAATTTGGCAGGGTTTTCTTTTGAACTCATTAAGAATGCAATACAAACTGGTGCTCTCGAAGTTTCTGACGAAATAAAAAACCAAAGGTTAGAAATTTGTAGAACTTGTGAGAAGTATGACGAGCAACAAGTTAGATGTATTGAATGTGGATGCTTTCTAGAAGCTAAGACAAGTTTTTCTCTGAATTCTTGCCCGTTAGGAAAGTGGGCAGAATCTGATAAAGACTGGATGGAACAAAAATTTGATTCCGTTATTAAAGGTATGGAAAACAATGAGTCCTGAAAGCGAGAATAAATTTAATTCACATATTTCACCTTTGTTTATTATACCACACCTAAAATTACAAGTACTCGATTGGAAAGATAAAAAGAAAAAACTATTAGATTTGATGGACAAGTGTGTTCTAAGTGAGAGTCCATTGTTGAAAACTTCCTTTTCTAATGAAGTTGAAAATCAAAATAAGTCTGTAGGAAATATATTCCAAAAAGAATTGGATTACATGAAACAATCTTTTGGTTTCAACGATTACCAGATAAAACAATCTTGGTTTCAAGAACAAAAGAGAAACATGTTTCACCCCATGCACGATCATTTTGGTCCTAACATGATGATGAGTTCTGTTTGTTATATTGATTATGATTCTTCAGAACACACGGCAACACAATTCATATCTCCATTTTTAGATTCTTTGAGTTCTTCATATTTGTATTGCACACCAGAGGTTAGTGAGGGGACAATAATATTTTTCCCATCAAATGTTTTGCACCAATCTCTACCAAACATTTCTGATAAATCTAGAAAAATAGTTTCGTTTAATCTAGAGTTAAAATGAACACCACCTTCTCAGAAAACAAATATCCCATAGCTAAAAACATTTCTTGGGATGATGTTATTGAAAAAACTTCTCACGAATCATCAGAAATGGTGGTGGTATGGAATAACTCTTCACAAAATCCACCCACTTTCTTTTTGATGGGTGATTATTACCCTGGAACTATAGGAGAAACATTCAAAACAGTGAATGAAGATTGTGGTGTTGAAGTGATGCATATGTACACTTCTTTTGGTAACGATAGTATGACTTTTGGGAATCATTGTGATCCAGTAGATGTTCTACTAGTTCAAGCAAAAGGCAGCACTTCATATCGTTGCGGTGATATTACATACACATTAAATCCAGGAGACAGTTTATTATTGCCCAAAGAGTCATACCATGAACCAATAGTCTCTGGACCTAGAGTGACTTTAAGTTTTTCTTGGGAATAGGTCTTGACAAACTTAAAAAACATCTGTAGAATACCTTTGTCCGGGTTGAAGATGAGAGCTTAGAGTAATGACATATGAAGTAGTTGACAACTTTTTAGAAGAAGAAGATCTTGAAAGTTTAAGAAGTTTAATTATTGGCGATGGTAATAATTTAGATTTTGATTGGAAAATAATTACTGACGTTGCCGCTCTTAGATCAAATGAAGATTATAATAGTGAAATAGAAACTCAGTTGTGGAACTGGTATGCTGTTCATCCAGTCTATAATACTCTTCCACAGAGTCCTCATTTTGATTACATTGTTAATTTTTTTCGTGGTAAATGGACTCTGAAATCTTTGATGAGAATAAAAGTTAATTTTTATCCTCATACATCTGAAGTGAAGGAACATGCACAACATTACGACTATAGTTTTAGTCATCGTGCTGCTTTATTTTCCCTAAACACTTGCGATGGCTTTACAAGAATGAGTAATGGTGATAAAGTGGATAGCGTTGCAAATCGAATGATATTTTTTGATGCATCGGAATTGCACAATTCTTCCACAACATCAAATCAAAAAGGAAGATACAATATAAACTTTAATTACTTCTAACCAATTTGTAAACCGTCCACTGGGTCGCACCAGGGGCGGTTTTCTGCTATAATAGTCCCATACGCGATGAGATCTGTGATGCAACTGCGACCCCACCAGCAAGACGCTCTGGACGCGATGCTGGCATTTTACAAGGGTCAGGTTATCATCCCCACTGGGGGTGGTAAGACTCCCGTTATGTTCCACGATCTGATTGTCAACTGTCAGTATATCGACAATG
>Ga0222714_10006659_pt1 | contig 10747 bp, 8 predicted proteins | sample C33_3DmetaG_FD_165048 | JGI IMG/M metagenome (GOLD analysis project Ga0222714, IMG submission 165048) | Estuarine water microbial communities from San Francisco Bay, California, United States - C33_3D | ecosystem: Environmental > Aquatic > Marine > Unclassified | place: USA: California... | reverse complement strand
CCAATCACACCACTAGTAGCTCTGCCCATTGGACGAAGAGTGTCATCGCTGGAATTAAATCTAACCGATAAGCCCTTGGCTGAAACTAGTAATAAATCATCACCAGCTCCAACTAGTCGAGCTGAGATAACTTCATCATCTTCGCGTAAATTTATTGCAATCAAGGTGCTGCGGTTAGTGTCAAATTCACTTAATGCGGTTTTTTTAACTAACCCTGCTTTGGTAGCAAGCACTAAATACTTTGCTGCCTCAAAATTCTTAATTGAGAGCACCTGAGCAATCTGCTCATCTCCTGCTAGCGCTAACAGATTTGCTACGTGTTTACCTCGCGCATCTCTGCCAGCTTCAGGAACTTCAAAACCACGAGCTCGATAAACCCGGCCACGATTAGTGAAAAACAGCAGCAGATCATGTGTTGAAGTCACCATGAAATGCTCCACAATGTCATCTTCACGCAGCGCAGCACCTTTAATTCCCTTACCACCTCGGCGCTGCGAGCGATACAAATCAGCTGGCGTGCGCTTGGCATAACCATCTCTAGTAATGGTAATTACTACATCGCGCTCCGCGATTAAGTCTGCAATTGAAACTTCATCTTCGGCTGGCACAATTACAGTGCGACGCTCATCGCCAAATTTAGCCACAACATCAGCGAGCTCGTCTCTAATAATTCCTCGCTGTTTTGCTTCGTCAGCCAAAATTGCTTGATAGCCCTTAATTAGGTTCATTAACTCAGCGTGCTCATCCATAATACGTTGACGCTCAAGTGCGGCTAAGCGGCGAAGTTGTAGATCCAAAATTGCAGTTGCTTGAATTTCATCAATGCCAAGCAGCTTCATTAACCCTTCACGCGCTTCATCTGCAGTTTGGCTGCCTCGAATCAACGCAATCACAGCATCAATTGCATCTAGTGCTTTGAGGTAGCCGGTTAAAATGTGGGCGCGTTTTTCAGCTTCAGATAATCGGTATTTGGTTCTGCGTTGAATTACTTCAATTTGGTGCGTAATCCAATAGCTAATAAATTGATCAAGTGAGAGTGTGCGTGGCACGCCATCCACAATTGCCAACATGTTGCAGCCAAAGGTGTCTTGCAGTTGCGTGTGTTTAAATAAGTTATTTTTTACAACTGTGGCAACTGCATCTTTTTTAAGCACAACCACAATTCGCATACCAGTTCGAGCTGAAGAATCATCTCGAAGGTCAGAGATTCCAGGAATTTTTCCGCTATCAACTAATTCTGCAATTTTTAGTTTTAGATTATCTGGATTAACCTGATAAGGCAGCTCTGAAATTACTAACAGCGTCCGGCCTCGAGAATCTTCTTCAACATCAACCACTGCTCGCATTGTGATTGAGCCGCGACCAGTTCGATACGCTTCTTCAATTCCCCGCTGACCAATAATTGTGGCTTTAGTTGGGAAATCTGGCCCTTTTACGCGCTCTAATAGCGCTGCTAATAATTCTTCTCTGGTCGCAGTTGGGTTCTCTAACGCCCAGGCCACGCCAGCTGCAATCTCAGTTAAATTATGTGGCGGGATATTTGTTGCCATACCAACTGCAATACCACTTGAACCATTAACTAATAGATTTGGAAATCTAGCTGGCAAAATAACTGGTTCTTGGGTTCGGCCGTCATAGTTTGGTACAAAGTTAACTGTGTCTTCGTTAATGTCGCGCACCATCTCCATTGCCAGCTGTGACATTCGAGATTCGGTGTAACGCATTGCTGCAGCACCATCATTACCTGGTGAACCAAAATTTCCCTGGCCATCAATTAGCGGATAACGCATCACCCACTCTTGAGCCAACCGAACTAAAGTGTCATAGATCGCGCTATCACCATGTGGGTGATAGTTACCCATCACATCACCGACGATACGAGCGCATTTGCTGTAGCCGCGATCTGCGCGATAACCGCCATCAAACATTGCATAAAGCAATCGGCGATGCACTGGCTTTAAGCCATCGCGAACATCTGGAAGTGCTCGACCAACAATCACACTCATTGCATAATCAAGATATGAACGTTGTAGCTCACCTCGTAGGTCTACAGGTTCAATTCGACCATGCGGTGAAAGCTCTTCAGTGACTGACACATTTACCTTTCGTTAAATCTTTTTAAATATCCAAGAATCGAACATCGCGGGCATTTTGTTGAATAAAGTTTCTACGGGATTCAACATCTTCACCCATTAAAATACTAAATAGCGCATCTGCTGCAGCTGCATCATCCATGGTTACTTGCAGTAATACTCGCTTTGCTGGATCCATAGTGGTATCCCAAAGCTCATCAGCATTCATCTCACCAAGGCCTTTATAGCGTTGGATTGAATCATCTTTTGGTAATTTCTTACCAGTTGATTTACCAAGCTCCATTACCGCATCGCGTTCACGATCTGAATACACGTATTCAGCATCTTCTCGAGACCATTTAATTTTATATAGTGGTGGTTGCGCTAAATAAACATAACCTTCAACCACAAGTGGTTTCATAAATCTAAACAATAAAGTTAATAGCAAGGTGCGAATATGTTGGCCATCAACGTCCGCATCAGCCATTAATACAATTTTGTGATATCGAAGTTTTGCTAAATCAAAATCTTCATGCACACCAGTGCCGAGTGCTGAAATTAAGGCTTGCACTTCATTGTTTTGTAATACTCGATCCAATCTAGCCTTCTCCACATTTAGAATTTTGCCTCGAATTGGCAAAATTGCTTGAGTGCGAGAATCACGCGCAGTTTTTGTTGAGCCACCTGCAGAATCGCCTTCAACAATAAATAATTCACATTCCTCAGGATTAGTGCTTTGGCAATCAGATAATTTGCCAGGCAGGCCAGAAGAACCAAGCAGGCCTTTGCGACTGCGCGCTAAATCTCGTGCTTTGCGAGCTGCAATTCGCGCGGTTGCCGCTGAGATAGATTTGCGCGCAATATCTTTTCCTTCAGTTGGATGTGATTCCAGCCAGGCGCCAAATTCTTCATTTAACATTGTCTGCACAAAAGATTTCATCTCGGTGTTGCCAAGTTTGGTTTTTGTCTGACCTTCAAATTGAGGTTCACGAAGTTTTACCGAAATAATTGCAATTAAACCTTCGCGAATATCATCTCCGGTTAAATTACTATCTTTTTCTTTTAGCAATCCCCAGTTGCGTGCAGCTTTATTTATCAACAAAGTTAAAGCGGTTCTAAATCCTTCTTCGTGGGTGCCGCCCTCATGGGTATTAATGGTGTTTGCGAATGTGTAAACAGATTCGGTGTATGAACTTACCCATTGCAATGCAATTTCAGCTGAATAACCCTTAGCGTCATCTTCAAACTCAAAAAATAGAATTTCGCGATGGACTGGGGTATCTGATTTTGCTTTAGCAATATGCTTAACAAAATCAATCAAACCATCATCGTATTTATAATCTGCCGTTCTTGGAGCACCATCAACTAATTCACGTTCATCAATTAAAACTAATCGCAGTCCTTTATTTAGAAATGCCATCTCTCTAAATCGAGCTGCAAGTGTTTCAAAATTATAATTTGTGGTTTCAAAAATACTGTCATTAGCAAAAAAAGTTACTTTGGTTCCGGTATCTGTTGCTTTACCAATTATTTTTAGTGGGGCTTCTGGCACACCATTTAAATAAGTTTGAGTCCAGATTGACCCTTCACGCTTAATTTCAACTGTTAGTTTTGTTGATAGCGCGTTTACAACTGAAACACCAACACCGTGCAAACCACCAGAAACTTGATAACCGGTGCCACCAAATTTTCCACCAGCGTGAAGTGTGGTTAACACAACCTCCACAGCTGGTTTTTTCTCAATTGGATGTTCGTCAACTGGAATACCGCGACCGTCATCTGTAACTTCAACGCTGCCATCAGTTAGTAGTCGTACCTGAATTGCGCTGGCATAACCTGCCATTGCTTCATCTACTGAGTTGTCCACCACCTCATAGACCAGGTGGTGTAAACCACGCTCGCCGGTTGATCCGATGTACATACCGGGGCGCTTACGAACGGCATCTAGTCCCTCTAAAACCTGAATTGCACTGGCGTCGTAAGACACGTAAAAGAACTCCTAAATTGAGTAATTTGATTAGGCGCATCTTACCCAAATTCAGCTGGTTTTGGGTGGTTGTAAGCAAGCCCTAACCCTCAAAAACCCCTCTAAATCGCATCAGATTTGATTTGGCCCTATTTTGGCCGTTCCCTGAAGTTTTAGATCCGCGGCTTTTATTGGCCAATTAGCGGTTTTAGTGATGATCTGTGGAAAGTTATCCACAGATTTCCACATTCTGTGGAGAACTATCGGCGGCGGCCTTCGCGCACTCGCCAGGCGCCCGGAGTGCGGCGAACTGTTGGTGGCAGCACTTTTACGCTGGTAATTCCAAGCTCAGGTGCTGCTTGCTGCAGTTTTTCCAGCAGCACTGGAGTTAGATATTTAAGTTGGGTCGCCCAGGCAGTGGAATCTGCACGCAGAATCAATTCAGTGTGCTCAAATTTTTCTATAACTAGATGTGCTGCGGTTTCAGCGCCCACCACATCTGCAAATTGCGTATGTAGTTGCGCTAGTGCTTTTGGTTGCTGCCAACCAACATTGTCTACAAACTCAGTTAGCGCATCACCAATTAATTGCGGATCATGATTTCTAGTAGTTGTGCTTCGTGTTCGAAAATTAGTTTTTCGGCTTAAGCGATGCAGCAAGGATCTGCCAGGGTCTGCTGGATTACTCACTGATCACCTCGCCACTACTAAACCGATAGATCTTGGCGGCAAGATTACTAGGTAAGTCAACTTCAGCGGCAGTTGTGATAATTGTTTGATCCACCCCAAGCGCAATCTGCATTAACTGTTCCCGACGATTGTCATCTAGTTCAGCAAACACATCATCAAGCACCAGGATTGGACTTGAGGTGCTATTGATGGATTTTTGTAGTAATTGCAAAACGCCTAACTTTAACGAAAGTGCAGTTGACCAGGTTTCACCATGGGATGCATAACCTTTTATCGGCAAACCATTTAATTTAAACAAAATCTCATCGCGGTGGGGACCAATCAAGGTTACACCGCGCTTTACTTCTTCAGCTAATGAATTTGTGACGGCAGTTTGTAATTGACTTTTTATCCACGTCAAATCTGAAGTTAATTCCAGCTCGCTCCAAGATGGTTGATATTGATATTCCAATAAATTATCAGGAGCAATTTGTTGATAAAAGTTATTCACATATGGAATTAATTCATGAAGTAAATTAAGCCTGACCAATATTAATTCAGCTGCAATTGTAATAAATCTTTCACTCCAGACATCTAAAGTTTCAATAGCAGCAGTTTGCGCTTTGCCGCTTAAGATGCTGGCACTTTTTAGTAATGAATTTCGTTGTTTCAACACCCGTTCAAAATCTGACCTAATTGAAGCAACTCTTGGATTTAACATGGTTGCGGTTGAATCAGTAAAAAATCGCCGATCACCTGGGTCGCCTTTTAAAATTTCAAGGTCATCTGGGGCAAAAATTACTACTTGAGCTATTCCTAATCCTTCGCGATTTTTCACTGGGTTTTTATTAACCCAAACCGTGTTTGCCTTATTGCTGTTTAGCTCAATTTCTAGCTGCACGGTGTTATTGGTGATGTTGAAATTACCACCTATTTTGGCAACAGATTCATCTTTATTGATTAACGGCGCATTGCTGGCAACTCGGTGGCTTTCCTGATTTGCAAGAAAATATAAGGCTTCAACCACGTTTGTTTTGCCTTGCCCGTTATTTCCCAATAAACAAGTAATGCCGCTATCAAAAACTAAGTTCAGTGATTTATGAGATCTGAAATTAATTAAAGATATTTGTGTTAAATACATCAGCCATTTAAGCGAACTGGCATTAATAAATATCGGTAATTAGGTGTAGTTGAGCCGGCTGCAGCTAATACCGCTGGTTTATTTGGTGAAGTAAACATTAGTTGGCTAGAGGCTGACCCAACGGCATTTAAACCTTCAATTAAATATTGATGGTTAAATGCAATATCTAAACCATCTCCGCTAATTTCACACTCCACAACTTCAGTTGCCATTGGATCGTCGCCATTTCCAGCAGTTAAAATTACTTCACCTTCATTAAAACTACATCTAACCGGTGAATTTCGATCAGCTACTAAAGCAACTCTTTTTACAGAATCAATAAGGGATTGGGTGTTTAAGGTAACAATTGTAGATGAGTCTGCCGGTAGTAATGTTTTATATTTTGGAAATTCAGCATCTAATAATCGGCTGGTCATTTTCTTTCCAACAGCTTCAATACCAATTAATTTTTCACCATCATCACTTGATGAAAAAGTTAATCGCACACTCTCGCCTGTTAATGTGCGAGCTGCATCAGCTAAATTTTTTGCTGGTATTAACGCATTAATCTCCATGTTTGCAGTATCTGGCTGCCAAGTAATTTCTTTAACAGCTAACCGGTATCTATCTGTTGCAGCTAAAGTTAACGAATCACCAGTAATTTCTATTTTAATTCCAGTTAACATTGGCAGTGTTGAATCCATACCAGCTGCAACGGCAACCATAGTTACCGTTTCGGCAAACAGCGCGGTTGGAATAGTTCCACCAAGTGTTGGTAGTTCTGGTAGCGCTGGGTAATCATGATCTGGGATTGTTGGTAGTAAAAAGTTTGATCTATCGCAAGTTAACTCAACCCGACTGCCATTAATCTCAATTGTGATCGGTCTATTTGGAAGAGCTTTAACAATGTCAGCTAAAATTCTGCCGTTTACTAATACTTTTCCAGGGGTGAAAACATCGGCTTTAACTACCGCTTTGGCAGATGTTGAAAAATCAAAAGTTGATAACTGCAGTTCACCGCTAGCGGCATCAATTAATAAGCCAGCTAGTGTGGGGGTGGCAGGTCGGGTGGGCAGAGTGCGCGCAGCCCAACTAACTGCATCACTAAATGCCGCTTTCTCAACCTGAAACTTCACTTTTTCCTCTAGTTCTATTCATTTAATTATGTTTAATGGTAGATGTTCCCAGAATAAACCACTTTTTAATAGTTGCCACAACTAGTTACCCACAACCACTATTTTGGCTAAACATAATTTCTAATATGTTAGTCGTAGTAGTAGGCTCGGTGGATTCTGTGGATAACTATTAAAACCCTCAAAAAACCACTGTTCACACCTGTGGATAACCTTTGGAGAAGTGGCACCTTACTACCTCTAAATCTGCCCTTTTTCACTACTTTAATGGCCCGTGTGGGAAAACCTGGTTTTTCTACCCAGGAAACCCACCTAAAAACCAAAGTTATCCACAAGATCTCCCCAAACCGTGGATTAAAGGTTTAGCCTTTTCTAGCCTCAGTTCTAATTCGAGCTGTTAGATCTGCAATTTGGTTATACAAACTTCGGCGCTCTGCCATTAATTGTCGAATTTTGCGATCTGCATGCATCACTGTGGTGTGATCTCGTCCACCAAATGCCTGACCAATTTTAGGTAGTGATAAATCTGTGAGCTCACGGCATAAATACATTGCAATTTGTCTTGCTGTAACTAAAACCCTTGATCTAGAACCACCAGTTAGGTCATCCATGCTCACTCCAAAATATTGAGCTGTTTGAACCATAATTAAATTAGAAGTAACCTCTGGGCCAATACTTTCTGGAATAACATCTTTCAAAACAACTTCAGCCACTTCTAAACCAACTGGCTGCCGATTTAAATTAGCAAAAGCTGTAATACGAACTAAAGCACCTTCAAGTTCGCGAATATTGCTAGATACACGAGAAGCAATAAATTCCAGAACCTCTGCTGGCACATTTAATTTTTCTTGCGCTGTTTTTTTACGCAAAATTGCAATACGAGTTTCTAAGTCAGGTGGTTGAATATCAGTTATTAACCCCCACTCAAACCGAGAGCGCATTCGATCTTCAAAATCTTGCAGCTGCTTTGGTGGTAGATCACTTGTTACAACAATTTGTTTGTTGGCGTTGTGTAAAGTATTAAAAGTATGAAAAAACTCTTCCTGCGTCTGCACTTTTCCACTTAGAAACTGAATATCATCAACTAACAACACATCAATATCGCGATATCTGCGCTGAAACGCTGCAGCCTTATCATCACGAATTGAGTTAATAAATTCATTTGTAAATTCTTCACTTGATATATATCTAACTTTTGCACCGTTATACAAACTTCGGGTGTAGTGGCCAATCGCATGAAGTAGATGAGTTTTACCAAGTCCAGAACCACCATAAATAAATAACGGGTTATAAGCTTTTGCTGGCTGCTCTGCCACTGCAACTGCTGCAGCATGCGCGAATCTATTTGATGAACCAATTACGAAAGTATCAAATGTGTATTTTGGTGAAAGTCTGGAATCTGAATCTATTCGAGATGCTGGCGAACCTGTTCCTGGTCGGTTCTGCTCTTCATCAAAATTAGGTTGAGCTGGTGCGGCATAAGTGGCATCGGCCATCTCATCAGTTAAATCTTCATCAAGCGCCGGTGCAATAGATGGATCAACTGAAACCGCTAACCTGATCTCGTAACCAAATTCAGCAGTTAACGCTCTAACCAACACTGGTTTTAGCCTGGTTTCAAGCACATCTTTGGTAAATTCATTTGGGCTAGCTATCAGCACCGTGCCTTCAATTAGCGCCAACGGTTTGGTTAACGCCACAAAGGCTCGATCTTGGGGAGAAAGCGACACATCGGACAAATGGGTCAAACTACGAGCCCAAACATCAGCTAGATCGACAACTTCGTCCACAAACCCCCCTAAAAACCAGATTAATCCACAGATTTGATGCGGGAAGTGAACTTATCCCCAACCCTCACCCAGCGCAATAGTGGGGGAGGATAAATCTGCAACACACCGCAATAGTTACCTAATATTTATCAACCATGCTGTCATTATGCGCCACCCTCGCCGTTAAGGGGGCAGTATGGGGTGCGATATGCTCCCGCCTCGCGATCAAAGCGATCGCAATCCTTGAAGAAGTTTTGGAGCCATCGTGAGCAAGAAAACTTACCAGCCCAACAATCGTCGTCGGGCTAAGAAGCATGGCTTCCGCCACCGAATGAGCACTCGTGCTGGTCGCGCTATTTTGGCAGCGCGCCGCCGCAAAGGCCGCGCCAAGTTATCGGCGTAGTTTTTTATGTTGCCGGCTAAATACCGGTTGCGCCGTCGTGGCGACGTAGCCAATGTATTAAGCAAAGGCCGAAAAACTCCGGCCGGTGCTGTGGTTATTCATTCGATCCCAACTAATCAACCACCAACTCAATTTGCGTTTGTGGTTTCTAAGAAAGTTGGAAATTCAGTGGTTCGCCACCGCGTTACCAGAGTGCTTCGCCATATTGTCGCAGAGCAAGCAACAAGTTTTAACCCTCCTCAACAAATAGTCGTTAGAGCTTTATCTAAAGCTTCACAAATTCCAACCGAAGTTATTAAAGCTGATTTTGTGGCAGCTGTAGCAAAAGTGAATACATATGCTAACTAAAATTTTCTCAGCACCATTTGTGATTGCAATTAACGCATATAAAAAATTCATCTCACCGCTAACCCCTGCCTCTTGTCGATTACACCCATCTTGTTCCAGTTATGCGTTAACTGCAGTTCAATTGCACGGACCCATAAAAGGCGTGCTGTTATCGGCTTGGCGATTGCTGCGCTGCAACCCATTTACAAAAGGTGGCGTTGATCCAGTGCCAGCAAAAGGAGCTTGGCGAGCTGAAATAGATCTATCGGGAAACCTTAGAACCAAATTGAAAGCAGGAGCTCTGTGAGCACGATTTTTGCGCCATTTATCTGGATTTTTAATCGACTAGAAGATCTAGTGTCATGGATTTTAATTACCTTCCATGACTTACTAACGCCAGTATTTGGTGCCAGCTCGGGTTGGTCTTGGAGTTTGTCGATTATTGGACTTGTAATTGTGATTCGAATTGCGTTAATTCCGTTATTCGTAAAACAAATTAGAGCTGTTAGAAACATGCAAGCGATTCAGCCGCAGATTAAAGAACTACAAAAAAAGTATGCAGATAATCGCGAAAAGCTGGGTCAGGAAATGATGAAGCTGTATCGCGAAACGGGAACCAATCCGTTTTCATCATGTTTGCCAATCTTGCTGCAAGCACCGATATTTTTTGCACTCTTTAGAGTGCTGCAAGGAATTGCACTAAATAAACCAGAGGGCATTTTTGCTAACCCAAACAATTTAGTATTAATTGATCAAGCACGCGAAGCTTTAGTTTTTGGTGTGCCAATTTATGCAACACTAATCAATGCAGATGAAACCCCGTCAGTGTCAGCAACTATTACGTTAACAATTTGTTTGATCATTTTTATGTCAGCAACAACTTTTATTACCCAGCGCCAATTAATTATTAAGAACTCAGCACCAAATAACCCAATGGTGCAGCAACAAAAAATTCTGCTTTATGTGTTCCCAATTATTTTTGCAGTAGGTGGTGTTGGTTTTCCAATTGGTGTTTTGATTTATTGGTCAACTACAAACCTGTGGTCAATGTTCCAACAATTCTGGGTGATTCGAAATTCACCAACCCCAGGCACGCCAGCTTTTGAAGCCTGGCAGCAGCGCAAGCAAACTAAGCAGCGGAAAAAAGGAATCAATCCAGAAGTGCAGGCCAAGCCTGAAGCGGAGCTGCCGCCAACGCCGCGAAATCAACCAAAGCATCAACCCCGAAAAAAGCGCAATAAAAAGAAGAATGGCGAGAACAAGTAATTTTCCCGATTTGTCTAAAAAGT
>Ga0222714_10006656_pt1 | contig 10749 bp, 13 predicted proteins | sample C33_3DmetaG_FD_165048 | JGI IMG/M metagenome (GOLD analysis project Ga0222714, IMG submission 165048) | Estuarine water microbial communities from San Francisco Bay, California, United States - C33_3D | ecosystem: Environmental > Aquatic > Marine > Unclassified | place: USA: California... | reverse complement strand
CAAGGTTTGGTCCCTTTTAAACTACTGTCCTTTGGAAATGGGGTCAATTTCACCGCCGGCCTTAACAAAGTTAGGGTGTCTCCCGATCACGGAACTGCATTTGACATTGCGGGACAAGGAACTGCATCAATTTCGTCCTGCCTTAAAGCGTTTGAAGTTGGGGTTTCTATTTTCAACAATCGCCAGCAGATAATAGCCTAAGCACTTTTATGCTGAAGACTTAGAAGACTGGAAGACGCAGCTATAGGTCAAAGTACAGTAAAACTTCAGTAAAGACTCGTAGATTTCTAGCTGTAATGTCGGTTTAGGTACTGGAACATAGTCTAAATTCGCTTTGAGTTCTTGAATAACTTTTGTCGCAATAGTATAAGGGCTAGTCTTTAAAACATCTCCCAACTTAATGATGTCAAGAATTAGAGGCTTTAAATATCAATCCCTGTCCTTACTGAAAATAAGACAATTCCACGCGTCCGAAGTCCCCAGTTAGGCCTTTTGAATAGCTTTCATCGCTATTGACGTGATATATTCCTCCCTCAAAATCTCCCGCCCAAAAGTCTCCTTTGTTTCCCTCTACGAAGGAATACATGTGTATCGGACTCTCCAGTCTAGATTCTGCCGTAATCACCCATTTGGTTTCTTTGGTTTTGATGTCCATACGCCATAATCCCAAATCGGTGCAAACATAGAGCACGTCATTAGACGCACGCAATAAGCTGTAAGTGTAATTTACCCTCTAAACCAGATGGATGATCGTACTAGTAAACTGCTTTGTACGTTCCCGATTCAAAAACCACTCCGTTAGAAGTGCTGTACCACAAAAATCCCAAAGGATCTGAGTACAACACTTTGGGCAAAATTGCACTTCTTCCGTTGTTTTCGATGGGCAATATAGGAAACTTAGCCTGAGCAACTGTCTCCGTGAAAACACTGAGCACAGCCAGTAAGGCAAGCAATCTATTAAAAAAAACATATAACCTCTGGTCATATCGCATTGCGATTGTCAAAGCAGAAGTCATGAGTAGTGTGGGGCACTATTTAAGCGAGAATAAAGAACATCATTTGGCAAAAGCCAGAAGTTAACGGACTATATCTGTATATCATTATGGTATAACTGGACTATATTCGTGTATAAATGGGAATTTTTATGCGTTTATCGGGTAAATATAAAGCATTATTTCAATTTCAATAGTGAATTGGTCTGTTAAGAATTCATTGGTCATTGATGTTAATCCAATCGGCATTTTTGTAATTTTACCAAGGTCCTATCCGTGGACCCTTGGATATTGTGTCATATGTTTTTAGAAAGTACCGGAAGTCAGGAAAATAAATTTGGTTGGATAGAAGTCATCTGTGGCTCAATGTTCTCAGGAAAAACCGAAGAGTTAATTCGAAGATTAAAGCGAGCGCAGTTTGCCAAACAAAGGGTGGAAATATTTAAACCCTCGCTAGACGTGAGATACAATCAAAACAAGGTGGTTTCTCACGATGCCAACGAAATCATGTCCACTCCTGTCCCTGCTGCTGCCAACATTCCTATTTTGGCCGATGGCTGTGAAGTGGTCGGCATCGATGAAGCACAATTTTTTGATGATGAAATTGTAAGAGTATGCAACGATTTAGCCAACAAAGGCGTTCGTGTCATTGTTGCTGGTCTTGATATGGATTTTAAAGGAAATCCTTTTGGTCCAATGCCCCACCTGATGGCCACGGCAGAATATGTCACCAAGGTGCACGCCATCTGTACCCGAACTGGCAATCTGGCTCAGTACAGCTACAGAAAGTCTTCCAGTGACGACATTGTCCTTCTTGGAGAAGTGGACGAATATGAGCCCTTGTGTCGGGCGGCTTTTTACAAAGCCATGAACCAAGACAAAAAACAAGGAGGGAAAAAGGCCGTTTCTCATGTTATTGAAACCGATGCTCCAGCCGATGAATAAGCAATTTCCAACTTTCCTTGAGATTGACCTCAATGCGCTCGAATCCAATTTTTTTCACTTGAAACAAAAGCTATCAGAAGGCACAAAATTTCTGGCAGTAATCAAAGCCTTTGCCTATGGCAGTGCAGCATCGGCAGTTGCTAAAAAATTAGAATCTCTTGAGGTCGATTATTTTGCAGTGGCCTACACTCAAGAAGGAGTGGCACTGAGAACTGCGGGCATCAGAAAACCTATAATGGTCTTGCATCCTCAACCAGCATGTTTAGACGATATTATCGACAGTTGCTTGGAACCGTGCTTGTACAATTTCGATGTTCTGAACGCTTTTTTGATTGCGGCCAAAAACAAACAACAACACCATTATCCCGTTCATGTCAAATTCAATACTGGACTCAATCGACTGGGTTTTCAACATGATCAGTGCCTGACTGTGGCAAACGTATTTGGAACGCAAGACCATTTAAGAGTTGCCTCCATTTTATCTCATTTGGCTGCAAGTGAGGACTTACAAGAAAAAGAATTTACGCTGAGTCAAATTGGGCTTTTTGAAAAAATTAATCAGGATTTTTGTGAAATACTAGGATATCAGCCTGTGCGTCATTTGTGCAACACCTCAGGTATTCTCAATTATCCCCACGCCCATTTTGAGATGGTCCGAAGCGGCATAGGGCTCTACGGATTTTCCAATGACCCCATTAATCACCATGGATTAAAACCCATTGCGTCATTGAAAACACACATTTCCCAAATTCATTCTGTTGCCAAAGGCGATTCAGTAGGGTACAATCGCGGGTATGTATGCCCAGAAGACAAATCTGTTGCAGTGGTTCCAATTGGACATGCCGACGGCATTGGCAGGCAATACGGCAAGGGCAAAGGTCAAATGATTATCAACGAAAAGGCGGCTCCTATTATGGGTAACGTTTGCATGGACATGATCATGCTTGATGTAACGGGAATCGACTGCAAAGAAGGTGATACGGTCGAAGTATTTGGCCAAAGTCAAACAGCAGAAAAGCTTGCAGAAGGCGCAGGAACCATATCCTATGAATTGATTACTGGAATTTCGAGTAGAGTACCAAGAGTAATACTACACTAGTTTTTGTTTAGGGTGTCATTTGTTTGAACTAATTTTGAATTTTATATCAATATACTATGACAATTGCAATTATTGGAGCGACTGGGTTAGTGGGTCAGACCATGCTAAAAGTTTTGGAAGAACGCAATCTTCCCTTTACAAATCTTCTGGTCGCAGCTTCTGATCAAAGCAAGGGAAATACAGTCGCTTATAACGGTGTCACTTTGACATTAGTCTCGGTTCAAAGCGCTCTAAACGCCAAGCCTGATATCGCGCTTTTCTCGATCGGCGCTGAGCTTTCTGAATTTTGGGCTCCTCAATTTGCCAGTGTAGGCACAACGGTTATCGACAATTCTTCGGCATGGAGAATGCATGACAACATCAAACTCGTTGTGCCCGAAATCAACTCTAAAACTCTGACTCCAGAAGACAAAATCATCGCCAATCCCAATTGCTCTACCATACAACTTGTCATTGCGTTGCACGACCTCCATCGACATTTTGGTCTCGACAGGTTGGTCATTTCGACCTACCAGTCGGTTTCTGGAAGCGGTCAAAGCGGTATTGATCAGCTCAAAAATGAACAAAGTGGCATTGCCGGTGAGAAATTCTATCCTCACACGATTCACGAAAATGCCTTGCCGCAATGCGACGATTTTAGTGATGACGGCTATACCAAAGAAGAGTGGAAATTGATCAACGAAACCAAAAAGATCCTCAACGACAATAAGATAGGCGTTACAGCAACAGCCGTAAGAGTTCCTGTAATTGGAGGCCATTCCGAATCGGTAAATATTACCTTATCGAAACCTGCACAACTTGAAGAAGTGGCTCATATCCTCAAAAATACCGCTGGAGTGGTTTTTCTGGAAGACAGTTATCCAATGCCTTTAAATGCTTACGGCTCCGATCATGTTTTTGTTGGACGCTTGCGACAAGACCATTCGCATGAGAGGAGTTTTAACCTTTGGATTGTAAGCGATAATCTCCGTAAAGGAGCTGCTACCAATGCCGTTCAAATTGCGGAGTACTTAATCGCCAATAAGATTAATTCTAAGGCTCTGTCATCAGCTTTGACAACTGATGGCCAACCAAACTCCCTATAGCCACACCCATTCCTCCCATGCGTATGCCACAATATACATTGGGCTGAAGCTCTTTGACAATGGGTTTCTTTTGACTTCCTATGCCTAAGATGCCACTCCATCTGTGCTCAATCTCAAAAGACACGTTGGGCAAAATATGGTTACGCAGTAGTCCTTCCAAATGAGTTTGGATTTCAGGCGTTTGATTCATATCAAACGTTGTTTCTCCAGTCATGTCCAGATGCCTTCCTCCTCCCAACAAAATTCTATTCCCGACATTTCTGAAATAATAATAACCTTGATCTAAGTGATAACTGCCTTGAATCTGAAGTCCAGTGATTGGGGTAGTCATTAAAACTTGATTTCTTGCTGGTTGAACATCTTCTTCAAGCAATTCTGAAGCAAATCCATTCGTGCAAATGGCCAAACGTTTGCACTTGACTTCAAGCCCATCTAAATCAATCACAACTCCTTGGAATGTCGAAGAAAAATGGGTGACTTTAAGGCCGTTCAAAATCAAAATACCAAGTGAATGAGCCTTGCTGAGCAATGCTTGAATCATATCACCCGCATTGAGCTGTCCCTCAAACCGATTGAAAATGGTATGTTCATAAAACCCTGAAAAAGAACTGTTAGTGGCTTTAATCTTAAAAACTGGTCCATCAAAAATTGAGGATAATTTATGGTTGAGTTCCGGAATAGCATCAAAGCAGGTTTGAACAGAAGACGCGTCTTCTGTTCTAAAAACCTCGTAACCCCCAAGAACTTCGTAGCCAAAAGATTGACCGTCCAATTCTTGACGGAGCAGTCGGAGGCCTTCCCAACGGGCCTCGACAAGGTCAAGGACTTCGGTCTCCGTGTGTCTTTCTAAGTCGGAAAGAAGTTCGCTCACACTGCCAAAACATGCAAAGCCAGCGTTTTTGGTGCTTGCGCCATGAGGAAGGGTCCCTCGTTCCAGTACAAGTATTTTGGCGTTTGGTTGAGATTTTTTGAGCTGTATGGCCGTTTGAAGGCCTACTATCCCACTGCCAACGATAGCAAAGTCAATATCATTGAACCAAGTTTGACGATCCCAATACGACAAATGTTTCATAGAATGGGTTTGCCTATTCCTCTTCTGGAACGCCCATCTCAAAAGATTCCATGAACTTGGTTGTGTATTCCCCTTTCAAATAATCAGGGTGATCCATCAAAGCCCGGTGGAAAGGAATAGTAGTTTTCACTCCTTCGATGACAAATTCATCCAAGGCGCGTTTCATTTTATTGATAGCTTCTTCTCGGGTCTGAGCTGTAGTGATTAGCTTGGCGATCATCGAGTCGTAATTGGGAGGAATCGTATAACCAGCATATACATGCGTGTCTAATCGAACCCCATGCCCACCTGGAGCATGAAGCGTTGTTATTTTTCCTGGAGATGGTCGAAAGCCGTTAAACGGATCCTCTGCATTGATTCGACATTCAATGGAGTGCAAATTGGGTAAATAATTTTTCCCAGAAATAGGCACACCAGCAGCAACTAAAATTTGTTCTCTAATCAAATCAAAATCGATGACTTGCTCGGTAATGGGATGTTCTACCTGAATTCTGGTATTCATCTCCATGAAAAAGAAATTGCGGTGTTTGTCTACCAAAAACTCAACAGTTCCTGCTCCTTCATATTTGATGAATTGTGCCGCTTTAACAGCTGCCTCACCCATTTTACTTCTCAACTCATCTGTCATGAAGGGCGATGGCACTTCTTCGGTCAATTTTTGATGGCGTCTTTGGATGGAGCAATCGCGTTCCGACAAATGACAGGCTTTCCCTGAAGAATCTCCCACAATTTGAATTTCGATGTGACGTGGCTCTTCAATGAGTTTTTCCATGTACATGTCGTCATTCCCAAAAGCTGCTTTTGATTCTTGTCTTGCGCCTTCCCAAGCTGGCAACAATTCTTCTTCTGACCACACTGCTCGCATACCACGACCCCCACCACCAGCGGTTGCCTTTAGCATGACAGGGTAGCCTACGATTTTTGCAGTTTTCTTGCAGTCGTTAAAATCCTTTAAAATCCCTTCACTACCCGGTACACAAGGAACGCCGGCAGCTTTCATGGTTTCTTTGGCTGTTGCCTTATCCCCCATTTTGCTAATCATCTCTGGAGAGGCTCCAATGAATTTGATCCCATGATCTGAACAAATCTTGGAAAACTTAGCGTTTTCTGACAAAAAACCATAGCCTGGGTGTATTGCATCCGCATTAGTAATCTCGGCCGCGGCAATGATATGAGGAATTTTTAAATAGGATTCTGAACTCGATGGGGGGCCAATACAAACTGCCTCATCAGCAAATTTAACGTGGAGACTGTCAGCATCAGCTGTAGAATAGACCGCCACTGTTTGAATTCCCATTTCCTTGCAGGTACGAATGATTCGCAATGCAATTTCTCCTCTATTTGCAATAAGTATTTTTTTGAACATAGCCTCTTAAGGTTGATTAGGAGGGGTCAACCAAGAACAACGGCTGATCAAATTCCACTGGGGAAGCGTCGTCAACTAAAATTTTTACGATTGTTCCGCTTACCTCAGATTCAATTTCGTTAAAAAGTTTCATTGCCTCGATGATGCAAAGGACGTCTCCTTCGGCGACACGACGACCAACTTCGGTAAAATTGGACTTGTCTGGTGAAGGCTTGAGATATGCTGTTCCTATCATTGGCGATTTTACGGTGACATATTTGCTCGAATCTGTTGGCTCGGCAGATGGAGATGAAGGCTTTTCGGCAACGGCTGAGACTGTTTGTGGTACTGCAGCGGTTGGAGAAAGAGGAGCGTACTGCATTGTCGGCTGACCAGAATCAGAACCTGTTTTAACGCTGATTTTGTAATCAGGGGTTTCGAGTTTGACCTCACTAGCACCCGATTTAACGACAAATTTGATGAGATTTTGAATGTCTTTTAATTCCATTATTGTAGTGTTAGTTTTACGCACTAGGGTTATAGGCCCATGTCAAATATAATGCTCCCCAGTTAAATCCGCCACCAAAAGCAGCAAAAATAATTTTATCGCCCTTTTTCAACTGAGATTCATAGTCATACAACAACAGCGGAAGAGTGGCTGATGTGGTATTACCAAATTTATGGATGTTCATCATCACCTTGTCATCTTCCAATCCGATGCGACTGGCCGTTGCGTCGATAATACGTTTATTGGCTTGGTGAGGAGCAAGCCAGCTGATGTCTTCCTTGCTCAAATGGTTCCTTTCTAATATTTTTTCGGACACATCGGCCATGTTAGAAACTGCATGTTTGAATACGCTTTTACCGTCTTGAAAAACAAATTGTTCTTTGTTTGAGAGATGGGTTGGTTCAATTGGAAAGGCAGATCCTCCGTATTTGACCAACAAATATTCTCTACCTGAACCATCACTGCGCAAAAGCTCATCTTGAACACCATAGCCCTCCTCATTGGGTTCGAACAATACTGCGCCAGCACCATCGCCAAAAATGATACAGGTCGTCCTATCTTCATAATTGATCATGGAAGAATTTTTGTCTGCTCCGATAAGTAGTACCTTTTTGTAACGACCCGATTCGATGTAGCTCGAGGCGACAGACATGCCAAATAGAAAGCTAGAACATGCTGCATCCAAGTCAAAAGTGAAAGCGTTGACCGCTCCAATTTGAGCAGCGGTGTAGGCCGCTGTAGAGGCTGCTTGCATGTCGGGTGTAGCTGTTGCCACAATGACCAAGTCAATTTCGGCAGGGTCAAGATTGGATTTTTTTAAGAGGTCATTTGCCGCATGAATAGCCATAAAAGAAGTGCCTAGACCTTCCCCTTTCAAAATTCGCCGCTCTTTGATACCCGTTCGAGACACAATCCATTCGTCGTTAGTCTCAACCATTCCTTCAAGCATTTTGTTGGTAAGAACAAAATCCGGAACGTATCCGCCAACGGCTGTAATTGCTGCGTTCAAAAGCTTCTTGTTTAACTACTTATAAAAACGCTCAAAGGCGCATGGTATAGTTTAAGCCTGAGCAGTTTCAGAATTGTCAATAAGCACTTGACCTCTGTGGTATAATTTACCTTCAAACCAATGAGCTCTGTGAAAAAGGTGAGCCTCGCCAGTGGTAGGGCAGGTTGCGATTTGAGGAGCGGTAGCCTTGTAGTGGGTACGGCGTTTATCGCGACGTGTTTTCGATATTTTGCGCTTTGGATGTGCCATTATTTCAATTAATTATCCGTTAATAAGTTTTTTAATCCCTCCCAACGCGGATCTACCTCGTCCTTGAGGTTTTGATTGCTGTTGCTTGGATTCAATTCTTCTAGTCTTTTGAGTATGTCCGAATTCAAAGTCCCGTCCTCAATGCCTGGATGCTCGCGTTTTGCTGGTATAGAAAGAACAATAAGTTCAAAAATATACTGCGCTACATTCAGTTCAAAAGCCCCGTGAGGTAAAATTAATATGGATTCGTCGTCGTCGTTAAACTCCTCTCCAAATTTAACCACCAATTCGAATTGACCTTGAATTGGAAGGTCAAAAGGCTCATTTGTGACGTCGCAATCCACATTGACCGTACCAAAAACCTCAAAATTGAAGTCTAAAATAGTCGTCTTTTTGTCTAAAAACAACTTGGCTTTTAGGGATGCGCCATTAAATTCTGCATATTCAAATGCTTCAAAGAACGTGTTGTCAATGTCGTATTCAAACTCATGGAGGCCCGTTTTTAAACCAACAAACTGAATATCATATGGTTTAAAAGCTTTAACCATGAGCTGAGCATTGAGCGTGCAAATATAAAAAAAAAATGTGCGCCGCCTCATAATAGCCTATCATTTCGCTGTTTTTGCATTGTGGGAATAGATAGTTTTTGATACCTTCGGTGAAAACTTGACACCAAATGACCCAAGACCCTAGAGATATCCAAGAATTAATCGCTCGATTGAACAATGAGATAGAAAATCAAGACTTCTCAGCAGCTCTTTCTACAGCTCGGGATCTTCACGAGATATTAGTGATTTTGAGACATGAGGCAGCCTTTGTCGATCCAATAATTCCAGAAGCGCCGATTACTCCAGAGGCTCATATTTCGGAGCCTGCCATAGAAACGATCAAGGATATTGTCGCTCAAATCGACCCTCAAGGAGAACAAGTTGATTCGATTCTTGACTTTGAACCAGAGTTTTTGGAAATGGACAAAGACGAAGACGATTTTGAAGCCTTAACAAAAGACTTTAAGAATCTTCCAGAATTTGATCCTGTCGAATTTGCCCCATCCGCCCCACCAAAAGAAAAAAACCTGTCACTGAACGAAACCCTTAGGCCGAACAGAATTGCGTTGGATTTGAATGACAGATTGGCCTTTATGAAACATCTATTTGGCGGGAAAAGCGGTGATTTTGAGCGCATCATTGACATGCTCGACGATCTTGACACTTACGAAGAAGCTGTAGACTTTGTTCAAAGTACAATTAAACCCGATTACAACAATTGGGAGGGTAAGGCGGAGTACGAAGACCGTTTGATGATGCTCATAGCAAACAAGTTTGGTCAATGAGCAAGTTGTACCTGGTTCCTACTCCGATCGGCAATTTGAAAGACATGACTTTTAGGGCTGTTGAAGTGCTCAATTCTGTCGACAAAATTTTAGCTGAAGACACTCGAACTTCTGGAAAACTTTTGAAGCACTACCAGATTGAAACCCCAATGCAATCTTATCACATGCACAATGAACACCGAATGATAGAAGGGTTGGTCAAATCTATGGCAGCAGGAACCGTTATGGCCTTGATCAGTGACGCGGGGACGCCCGCCATTTCTGACCCTGGTTTTCTAATCGTTCGGGCTTGCATCCAAAATAACATCCCAGTAGAATGTCTCCCAGGAGCAACGGCTTTTGTTCCAGCACTTGTAGATTCAGGTTTGCCCAATGATCGCTTTGCTTTTGAAGGATTTTTACCCCCAAAGAAGGGTCGTCAAACAAGGCTTCAAATGCTGACAGAGGAATCCAAGACCATGATATTTTATGAAGCGCCTCACAAACTGGTCAAAACGCTTCAAGACCTTGCCAAAGTCCTTGGAGGAGAGCGTCAGGCAAGTGTTTCCAGAGAAATAAGTAAACTTTTCGAAACGCATCAACGCGGTAGTTTAGACGCTTTGAGAATTCATTTCGAACAACATCCTCCCAAAGGAGAAATCGTTATTGTTGTTGCGGGTAAAAACAGTTAAACGACTATGATTTGGCAATTTAGTCCTCCCACAGACTTTGAAATGACCCACAAATTGATGACCGATTTGGGGGTTGAAGAGGCTATTGCCACTCTTTTGATTCAAAGAGGCGTTCGTACTTTTGAAGAGGCCAAAACTTTTTTTCGACCCTCCCTTGAGCAACTTCATGACCCCATGCTCATGGCTGACATGTCCAAGGCCATCAATCGCATCAAATTGGCTTTAGACAATGACGAATTCATTATGGTTTTTGGCGATTATGATGTCGATGGCACTACCGCTGTTTCTCTGATGGCCAGTTACCTCAAAAGTAGAACAGACAAGGTGACCACCTACATCCCAGACCGCTATTCTGAGGGGTATGGCTTGTCTCTTCAAGGCATAGATCTTGCCGCCAACAACGACATCAGCCTTATGATTGTTCTAGACTGTGGGATAAAA
>Ga0222714_10006654_pt1 | contig 10750 bp, 5 predicted proteins | sample C33_3DmetaG_FD_165048 | JGI IMG/M metagenome (GOLD analysis project Ga0222714, IMG submission 165048) | Estuarine water microbial communities from San Francisco Bay, California, United States - C33_3D | ecosystem: Environmental > Aquatic > Marine > Unclassified | place: USA: California... | reverse complement strand
TCCGGTACAGCTGCCGACCAAGGTCTTCCACTGGCTCGACAACGTGCTGAACGCATTCGCCAGGAGTTGATCAACATGGGAGTTCCGGCACATCAGCTGCGTGTAGAGGCACGCCGTTTGCCACGGCAACCCACAGCAGCGTCGTCGGAGGATGAAGTCGTGCTGGCGGAACAGGAGAACCGCCGTGCGGAGCTGAGGTGTAGTGATCCGGCAGTGCTGGCCCCCTACATGATACGCATGGTCGAACAGCGGGTTGTGCCAGAGGAGATCCAGCTGCGTCCGTCGGTGATCTCATACGCTGGAGTGGTCTCCACCAGCATCACTATCGGCGAGGGCAACGCCAGACGCATCTATCGCCCTGGAGACGTGATCCGCACGGCCGACCTGCTTGGTCCCGATGGCTCGTTCCGCACGTCGGGCCTTGCAGCCACCATTACGGTACTGGATAGTGCTGGACGCACAACAACGGAGTCAGTTCGCCTGCCACTCCGTCCTGCACAGATGCGCGTGGCACCATCTGAGCGGTATCGGCTGATTCTGTTTCCCTTTAACAGTGCTGACATCAACGCTGATCACCGAGCAACCCTTACCATGATCTCCGCCTCGTTGCAGCCATCCGCCACGGTGAGGATTATCGGCCTAACCGATACCATGGGTTCCAGTGAGCACAATCTGGAACTCTCCGCCCGCCGAGCCGAGGCCGTCGCTCGGGCCCTGGACGTGCCACTGTCCAATGCCCGCGGACTGGGTTCGCAACAACCGTTGCTGTCGAATGGTCTGCCCGAGGGTAGGGCCTACCACCGTACGGTGGTGATCGAAGTGCAGCCCAGTACTTCCGAATGAGGTTTTGACGGCCTGAAACAAGGCTGGGCGTTGTACTTTTGGGGATACGTGCCACCCTGGAGGAGTCCCCTCATGTATCACTGCTTCTGGCAACGGTGCATCGCCATCGTCATCACTGGACTGTTGCTCCTTGGTGGCTTGCCGCTGAGAGCCACCGGACAGACCATCTTCGGCCTTGGACCGGCCAACTCGGAGCTGCGTACCGTGCAGATTCCGATCTACGGATTTAGCGCCGAAGGTGCCGCCACCGACATCGACGCCGCGGAGATCGAACTGCGTGTGGATGGGCAGGTACAGACGTTTACGCTGGGAACGGATGATCAGGCCACCGAGCGAACGATATCGATGGCCGTGCTCGTTGACGCCTCCTCCGGAGCCAGTGCACCAGACATCCGCAGTGTTCTACGTGCCGGCGTGGATGCCGTACCGTCGGCGGTACGAACCACGGCAGATCTTCTTGCCTTGACACAGTTCGCCAGCGAGCCCACGATGCTTCTTGGCTTCGATGCCGATCCCAGCAACTACACGCAAGCTGCCAACGAGCTTGCGTCCTCATCCGGCTTCGACCTACAACGCGCCTTGATCGAGCCTACCATGGGTGGGCTGCGCATGATGCAGACAGCGCCGCGTCATCGCGTCCTACTGATCCTCACCTCGACGAGCACAGCGATTGATCTGGATGCGACGCTCGCACTGGCACGGACGTTCCAGATCTCGGTGTACGTGGGATGTACCGATGCCTCGTTGGATCCCTCCGTCCGCCTCTTGTGTGAAGGTAGTGGCGGCACGTGGGCCGAAGGCCTGACCACCACCGAGGCCATGTCCGGCTTCGTGTTGGCAGCTATCAGCCATGCCAAGACGCTTCCGGCACAGCGCGTGGAATTCGACCTGCCGAGCGCCTGTGCTCCATCGGTTGCCGCGACACTGACCATCGGCGCCACAACGCGGGAGATCAACCTTGCTGTAGATCCTCTGGCGCCTTCGACGTTTGAATGGTTCCCGGCCGGACTTGACTTCGGTACGGGCTCCGACGAACAGGTTCTGGAGGCCACCGTTATTGCCCGGGGGCCCGAGCCCCTTACCATCGAAGCAGCACGGATTTCAACGGCTGCCTATACCATTCTGAACCCGGTCGTGGGGATCGAGACCATTCTACCCGGCAGCTCGCGGACCTTCCGCATCCAGCGTGCGGCCAATCCAGATGGTACGTTTGCCGTGCTGGAGTTAGTGGCCACAACATCGTCTGGCGTGGCTATCTGTGATGGTACGACCTTTGTGATGCGAGGAGGGTTGCCAACCACAGGAGACCGCTTCACGGTGGTTGCGCCAAATGGTGGAGAGGCTCTCACAGCTGGTGCACCCACCACCATTCGGTGGACGAACAGCCTGCCTCAAACAAAGGTGCGCATCGACCTCTCCACCGATGGTGGAGATTCCTGGCGTCCGATCACCGAGCAAGCTCAGGGATTGGCGTACACCTGGATACCCGGTCCGGAGCTCACCACTGATGCCCGCATTCGCATTCAAGAGACCCTCCTGCCAGATACGTCCATCGTAGAACTGCGTGGACATCTGTCGCCGGTGTACGCTACGGTGTTTGCCAATGAAGGACGGTGGGTACTCACCGGCGGACACGATGGTACGATCCGCGTGTGGGATGCCAATACGGGAGAGTTCCTGCAGCAACTCGGAAGTCATGGTTCATGGGTCTGGGATCTCGACGTAAGCCCTGACGGACGATTTCTTGCTTCTGCCGGACACGACGGCGTGGTGTCGATCTGGAACCTCTCTACCGGTGCCCGCGTGCGAAGCATCCTAGCGGATGCTCGTGTATGGTCGGTAGCCTACCATCCATCCGGCACCGAGGTCGCCATTGGCACCGATCGGTCACTGTCGGTTGTAGACGTAGCGACTGGGCGGACGATCGATTCTCACAGTACCGGTGCCAGCCGTTGTTTAAGCGTGGCCTACACGTCAGACGGTACAGCCATCCTGAGCGCTGAAGGTTCCACGGTACGCCTCCGAGAACGTAGCTCGCTCCAGGTGGTCCGGTCCACCTTTACCGGACACACCGCCGACGTCTACGCTGCCGTGATCGATGCCGCCTCTTCCACGGTCTATACAGGAAGCGCCGACTACACGATTGCTCGGTGGAACGCCTCCACGGGCGTGCTGACGCACGTCACCACGCCATCCATTGCCTCGATTCTCAATCTTGATCTGGCGCCAGATCAGCAGACCCTAGCTTCGGCAGGGGGCGATGGCACGGTAAAGGTGTGGTCAAGTACTGATCTAGATCTGCGATCCAGCTTTGCCGATCACGTCGGATCGGTGTACTGCGCTACGTTCGACGCAGCCGGTACGCGCATAGCTTCCGGTGCCACCGATACCAAGGCCTTCATTTGGAACGTCGCCTCAGCTGTCACGTCCGAGGACCTCAGCGATGCCGGTTGGTCGATCGTGGGCGGAATGGTTGCTACGGCCGACGCCAACCACGGCAGTATCCGCGTGGGCGCCGGTGCCGACATCAGCACATCAATGGTGTCCAACACCGGTGCGGAAGATCTCATCCTGCGCAGCATGCGCGTGGTGTCGGGCGACGTCCAGGACTTCCTGCTTATGGTGCCGTCCTTACCGGTGCGGTTGGAGCCGGGCATGTCACTTCGACTCCGATCGTCGTGCTCGCCAACAACCATTGGTCCGCGTACGGCACTGGTCGACATCGAAACTGGTGTGGGCACTACCACAGCCGTGCTGCGAGCTGAAGGCGTTGCACCCCAGCTGCAGACCATCCCACAGAGTCGCCTGATCGACTTTGGTCGATTACTGGTAGGTCAGACGCAGGCCGACACCACGATCCGGTTCACCATTCCAAGCGGCGGTAGTAGCGTCGAGGTCACACGAGTGGTACTTACGGGTGTTCAGCGCGGTGCCTTCACGATCACCTCTGGAGGGTCGGCCTTTACCTTGAGTCCTGGTGCGGTACACACGATGTCCGTGCGGTGCTCACCCACCCAGGTAGGACGGTACGCAGCTCGCATCGAGCTCACCACAGCAGATGGATCGGTGACCACCATCCGCCTCTACGGCGAAGGCCTTGGTGATGGTCGCATTGCTACCACCACCAATACGCTCCTCTACCAGACGGATCCCTGCGTACGGCAGACCACCGTGCAAACGGCTACGATTCTCAACCAGGGTACAGCTCCGCTGACCCTCTACAGTATTGCTGTTGTGGGGTCACGCGCCGAGGACTTCGACATTACCACTCCGGCAATCTCGGCGCTTCCACTGCAGATTCCTCCGGGCGAACAGATTGGCGTGTCGGTTGCCTACCAGCCCGTTGGTGTCGGTTCGAGTATCTCCCGCTTGGTGATTTCCTCGAATGGAATCGGCGTTGGAGGGAGCACACTGGAGATCCCTCTGATTGCCCGTCAGGACAGCGTCGGCTTCGAGCTGACCGTACCCCATGTTCACTTCGACAATGTGCAGGCGCAACAGCAGGCAGCACAAACAGCAACGATCGTGAATACCGGCACGACAAGCTTGCAGTGGCCCACCCAAGGGATCGACCTTGGAGACTTCCGCCTCGAGAACATCGAGCCAACCATCACGCCGGCCGGTGGCACCTCAAGCTTCACAATCCGGTTTAAAGGTGCCGAGCCGCGCTCGGAACCCTATATCGCCAGCTACACTTTTACCGATTCCACGTGTGGGCGTAGCAGCACGCTTACCATGTCGGCAACCGTGAAGAGCTATATCGGTGCTACGCTCGAGGCGGCCATTGTGCGCGCTTCCATCGGTCAGGAGGTAGACGTTCCCGTGCGCCTGACCAACCGAGTCAACTTCGATCGAACCACCATTCGCGAGATCTCCGCTCGTGTTCGCGTTAACGGCACGATCCTCACACCACTCGGTGTGGAGAGTACCTTCGCCGACGGCGAACGGACATTTGTGACATCGCTCTCCATTCCCGAGTCCGGCGATGTGGTAGGAACGCTGCGCTTTCGCACGACGTGGGGCAATGACACCTCTGCCATCGTAGAGTTCGACTCCGTCTGGACAGCCGACACCGTTGTGGTGACCACGCGCAACGGCGAGGTTATTCTCGATGATCTGTGTCGGGAAGGGGGCCCACGACTCTTCTTGCGACGATCCTCTCAACAAGGGATCGGCATCACGCTGGTTCCGCATCCTATCGCTGACGCTGCCACAGCGGTGATCACGGTGGTAGAACACGGGCCAACCCTCGTGCAGGTTGTCAACGTACACGGTCGTGTGGTGGCCACACTTGCAGATCAGGTCCTGGCTCCTGGACGATACCTCTTGCCGCTGGAGGCCACAGACCTCGAAACCGGCAGTTACACGGTGGTACTGACCACCCGAACACAGCAGATGTCTCAACGTTGTACGGTGGTGCGATAATGTCTACACATCTCTTCCCCGTGGCTCCGCGCTGGATGCTCGTCATCGTACTGCTTGGATCGTGGGCCGTCTCGATCCATGCGCAAGCACAATCCTCGCTCTATGGTCGCCCACAGCCAGCACGGTTTGGCGTATACGGTAGCTGGGACGGTACCCTCAATAGCGCAGCGTTTACTGGTCTGCCAGGCATTGCCAGCTGCTGTCCATCCTACGGTAGTACAATGTCGTCGGGTTGGCGCGCAGGCCTTGCCTACATCAAACCGATGTCGTCGGAACTGTCACTCCAGGTGCGCATGTCGTGGGAGTCGGGCACGGTGAATTTCCAGTCGCTGGAGAACCAACCGATCGTGTCGGAAACAGGTCTACCCGAAGAGGCAACGATTCGTCATGAGTTGGCAACAGCATCCAGCCTGATCAGCATTGAGCCCCTTATCGGATGGCAGCCTGTACCAGGGTTGAATCTGCTTGGCGGCGTTCGGCTGGGCTACCGCGTCTCCAATACGTTTACGCAGCGGGAAGTACTGGTAGATCCCATCGACGGTGTCTTCCGTAATCTGTCGCGCGAACGTAACGTTCTCAGCGGAGACATCCCCGAGGCGTTGCCGTATGCAGCCAGCGCCACAATTGGGGCGAGCTACGACCTGCCACTCAATGCCGACAGATCCCTGGTTCTCAGTCCGGAACTGTTGGTCTCGGTTTCCCCGATTGGGGTTGTCTCCGGACTGTCGTGGACGCAGCATACGCTGCGTGCCGGACTTGTGCTCAGCTTCGTTCCTCCGTCGATTGTGATCGATCTCACCGACCAAGAACTGTTCGAGGAGAGCCTGAATCGGTCGGCGTCCAGCTCGTCCTCCAGCTCGGCATCCAGTTCGACGTCAGCCACCGTTCCCTTCCGGGCAGCCCTGGTGGCACGTGGTGTAAGCGAAGACGGCCGGGAGACGGCCCTCCAGGAGCTCCTTGTGGAAGAGGTTCGGTCGTACCGCCAACGACCCGTGCTCCCGCTGGTCTTCTTCGACACCGAGAGCTACGACCTACCAGCGCGCTACTACCGCGTGACAGCCGATCAGCGCGAACAGTTCTCGATGGACAACTTCTACAACCTGGACGCTCTAACGACATATCGCCATGTGCTGAACATCGTTGGTCGGCGGATGACCGACGATCCCGCTACAACGATCACACTGGTGGGTTCGGCAGCTCCAAAGGAACGTGGAGGAACAGATCTGGCACTCGAGCGCGCCGCGGCCGTACGCGACTACCTCGTAGACACCTGGAACATCGACGAAGACCGCATCACGGTGGACGGCACGGTGGGTGGTGATCGCCAGGTCTCGCTCACAGCGTCCACGCCGGCCGTCTTCGACGACGTCTACTCCATGGACACCGTGCGCGTAACCTCCCCTACAGGCATACGATTCCAATCGTCGGTGTCGTCGGCGGCGGTTCCTATTGCCGACTGGCGCATTCTGGTATCGCGACGCGGTGTTGTTGTGCACAGCGAGCGAGGGGGAGAGCCCCTTGCAGCCTCTGTTGATTGGCGCGTTTCTACTCGACCCGCAGCCATCAGCCGAGGTACGACGGAATTGAGTTTTCTCCTAGCCGTCACCGACTCTAACGGTGTGGTGGTGCCAACCGAGGTACAACGACTTCCGGTACGAGAGGTACGGCTGACCGATCCAACGGCACGCGCGACGCGCTTGGATCGCTACTCGCTCCTGTTCAACGACGCCACAACGGCAGATCTGACGCAGGATCAGCTTCAACGCATTGCGCAGATACGCACGTTGATTCCGTCGGGTGCTACTGTGCGCGTAACGGGCTACACCGACGCCGCGGGACAGGACGACGTGAACTTGAACGTGAGTCAGCGACGAGCCAACAACGTTGCCAAAGCACTCGGAATCCCGGTGGCAGAAACCCGTGGGAACGGCCAGCGATTGCCACTCTATGCAGATGGCACACCGGAGGCACGGCTGTATTGCCGTACCGTAGAGATCACCGTCGAGATCGCCGTCGAGAACGGCGTGGAACCGTCCGGTGAGGTGCGAAAACCCTGATGAGAATCCTGGTGATTAACTGGCAGGACCGCACGCATCCCCAGTCTGGCGGAGCAGAGGTCCATCTGCATGAAATCTTCGGACGCATTGCTAGGATGGGGCACGACGTCCATCTCCTGTGCTGTGGTCATGGCACTGCGCCGGCCTATGAGGTTCTGGATGACCTGCACGTCTATCGCGTTGGGCACCGCCCCACCTTCAACTACTCGGTGCCCCGCTGGTGGAAGCAGTACGGTGCCGGGATGAAGCTGGATATTGTGATCGACGACATCAACAAGATTCCCTTCTTTACACCGCTCTACATTCGTCAGCCACTGCTGGCGATTGTTCACCATTTCTTTGGTTCGGCCATCTTCAACGAGGCCGGCTGGCTAGCGGGTACGTATGTCAAGATGTTCGAGGATCGCATCGGCAGAGTGTATCGGTCCACGCCAGTCGTCGCTGTTTCCGAGAGTACACGGCAGGAATGTCTGGAACGGGGCTTTGGAGCATCGAGTGTGTCCGTGATTCACAATGCCATCGACCATCGCTCCTACCCGATGCGTGTCGGCACGAAGAGTACGTCACCATCGGTGGTCTACTTTGGTCGACTGAAGAAGTACAAGAGCGTTGATCACGTGATTAAGGCCATGGCACTTGTCCGGGAAACGATTCCTGACGCACACCTGCATATTCTTGGCACCGGTGACGAGCGCACAGAGCTGGAGCGCCTGGTAGACTTCCATGATCTGCAGGATACCGTCACCTTCCACGGTTACGTGACGGATGCCCAGAAGGTGGCTCACCTATCAGCGGCCCACGTTGCCGTGAATTCGTCGGTGAAGGAAGGCTGGGGCATCACCAACATCGAAGCCAATGCCTGTGGAACGCCCGTGATCAGTGCCAATGTGCCCGGCTTGCGCGATTCCGTTCGCGACGGCCTCTCCGGGTTGCTCTATCCCTACGGTAACATCGAACAGCTGGCTCAACTCATGACTCGTGTGTTGGTAGATCATCCGGAACGGACGCGCCTAAGTGAGGGGGCTGTTGCCTGGGCGTCGACCTTTACCTGGGAGCGCTCGGCGCGGGAAATGCTCGATCGGTGCGAGAACACCATCCAATCGTGGAAGCAGACGCATGGTTGAACGATTCCTGTACATGATACTGCTACTGTGTTGCACCTCCATCGGGATGTGTGCGCAGCAGTTGGAGGGACGGGATACCAGGGGGCGAGATTTCTGGCTAGCCTTCCCACCCAATGATCATCCGTCGAACGTGGATGAGGCGGCGTTGAATGTGTACCTCTCCTCCGATGTCAACACAACGGCAACCGTATGGGCACGGACACGCAATGGCACCATCGACGAACGCACGTTTGCCGTTGATGCAGGTACGGTGGTGAAGGTAGACTTTCTGCCTTCCTTCCTTGAACTGCGTAGCGCCTCCTATCCGTCGGGAAGTACCGGTGATGCGGAGATTCCCAGCCCGGCGAGTGTGCACGTGACCTCGATCGATGAGATTACCGTGTATGCGTCGATCCGTGAACTAAATACGTCGGATGCATGGGTCGTACTACCAACGGACGCTCTCGGTACCGAGTACCGTATTCTCTCCTACCCGTCTGATGCCCGCGCCGATACAGTCTTCATTCCCCTGCTCACTACGGCCTATCCCTCACAGTTCGTGGTGGTAGCCACAGAAGACTCTACGATCGTGGAGATCACTCTCTCCACCGCTGGATCACGCGTTGACCCGTCGCAGCGCATTCGGTCCGTGCGGCTCGAGCGTGGTGAATCGTATCTCGTGCAGGCGCAGGTGACGGTCGCGCAGCAGAATGATGACCTCACGGGGTCGCTGATTCGCAGTTCTAGACCACTTGTGGTGTTGGCCAGTCACAGGCGCGCCCAGGTGCCAATTCTCAACGACAATGCCTCGCGCGACATGCTCGTTGAGCAGGTGCCAGCCGTCGACACGTGGGGAAAGTCCTTTGTGGTTCCCCCATTGCAGCCTCCAGCTGACGCGCCGGCGACGAGTCCAACGAGTTCTCCCAGGTTACGGGTTCTAGCGCACAAAGATGCCACTGACGTAATGATCAGCCCCGGCTCGATCATCACACTGAATGGTGGCGACGTGGCGGACGTTCCGCTGATAGAGGCTGTCTCCGTGACGAGTTCCGAACCCGTACTCGTTGGCATCATCGATCGCACAGCGAACGAGGGGCAGTTGGGGTTAAACCGATCGGGTGACCCGTCGCTGATCGTTGTTCCGCCCCAGGAACAGCATCTGACTTCCTACCGCATCATCTCGATTGAACCACGTACCGTGGCGGACCCGTTTTACCGCGAGCACTTCATCACGGTATCAGCTCCGCTGGGCGCGCTGATCACCATCGACGGTCAACCAGTTCCAGCGCTGACGCCTCTGGCTGCATTACCCAGCTACGGATACGCACACGTGCCGGTTGCCAGTGGTGCCCATGTTGTTGCGAGCGACTCCCTCTGTGGAGTAATCGCCTACGGATATGGGCCCGCTGAATCGTATGGCTATACCGGCGGCATGGCCTTCGAGCGCTTGTATCAACCCACAATCGTGCTGCGCGTGCTGGACCTTGACGCAGCACCGGGTACGCCGGGAGATCTGGTGGTAGTGGTGGATTCCGTCCTCGAGCAAGCAAGCCTAAACGCACTGCGTTTGTCACGTGTATCGGGAACGCTCTCCTACGATCGGACCATCTTTGTGCCGCAGGTACCGGGGAGTCCGTCACAGCTCCAGCGCGGTGATCTTGCCTTTACGCACACCTTTGACTCCCTCAACGTTGGCGACACCATGGCGGTGATTCCCGGGACAGTGGTGCTTGGACGGGTAGCGATGGATACGGTCACGATCGTGTCGACTGCTTGGTTCGATGTAGAAGAGAAACCGGTGTCTCCCACGGTCCGCACGCAATCAGGTGTGGTGACCGTAACCGACCTCTGTGACGCTGGCGGGCGCGTGCGACTATTCGACCCTCTAGCGACCGCACCGGTCGTTCGCATCTATGATGTGTTGGGTCGGCAGCGACCATCGATAGGTGATGGCTTCAACCTGGTCGTTACAACGCTTCAGGGGCGGACGACAACGCAGAAGGTGTGGCGCTAGCACGCAGGTAGCGAACAATACTCACGGCAAAACCTAGCACCATCGTGATCACGCCAATCCAGACCAGCGACATCAACGGCTTCACGCTGAACTCCACAGTAAACACCTCACGAGGCGCGGGCATCTCCTGACCAACGCGCTTAAAGGAGAGCTCCCCCGTCGACTGCGAAGGATCGGCATTGTTACGGGTAATGTTCGTCAGACCCACAGCGATGTCCGTCCCCGAAATCGGCGTCCATTCCGGATCAAAGGCTGGACCGCCGTCTCCTGTTGAAATCCGTGTACGTGCCCGAAGCTCGCGTGGCGAT
>Ga0222714_10006652_pt1 | contig 10751 bp, 13 predicted proteins | sample C33_3DmetaG_FD_165048 | JGI IMG/M metagenome (GOLD analysis project Ga0222714, IMG submission 165048) | Estuarine water microbial communities from San Francisco Bay, California, United States - C33_3D | ecosystem: Environmental > Aquatic > Marine > Unclassified | place: USA: California... | reverse complement strand
TGGTTCTAATAAGAAACTATATTGCTCAACAAAGACTGATAATTATGAAGTATAAAGATTATTACGAACCAGAACAGAAGGATACAAAATAATGGCAACAGAGGCAGATATCAAGGCATTAGAGAAGATAGTTGAAAAACTAGACGACTCTATTGAGAAACTTACCGAAGTTAATAATAACATTGGCAAACTATTAGCCGTGCATGAGGAACGTATGAATAACATTGAAAAAGATACTGATCGAAATGTTGAAGACATTCGTGAGCTTCATACTAAGATTAATGAGTTTGGTAAAGAAATGCTTAAACGCATGGACGCATTAGACAATAGTTTTGATACAAAGATGAAATCTCAGGCCGAAACTGCCACAAAGCAGCATAATGAAATACAAGCTAATGTTGAAAGAAAGATTGATCTTTTAGCAGATCGGTTAAGAGTCTTAGAGCAATGGAAGTATTTTGTTATTGGCGCTTCAGCAGTTATAGGATATTTAGTTAAGTATTTAATGGGTTAAACCCTATACAGATATTATATCCTGTTTTTGAATTAAAGTACAATTATTTTTTAAAATTAATATTTGTACATTAATTAGTATTTTTGTTATAATTATATTATGATTTATATTGACGCTAAATATGTGAGCCTCCTGAGTTACAAGCTCAGAAACTTCAAAAAGAAAAAAGATAACTATTGGAATTTCTCATGCCCGATATGCGGAGATTCTAAACGAGATTCAAATAAAGCACGTGGATATGTATTCTTACATAAATCACGTCTTGTCTATAAATGCCATAACTGTGGCTATTCATCTAATGTCGGTAATCTAATTAAGCATCTTGATTCTAATATGTATAATGAATATGTATTAGAACGATATAAAGAAAATGCTAGTAAACATTTTGATCATACAGATATTAAAGAAACTACTCTGGTTGAACCCGAGATACAGATTAATACAGACATAATAAAAGCAGGTGCTTTTTGTGTAGATTCACTCCCTTTTTCACATCCGGCAGTCAAATATGTAGTAAAACGTAAGATTCCAAATGATAAATGGAAGTACTTATACTTTGCTCCTAAATTTAAAACCTTTGTAAATAACCTTAAATTTCATTTTATGAATACTGAGAATGATATTCCTCGGTTAATTATTCCATATTTTGATAATGGTAAAGTGTTTGCTCTACAAGGTCGATCATTTGGTAAAGAAGAACCACGATATATAACAATTAAACTTGATGATGAGAAGGAAAAGATTTATGGCTTGGATAGAATTGATACTAAAGAAATCGTCTATGTGGTTGAAGGTCCTATTGATTCTTTGTTTATTCCTAACTGTATTGCCGTTAGTGGTGCTGGTATGGACTCTCCTACAATCCGCAGCTTAAATTCAGTTATTGTAATGGATAATGAACCAAGATCTAAAGAGATATGTAACTATATAGAAAAATATATTCAACAAGATTATAAAGTATGTTTATGGCCTGATACAATAAAAGAAAAAGATATTAATGAAATGATTTTAAGTGGTAAGAAATCTGACGACATTATAAAAACCATAAATACAAACACCTATCAAGGAATAGAAGCAAAACTTAAATTTACACAATGGAGAAAATGCTAATGAAAGTAAGATTAATTAGTTATAGTAAACCACATGAAAACATTTCAAAAGAAGGATTAGAATCAATACAAGATCTTATTGCATTCTGTGCACGAGTATCTAACCCATCAAATCAATTAAACAAAGAAACATCAGAGAAGTTAATTAGTTATCTTGTCAAACACAAGCATTGGTCACCATTAGAAATGGCATCTGTTTGTATGGAAATAGAAACAACAAGAGATATTGCACGTCAAATATTAAGACACAGATCATTTAGCTTTCAAGAGTTTTCACAACGTTATGCTGATCCAACTCAAGACTTAGACTTTGTAGTAAGAGAAGCAAGATTACAAGATAGTAAGAATAGACAAAACTCTGTAGAGACTACTGATAATGAACTTAAATTATGGTGGGATGCTAAACAAAAATTTATTATTGATTATGCTATAGAAGCTTATAGTCAAGCTATTGAAAAAGGTATTGCAAAAGAACAAGCAAGATGCATACTTCCGGAAGGAAATACAGTATCTCGTATGTATGTTAACGGTACATTAAGATCATGGGTTCATTTCATTGAAGTAAGATCAGGTAATGGTACACAGAAAGAACACATGGAAATAGCCAGAGAAATTGCTTGCGCAATTGCAGAAATATTCCCAATGGCCGGAGATTTTATATGCGAGTCTTAGTCACAGGTGCAGCAGGTTATATTGGTTCACATTTATGTAAAATATTAACTGAGCGTGGTCATACTGTTGTGGGTGTTGACATTAGCCCTGCTCATAATAATGTAGAAAAGTATTGTACAAAAATTCATTATTATGATATAATGAATACTAATAGAATTGGAAGTTTTGACGCAGTAGCACATTTAGCAGGTTATATATCTGTAGAAGAAAGCACTAAGCAGCCATGGAAGTACTATAATACAAATGTGAATGGTACACATAAAATGCTAAGACTATATCCTGAAGCACACTTTTTATTTGCTTCTACAGCAGGCGCATTTGATGCTCAGTCACCTTATGCTAAATCTAAAGTTGCGGCTGAAGATATTATTAAAGAACTATCAAATCAATATACAATATTTAGATTCTTTAATGTTGCTGGATCTGATGGTGAACATATGCAAGTAGGCGATGCAACTCATCTTATAAGAATTGCTGCTGAAGTAGCTACAGGTAAAAGAGAAAAGATGTATATTTTTGGTAATGATTATGATACTAAAGATGGAACATGTGTTAGAGATTATATTCATGTTGTTGACTTAGCAAATGCAATTGCAAATGCTATTGAAAAAGGTCCATTTAATACACCGTATGAATGTATTGGATCCGGTAAAGGGTACTCAGTTTTAGAAGTGCTAAATACTATGAAGACAATGTATGATATTAAGTATGAGATAGCTGATCGACGTGAGGGTGATCCTGCGTTTCTAGCAATAGATAATCAGTTTCCATTACTTAATATTGAACATGAATTAATTGATATGTGTAAATCTGCAGTTGAAGTTGAAAGGAAACGTAAGTGAATATATTAATAACAGGAATGAATAAGTTACAATGCACTAAAGACTTTTATTTAGAGCAGCAACTTAAAGTAATCCCATCTCACTATTCATTGATAAGATGTTTAGAAGATATGGGTCATACAGTAACTCAACGACATGTTGAAATCGGTGAAACATTAGATGAGTTTGATGAAGTTATTGTATTCATTCATAACCCATCAGGATTTGCTGGTTATGTTTATAATGCACTATGGGCAATATCACAAGTTCCTAACTGCATTTTAGCTTTTGATGATTGGCAAACAGATTCAATTTATTCTGGTTTAGTTGCATTAAAAGATCCTGCTAAATTGTTTAGACAATATGTTAAAGACTCTCATAAGTTTGTACCTGCAGATGTAGAAAAATATGAAAGAACATTCTTAGAATCTATTGATAAAGTAGAATCTAAAACAAACCGTATGTTGATCTCAGCATTTAGTGGTGGTGATCTATCACTATTAATTGATTATCCAAAGGAATTACTATTCCCATATAATCCTAATCCTTATCATTTAAACAGACAGCCTGAAGTTAATCCTTTATTCCCTGAACCAAGAGAAAAAGTCTTTAACTTTGCAGGATTAGTACAAGATAAAACAAAGAAATGGTTAAAAGCGCAAGGTGTAGATAAACATTCATGGCCATTAAAACAATATGGTTCACGTAAAGATGGTCAAGATCGAGTAACAGAAGATGTTATGGTTACAATTTATTCTCAACAATGGGGAATATTAATGCCAGGTTATTTTCATGCTGGATCAGGTTGGTGGAGAGCAAGGCCTCTACAAGTTGCAGATGCAGGTTCTATATTAATTGGTGAACCAAAAGAAATGATGTTATATTATAATGATGAACGACTTGCTAACATACAAGCAAAAGATATTGTAGATCTATCTGATAGTGAATTAGAACAATTAGCAAAAGATCAACGTGATGCATTATATCAATCTCATCCTTTAGATAAAGATATACAAAAAGCGGAGTTAAATGCATGTCTAACATATTAATCGTTGGAGCAGGATTTTCTGGTGCAGTTATTGCTCGTGAATTAGCAGAGGCTGGCCATATTATTCATGTGATTGATAAACGTGATCATATTGGTGGTAACTGTTATGATTATACAAATGAACATGGTATACGAGTACACAAATATGGACCACATATCTTTCATACAAATAATAAAACTGTTGTTGATTGGGTTTCTCGGTTTGGTGAATGGGTACCATATTTCCATAAAGTTAAAGCTATCTTAAAAGATGGTAGATATGTAACATTACCGGTTAATAAAGAAACAAAAGAAATTGTTGGTGAAGAAAATGTTATTGATACGTTCATTCGACCATATACTAAAAAGATGTGGGATAAAGATATTGAAGAATTAGATCCTTCAATCTTACAACGGGTTCCTATTAGAGATGATATGAATGAATTATATTTTCCTAATGATGAATTTCAAATGATGCCAAAGCATGGTTATACATCAATATTTGAAAACATATTTGATCATGACAATATTAATGTTGAAGTTGATTTTGAATATGACAAGTCAATGAATGAAAACTATGACTTTGTATTTAATAGTATGCCAATAGATCAATACTTTGATTATTGCCATGGTGAATTACCATATCGATCTATTAAGTTTCATACAACATCTGTACCATCGCCAAAGATACAACCAGTACCATGTGTCAACTTTACTCATTCTGGTCCATATACTCGTATGACTGAATGGAAAAACTTTCCTGAGCATGGTGTAAATGATCAAATGACAACATTAACATATGAAGAACCATGTGACTATAAAGATAATAATATGGAAAGATATTATCCTGTAAAAGATTTAGAAGGTAAAAATAGAGATATATATAAATTATATAGAGATATGACGCCTGATAATATGGAATTTATTGGAAGATGTGGTATGTATGTGTACATTGATATGCATATGGCTATCTCTTCTTCATTAGCAACCGCAAAAAGATATTGTACTTTAATTGAAAACTAATATATAATATATATAAATATGAAAAATACTGTGAAAGTTGGCTTTACCTGTTCTACATTTGATCTGCTCCATTCAGGGCATATAGCTATGTTAAGGGAAGCCAAAGAGCAGTGTGATTATCTAATAGCAGGTCTTCAAATAGACCCGTCATTAGATCGTAAGGAAAAGAATTCTCCTGCACAAACTATCGTTGAACGCTATGTACAACTATCAGCAGTCAAATATGTTGATGAAATAATAGTTTACTTGACGGAGAGGGATCTAGAAGATATATTGGAGATGTTTCATATTGATGTTCGTATATTGGGTGATGAATATCGTGACAAAGATTTTACGGGCAAAGATATATGTAAAAAACGTGGTATCCAATTACACTTTAATAAGAGAGATCATCGGTTCTCAACCAGCTCTCTTAGACAATTGGTCGCAGAAAAACAATACAAATAAAAAGAAGGTGGAGTCGGTATGGAAGATGTAGTTCATGGCATCAAGGTTGACTATTCTCGTGATTCTCTATTTGATGCTCTTGGTCTAACCAGACTAAAAGAATCATATATGATGGATAGCGAGGAAAGTCCTCAACAAAGATTTGCTTATGTTTCAAATATGTTTGGGTCAAATCCAGAACACGCACAACGGTTATATGAATATTCAAGTAAGCATTGGTTAAGTTATTCAACACCAATCTTATCTTTCGGTAGATCTAAACGAGGTTTACCTATATCATGTTTTTTAAATTTTATAGACGATACCGCTGAAGGTCTCGTGGAGAACTTAAGTGAAACTAATTGGTTATCTATGCTTGGCGGTGGTGTTGGCATCGGTTTTGGTATACGCTCTGCCGATGATAAGTCTACTGGTGTTATGCCTCATCTCAAAATGTATGATGCTTCTTCATTGGCTTATCGTCAAGGTAGGACTCGTAGGGGTTCTTACGCTGCTTATTTGGATATATCTCATCCGGACATATTAATGTTCTTAGAAATGAGAAGACCAACAGGCGACCAAAATATGCGTTGCTTAAACCTACATCACGGAATTAATATACCCGATTCATTCATGGAAATCATAGAGAACTGTATGAAAGATTCAGACTTTGATGATTCATGGGAATTAAAAGATCCTCATTCAGGAGAAGTTGCTGAAGTGGTATCAGCAAAAGAATTATGGCAACGTATCTTAGAGATGCGTATGCAAACAGGCGAACCATATTTACACTTTATTGACGAGTCAAACAGACGCATGCCGCAGTGGTTGAAAGACAAGGGCCTAAAAATCCACCAATCAAACCTATGTTCTGAAATCATTCTGCCGACTAATGAAAAAAGAACAGCGGTATGCTGTCTGTCTTCTATTAACTTGGAGTATTACGATGAATGGAAAAATAACACAATGTTTCTCAAAGATGTCGCAGAAATGCTTGACAATGTGCTACAATATTTTATTGACAATGCCCCTAATACTATTAGTCGTGCTATATACTCTGCTACTATGGAGCGGAGCATTGGTGTTGGTGCTCTTGGCTGGCATGCTTTATTGCAGCGAAAAAATATCCCTTGGGAATCAGCAATGGCTACAGGTCTTAACAAAGAAATATTCACAACTATCAGGCGCCGCTTGGATTCAGCGAATAAACACTTGGCTGAGGAACGTGGTCCATGCCCTGACGGGAAGACCGCCGGAGTAAGATTCTCTCATGTAATGTCTATTGCTCCGAATGCATCTAGTTCTATTATTATGGGTAACACTTCACCAAGTATTGAACCATTTAGAGCTAATGCTTACAGACAAGATACATTATCTGGTTCTCATATGCATAAGAATCAATATTTAGATAAAATTATTCGTGAAAAAGCAAAAGATCCAGATAAGTATGATGAAATTTGGTCATCTATTATCGCTAATGATGGTAGTGTCCAACATCTCTCTGAACTTGATGATTGGGAAAAAGATGTATTTAAAACTGCGATGGAGATTGATCAACGATGGGTTGTACAGCACGCTGCAGACCGTCAAGAGTTTATTGATCAAGCTCAAAGTTTAAATGTATTCTTTAGACCTGATACTGACATTCGTTATATTCATGCTGTGCACTTTATGGCATGGAAACAAAAACTTAAAACTATGTACTATTGTCGTTCTGACAAAATTGCTAAGGCCGATAAAGTTGCTAAACGTATTGAACGTGAAGTAATTAAAGAAATTGACTTTAAGCAAATGACAGAAGGTGATACTTGTTTGGCATGTGAAGGATAATATGAAAAGACGACTATTGAAAGACCTCTTTCTAAAGTTTATTGAAAGAAGGAGAGCTAAGAGAAATGGCAGTTATATTATAATGAACGGTAAAAAAGTATATATAAAAGATATTTACGAAGCAGAAGGTTATATTAACATCGAGACAGAGGACAAATAAATGGCGGATAAGAAGTTAACACTAACAGATGATAGAACATATTACAAACCTTTTAACTATCCATGGGCATTTGATGCATGGTTAAAACATGAACAATCACATTGGTTACATACAGAAGTACCAATGGCAGAAGATGTAAAAGATTGGAAAAAGAAATTAACAGCAGAAGAAAAACATTTCCTTACAAACATTTTTAGATTCTTTACTCAAGGAGATATTGATGTTGCTGGTGGTTATGTTAAAAATTATTTACCATATTTCCCTCAACCAGAAATTAGAATGATGTTAACAGGCTTTGCTGCACGTGAGGCATTACATATTGCAGCATACTCTCACTTAATTGAAACGCTTGGTATGCCAGAATCTACATATAATGAATTCCTAGAATATGAAGAAATGAAGGACAAACACGATTATGTTATCACGATCAGTTCAAAAAATGGTGACAAAGCGTCGACTGCAGCACATATCGCTGTATTCTCAGCTTTCACCGAAGGCATGCAGCTTTTTAGTAGCTTTATTATGCTTCTTAATTTTCCTCGCCATGGTATGATGAAAGGCATGGGCCAAATTGTTACATGGTCGATTGTTGATGAAACAATGCATGCTGAATCAATGATTAAGTTATTTAGAACTTATATTGAAGAAAATAAAGAAATTTGGAATGATGAACTTAAAGAAAAGATCTATTCTATTGCTGAAAAGATGGTAGAACTAGAAGATAAATTTATTGATCTTGCATTCTCTAAAGGAGATATGAGAGATTTAAACTCAATTGATGTTAAGAAATACATTCGTTATATCGCAGACAGACGTCTTATCTCTCTTGGTATGAAAGGTATCTTTAAAGTTAAAAAGAATCCTTTACCATGGGTAGAAGAAATGATTAATGCTCCAGTACATGGTAACTTCTTTGAAAATAGAGTTACTGATTATGCTAAAGGTGCATTAAAAGGTTCATGGGAAGATGTCTGGGGTACAGCTCACGCTGCTTAATAAATAATATACAAGGAAATATATGGCAGTCAGACATTTTGTTTGTGAGCACTGTGAATCGCATGGTAAAATCATGGTAAAAACAAACGACGTTACATCAGAAGATATTGTTTATTGCCCTGTATGTGGTGGGGATATCTTCGAGGATGATGAAGATTACGAGGAATAAACATGTTTATTAGTGAAGGTATAATATTTGGTTTAATTGATAACGGCGTATTAATTATTGGTGCTCTTTTTGGTTTAAGTATTGAAAAGTACTTACCAAAATATTTTCATAAAGGCGTTGGCACCGTTTTTGGTGCTGGCATTGGTAATGCTGTCAGTGATTGGCTTGGTGGTGTTGCTATCTCTATGTCATTTGCATGGGGTGCATTGATTGGTTGTTTACTTGCTTTAATATTAATACCAGGATTTGTAGAGATTAAAAACCGCTGGTCTAAATAATGTGGTTATACAATGATCAACCCTTTGAGGAAACGCCAGAAGAGTATCAAGGATTTGTTTATCAAATTACTGAACTGGATACTGGTAAGAAATACATAGGTAAGAAATTCTTTTGGAAACCAAAGATCTTACCTGTAAACAAAACTCGTAAAAGAAGGGTACGGACTCGAGCAGAGTCTGATTGGAGAACTTATTATGGATCAAGCAAAGAAGTACAGTTGCTTGTTGAAGATAAGGGCTTCGACAATTATAAGAGAGAGATACTACACCTCTGTAAGACTAAAGGTGAATGTTCCTATTGGGAATTATACCACCAAATGGTTAATCATGTCTTACTCAAAGATGAATATTATAATGAATTTGTCGGCGCAAAGATTCATTCAAAACATTTAAAAATAGAGGAAGGAGATCTATAATGATTATCCTTATGTTTGTAACTGCATTAACGCTATCAGTTATTGCAGCTTATTATTCATTAATGGGGTTAGCTGCTATATTTGCGGCAGCTGTAGTACCTATCATTGTTATGGGCGGAGTTCTAGAAGCAGCAAAGCTTGTTGTTGCCTCCTGGGTTTATAGAAACTGGAAAGAAGCTCCATTCTTATTAAAATCTTATCTATCATTTGCTGTAATAATTCTTATGGTTATTACATCAATGGGTATCTTTGGGTTCTTATCAAAGGCTCACTTAGATCAAGCTGTTCCAACCGGTGATTATGCTGAACAAGTTTCATTTATTGATGAACAGATTGCTATTGAAAGGGAAACAATTGCCAATAGTAAATCATTAATCAAACAAATGGATGAAGTTGTTAATCGTAAGATGGAATCAGAAGGACGTGAACTTAAAGATAAGAACAATAATACTTATAAAGAAGATGTTGCTGAACGTGCTTTAAGTATTAGAAGATCACAAGCAAAAGATCGTTCTACTTTAACTAAACGCATCAATGAATCTCAAGATAAGATTATTGAATTACAAAAACAAAAAGCACCGTTAAGTAAAGACTTAAGAGAACTAGAAGCAGAAGTTGGTCCAATTAAGTATATTGCTGCATTAATCTATGGTGATGAATTAGATCAATCACTATTAGAAAAAGCTGTACGTGGTGTGATTATATTAATCGTTATCGTGTTTGATCCATTGGCTGTATTAATGTTAATTGCTGCAAACTGGTCATTAAAACATAATACACCAGTTGTACCTACATTAGGACCAATACAAAAAGCTGTATTAAGAGGCCCAACTAAAGAACCACCTGTAAAAAAGCCTCAAGCTGAAGTTCCAAAAGAACCAGTGAAGGAAACTCCAGCTAAAAAACCTAAATTATTGCGTAAACCACTTACGAGGAAGTGGTTACAAAAGGAGTCTGAAACGGCTCCTGAACCACGTAAACCATCACTAGAAATTTTCTCTGACGGTAAAAAAGCTTATAAGGATAAAGATTTATTATAAATAGTAATATGGGAGAGATATTTCAATTAATTGCTGATGTTGGGTTTCCTATTGCAGGTGCATGCGCTGCAGGATACTTTGTATTTTTAACAGTAAGGTTTATTCTTGAAGGAGTAACTGGTTCTGTTAAAGGAATGTCAGGAATCATCAAAGCACTTGACAAAAGAGTTGCAGCAATGAATCATGATGTTATACGGATTGATACTAAAGTTAGTCACGCTTTAGGTATACCACCAGATTTAGATAGAATCGCTCGAGCAGAACAAAGTG
>Ga0222714_10006651_pt1 | contig 10753 bp, 18 predicted proteins | sample C33_3DmetaG_FD_165048 | JGI IMG/M metagenome (GOLD analysis project Ga0222714, IMG submission 165048) | Estuarine water microbial communities from San Francisco Bay, California, United States - C33_3D | ecosystem: Environmental > Aquatic > Marine > Unclassified | place: USA: California... | reverse complement strand
TCCAAGATCTGCGTTGTTTTTTGAGTTTCACAAAGCTATCTCATACTTACAGCCCAAATATTTTTTATTAGAAAATGTCAGAATGAAGAAAGAATACTTAGATATTATTTCTGAGTACATGGGAGTTGAGCCAATCTTTATTAACAGCTCTTTGGTTAGCGCACAATCAAGACAGCGTTACTATTGGACTAACATTCCTAATGTTGAACAACCAAAAGAAAGGGGAATTGTTTTAAGAGATATTTTAGAAGATCAGCCAAAGAAACCAACCTTGATGTCAAATAAATTTGTTGCTAGAAATGGCGACAGAAACTGCATGATAGATAAAAATAAAGAAAAAGCACATAACTTATCAGCAATGGAGTATGTTAAAAATGGTAGGCAGGGAAATTATTTAGCCTGTGACGAAAAGGGTATACCTAAACACAAGCCAGTAAAACAAACAGAAAGAAATCGCAGACACTTAAAACAACTTGACGACAAATCATTATGTATGACCGCAACCATGTATAAGGGAGCTGAGAACAATGGAATGACTTTAGTGCCACAAAGAGTTGGCACTATTAAAGATGGTGGTCAAGGCAATCGTATTTATTCTAAAGATGGAAAGGGTATTACGCTATCAGCACAAAGCGGTGGCACAGCAGGTAGTGGCAATATGTTAGTTGATGATATAAGTGATTTACCAGAAAAGTCTTCTGTTATAAAAGCTAATTATTACAAATCATCAAAAGCTAATTTTGAAAACGACACAACTAAAGGTGGCAAATTTTCTGCAACAGGAATACCTCAAAAGTTGGTTAGCGATAAACCCAAACACAAAGAGCAAGACCATTTAAAGCAATTCAAAATAAAAGACGAAACAGTACCTAAGTATGTGCCTAATGAAGAGGGAGACTTTTGCGATCCTTACAATAAAAAAATGATTAAGGGAGATAAATCTACAACACTTAGGACAAATTCATCTAATGGTAATACTTGGATAAAACAAACTAGCGATAAACCTCAACATATAGGAACAGCAGTTGATGTTAATGGACACGATATATTAAAGCGTGTGTATTCGCCTGATGGTAAATCTCCAACTGTTAATACGATGGGCGGTGGTAACAGAGAACCGAAGGTGGTTATGGGTGCTTACAGAGGCCGTTACAATGAAGATGGCTCTACAAGTCAGAAGTTAGAGTTACGCAAAGACGATAAAACCAACATCATTACCACAGTTCAAAAGGACAATGTTTTAACCCAAGATGAAGTCTATTGGCGAAAGCTAACGCCTTTAGAGTGTGAGAGATTGCAAACTGTTCCTGATAATTACACGAACCATGTAAGCAACACTCAGCGTTATAAGATGCTTGGCAATGGTTGGACAATAGAAGTGATTGCTCACATCTTAAAGAACATGGAAGCATGAGCGATACAGTCAAAGCAGTAATATTTATCGAAGATGCGATTAATCTTAGCCAAGATGAGCTGAAAGAAAAGTTTAAGGAAGCGGTTGAGAACAATGAGATCAACCATTTTGAAATTATAAGTAGAGGTAAAAAATGAAATGTTTTAATTGTAATGCCAACATGAAGTTGGAAAGAGAAAAGAATATTAGTCGATACAATAATTGTTTTGATTTAAAGCTTAGTTTTAGTTGTGCAGAATGTGGAGCTGTCGTTAATGCTTATCCACCAAAAGACGATTTATTAGATGAAGCTATTAGACGAAGTGGTGAACATCATGGGTAAGGGAGATATGCCAAGACCAGGATCTTACTCCCAAGAATACAAAGATAATTGGGAACGTATTTTTGGTAAAAAGAAGAAGAAAAAAGACGAAAAAGAGGTCAAAAAGAAATAGTTTTTATGGAAGTTCTGTTAAGACTTTATAGAAGAACTGTTAAGACTTTATAGAAAGAGCTTCCATCATATCCATAACATAACATATAGGGAGAAATGGGCTAAGGCCCATTTTCCCCAAGAGAAATATAATTAAACTTTACTGATAAATTTAATGTGTAAATGTATATAAGGCAATCGCAAAAAAGTCAGGGGAAACAATGAAACAATTAAGAGATCGGATGATAAATATGCGAGAGGTGATAGGAAGAGCAAAGAGAAAAAAGGGGTTTATGTCCTTGTGGCTAACAAGCCAACTTAATATTATTTTAGTCTTAGAAATCGCGATAGCAGAATTGGGGGGAGACAGGCTAAACTTCGAGAGGTTGGTTAAGCTATTGCCTTATAGTTTAGGAAGTCGCTCAACGATTGGTTATGTGTTGGATGATTTTGTTCAACGCAAGTATTTGTGTAAAAACGTGGGAAGCGATAGGCGAAAAAGAGTTTATAGTATTTGTCCTGGTGCAATGCAGTTATTAGATGATTGGTTTAAAGAGAGGGCGGTTAGTCTCAAGGAGGTTGCTTAGTTGATTGATAAGTTCTGGTGGATAACAACCGATAGTGTAATTGAGGAAGATGTTGGATTTGTGGCCTATGGAGTGGCGAAGAAGTATAAAAGTTTTGCGAAGTTAAAAGGGGTGGTTTGGAAGTGGTTTAGACGACAAGCAGGGAGAACCGATCTTAATGCTGCTGAGACTTTGGTTTTGTGGGCCATATGTGAAAGACATCGCGCAGAATCAATGAGCTGTCGTGATGCGTTTAGTTATTTGGCGAAGATGACAGGATTAACGCCTAAAACAGTAGGAAAGGCAATTCAGTCTTTAGTTGATAAAAAAGTTATTTGGTTGGCAGTAGAGGGCGAGAGAATACTCTTGCGAAAAGCAAGAAGAAATGGGAGAAAACATATTCTCCTTATTGGTTTAGGGGTGGCTTTGGTCGAGGAGGGGGATTAGAGATCTTCAAAGTGTCGAACAGCTATATAAATAGCTGTTACGACTGTTAGCCAAAGTAAGAAACCTATACCAAAGATAAAGCCTATTATCTCTATCATCTTTGCTCTATTTTGGTTTTTCTTCGCTTATCTCTTGGGTACTCTGTAACAACTCGCCCACTTGCAAAGCGTGTTTGAACTCTACCTTTGCGAATATCGATCATGGTTATTTGTCCGTCAAGCTGTTCTTTGTCTAAGCGTTGGCGTTGTTCTTCTACTTTGTCGCTATGCTGTGTCATGCTTTCACCCTTTTTTGTTTTTCAATATCAAAATATGAGTCATAAATATCTGTCATTTGTCCTGTATTGGGTACAGTTTTCCAAATATGGATAATCTGTTCGCCTGTTGAGTTGTCAAGATAGACAGTTAAATTTCCCATGGTTATATACGCACACTCGTCTGATCTTTTATCTATTTCAAATAATGCCATTTTTAATTCCTCCTATTGAAATGCTATTTGTTTTATTAAGTTTTCTATTGCTACTAAGGTTTTCTTTTCCTCAGTCGTTGGCTTTGGTTTCTTAACCAATGGCTTTCCTAAGTCAGCGAGGGCCTTGATTAAAACTTCTTTATCTTTTTCTGTTACTTGTAGTTTCATTAATGCCATTAGATTACAGCTCCTGTAATTATGATTACAATAAAAACCACTAGAGCAACAAAGATTAGATTTTCTGTTATCTCTCTTGCTACATCGTGCCAAGGTTTTGGTTCTCTTGGTTTGTGTAATTTGTGTGCGTAGTCTTTCATTATTTCCCCCTTAAATTTTGCATGGTTAAAGATTGTTCATTTAAGTAAGTACAATGATCTCTAATATTAAGAATGTCATTGTCAAAGCTCCAGCACTTCATAAAGCGATTATATGAGCCTGTATTGCGCCCATTAGTTAAAGATGTGCCATTAGCGCAATATTCCCATCCATTTCTTAATAAATGATTTCTACCTTTCACAAGTCCAGCTTGCATAATGTATTGCTTGCCGTTGTATGTTTCTTTTGTTTCTATTGGTATATACATAGTTCCCCCTCAGTCTTGGTAGTAATAACCAGGATTAGAAATATAGTTTTCCTCTATTCCTTGGCCGTGTTGTTTAACTTCTCTTTTTAGACATCTATCAATTTTGATAAATTTGATATCATTCCATGAAACATTTGGATTGATGGTTTTTAATACTTGCTTGGTTTCATGCTCTGACTGGGAACCATAACCATATTGAAAGGGTAGAATATAATTCTTATCTTGTTCTACATCCTCTATATTGGTACTAAAGTAACTATTGCCGTTTGCCTTGTCGTGCCATTCTTTTGTTATTGCTATATATTTACTCATCCTCTCTCTCCTAAAATATGCAACCTTAATTGATCGCATAAGAGAATTGTCTCATAAAACATCACAAAAATACATAACAAGGTCAGAAAATAGGGGTTTTTGTATAAAAATGGCGGTTTTTCCTATAAAATCGGCTTATAAAAGGGGTATTAATGAACAATAAAGAACAAAAACCACTCAAAAAACGAGGAAGAAAGCCTATAAATATTGATTTAGTGGAATTAGAAAGGCTTGCAGGAATGGGATTAAGTGAGCGTCAAATCGCGTCAGCGTTGGATATAAGCAACTCAACGCTCACCAGGAAAAAACATATTGAGCAAATAGAACACGCATTAAAAAGGGGAAGAGCAAAAGCTGTGGCCTTGGTTAGCTCAAAACTTTTTGATAATGCAATGGAGGGGAAAGAAACTTCCGCTATTTTCTTCCTTAAAAACAGAGACCCAGAAAATTGGAAAGATCGCCAAGAAGTAATCAACGCTTCTATAAATTTAAATGATGTAATTAATGGTGCAAAAACTAGGATCGGCGGTTCTATGACAAATATAATTGATGCTAAAGAAATAAACCCTTTACCTACAAGGGATCAAGAGGGGGAACAACTCCTATCAAAGAAGATGCAGCAAAAAAATACAAAGGGTTAAGCGTTGGCAATCTTATCTCCCCTTAATACTAGCCAACGGAAAGGCGGAAAACCCCATCAATGTCAGCTCCTTATATCAGATGTTGTAAATACCCCCCCTTTCACTTTTGCGACGGGGCAATGTATGTGGAACTGATGAACTAAAATTTTTTTATTTTTTTTGATATGAAATATAGCGCACAACAAGAACAAGAACTCATGACCGAAATTTGGTCAATGAATGTTAAAGACGATCCCTACAACTTTGTTAAGTTCATCTTCCCTTGGGGAGAAAAAGACACCCCCCTCGAAGAATTCACAGGCCCTCGCAAGTGGCAGGAAAAAATTTTACGAGATATTTCAATACACATACAACGCAACAACGGAGAAGTAACACCAGAGATGTTTAGACTCGCTGTTGCCTCTGGTCGTGGTATCGGTAAATCAGCCTTAGTTGCTTGGCTCATACTGTGGATGCTCTCAACCAGAGTTGGCTCTACTACCATCGTTACCGCTAACACCGAACAGCAGCTTAGAAGTAGAACTTGGGCGGAACTAGGTAAATGGCTCACGCTTTCGATTAACAACCATTGGTTTCACAAAACAGCAACCACCATCAAACCTGAAGGTTGGTTTGAAGAAGCACTAAAACGCGACCTAAAAATAGACACTGGTTACTACTACGCGCAAGCACAGTTATGGAGCGAAGAAAACCCAGACGCATTTGCTGGTATTCACTCTAACTACGGAGTTTGCCTAATTATGGACGAAGCATCAGGTATACCAGCACCTATCTACAGCGTATCAGAGGGATTCTTTACTGAACCCACCGAAAACCGCTATTGGTTTACCTTCTCTAACCCACGCAGAAACACAGGCCCATTCTACGATTCTTTCCATTCCAAGCGTAAATTCTGGGAATTAGCGCAAATAGACTCACGCACAGTTGAGGGAACTGACCAAAACCTCTTTCAAACCATGCTTGAACAGTATGGCGAAGATTCAACAGTTGCAAGAGTCGAAGTTCTTGGTGAGTTTCCCCATGCAGACGATGATGCGGTTATTCCTATGGAACTTGCTCGAGCAGCACTAGGAAGAGATGTGTCATTAACAGTAAATGATCCGATAGTTTGGGGATTAGACGTAGCTAGGTTTGGTGGCGATAACTCAGCTCTTTGCATCCGCCAGGGCAACACAGTTTTTGAAATTAAGACTTTTAAATCAATGGATTTAATGCAATTATGCGGTGCAGTTAAAAATCTATACGATGACGCAACTGCAATGAACAGACCACAAGAGATCCTTATAGACGTAATTGGTTTAGGCAGTGGTGTGGTTGACAGACTCTCAGAGCAAAACTTACCCGTCAGAGGCGTAAACGTATCTGAGTCTCCAGCGACCAGTAAGAACTATCTTAACTTGAGAGCAGAGTTATGGTTTGCGATAAAAGATTGGTTGGCGCAACGAGATTGCCGACTTCCTTATGATGATGAGCTTGTAGCGGAATTGGTTGCGCCTTCCTATAAATATACATCAACAGGAAAAATAAAAATAGAGTCTAAGGAAGAAATGAAAAAAAGAGGAATCAAATCACCCGACAAGGCAGATGCACTTGCATTAACCATGGCAAGTTCGGCAGCAAGTTTTGGTGGAGGAACTTCCTTTTTGGGTTATAATTTCAAGAAACCTTTAAAATCCAAAATTCTACGAGTAGGTTAATACATGAAATATGACAAAGAAGATGATGCGAAAGCAGAAATGATAGACGATTCTAACGAAGAAGAACTGCAAGGCATCTTAAAATCTGAGCTAGACGATGCCAGAGATTACATCGAGCAAGTAGGCGAAGATAGAGCCGAGGCAACTGAATATTATTTAGGTGAAGCACCCAATGGACAAAGCTCCATGCAGTCTGAGTATGTTTCAACAGACGTTAGAGACAGCGTACTGTTTATGCTTCCATCTATCATGCGTACTTTCTTTGGTACTAATAAGATCGTTGAGTTTGTACCACGCAACGCAGAGGATATACCTCTTGCAACCCAACAAACCGACTACATCAACTACATCATTCAACAAAAGAACCCTGGGTTCAAAGTTATGTATGACGTATTTAAAGATGCGCTCATCAGAAAAACTGGTTTTGTAAAAGCTTATTGGGATGACAGCATTAGTGCATCTACTCACGAATACACAGACGTATCACCAGAGGGTTATCAAGCTCTCATGTTAGATCCTGATGTAGAGATAGTTAAAGAGACAGCAGAGATGCAGTCCATGACAATCATCAACCCTGAAACGGGCGAAGAGATGACACAAGAATCACCTGTAAGTTACGACCTAACCATCAGACGAGTTAAAGGTAAAAACCAAGTTTGCATCGAGTCCATACCACCTGAAGAAGTTTTAATCTCTAGGTATGCCAGAGATTTGCACAGTTCTCCTTATGTAGCTCACCGCATGATTAAAACTGTTAGCGACTTGGTTGCTATGGGTTACGACAAAGAAGAAATGGAACAATACGCTGGTTCTGGTAATTTAATTGATGCTGAAACTTTTGAAGAAGAAGAAGCTAGAAATCCATATTCAGACGGAATTTTTGATGCAAGAAACGATAGCGGTCAAAAAAATGTTTTATATGTAGAACACTATTTATTTTATGATTTAGATGGCGATGGAATAGACGAAAGGATAAGAGTATGTACTGTAGGCAATGGCTTAAATATAGTAAATACAGCTCAATGGGATGACCTTCCGATAACTCTCTTCTGTCCTGATCCCGAACCGCATACCTCCATCGGTTCTTGTCCAGCAGATTACTTGAAGCCTATTCAAGCTGCTAAGTCTCAAATTATGCGAGACACACTTGATAGTCTGGGCCACGCCATCTTCCCTCGCATGGGAGTTGTTGAAGGACAAGTCAACATTGACGATGTACTCAACACCGACATAGGACAACCAATTAGAATGCGTGCGCCAGGTATGGTGCAACCTTTCGCAGTTCCTTTTGTTGGCAAAGAGGCTTTCCCCGTTCTGTCTTACTTAGACGAAGCCAAAGAAAATAGAACAGGTGTATCAAAAGCATCGGCAGGACTAAACGCTGACGCATTACAAAGCTCAAGTGCATCCGCAGTTGCAGCCACTATGTCAGGCGCACAAGGTCGAGTCGAACTTATTTGCCGACACTTTGCCGATGGCATGAAAGACTTGTTTAAACTGGTCAACAGCCTAGTTGTAAAACACCAAGACCAAGCAGACATGGTAAGACTTAACAATGAGTTTGTACCCATTGACCCTCGTTATTGGGATGCCGACAAAGACCTAGTAGTCAACGTAGCAATTTCTAAATCTAGCGACATGGAAAAAATGAGTGTGCTAACGCAACTTGCACAAAAACAAGAACAAATGCTTCAAACCCTTGGGCCAAGCAATCCATTGGTATCACTACAACAATACTCCAACACCATTGCTAAAATGATAGAAATGGCTGGTTTCAAAGACGTACAATCCTTCATTAATACTGAAGTGCAACCTATACCACCACAACCACCACAACCAACTGCTCAAGACAAACTGGCTGAAGCTGAAATGCAGAAAGCTCAAGTCTCAGCACAAACAGCTATGATTAACGCTGAAACAGATCGTATGAAGATCATCATGGACGATGACAGAAACCGAGATGAGACTGAAGCAGAGATGTTGATCAAGGCTGCGGAATTAAAGGCTAAGTATGGCGCACAAATCAATGTTGCAGAAGTCAACGCACTTATGGAAAGGGATAGAGAAACCATAAGACAGATTGCCAAGACACAAGCACAGGGATTGTTCACGGGCAATGGCGGTTAAGATATTTGACATAGAGGTCTTAGAAGATGACATGGTTTACGTTGGTAACGACATCAGAGCCAAAGACAAAGAAACTGCAATGAAGATATTAACTTTAATGTCTGGTGGTATAATTAACGAAGATTCAGAAATAATTTCCTGTGAGGAAAAAACTATTCACTAATTATGGCAACACCAAGAAGAGGCAAGGCAAAAGTAAAAGTAACCGCATCTGGTAAAAAGGTTAGTTATGGTCAAGCAGGAAAAGCCAAGGGTGGTGGGCCTAGGGTAAAGCCAGGAACATCTAAAGGTGATTCATATTGTGCTAGAAGTCTTGGTATAAAGAAAAGATTATCAAAGAAAAAACAAAACAACCCTAATACTCCAAACAATCTATCAAGAAAAAGATGGAAATGTTCTGGGGCTAAATCCAAAAGAAAATAATGATTGATAAACTTATCAAGCCTGTTAGCGATATTCTTGATAAGTTTGTTGCTGACAAGGATCTTAAACTTAAACTATCTCACGAACTAGAAAAAGAAATAGTTTCTCTTAACAGAGCGCAGATAGAACTTAATAAGGTTGAAGCATCTCATGAGAATGTCTTTGTTGCAGGGTGGCGACCTTTTATTGGTTGGGCCTGTGGTATTGCATTGGTCTATCACTTTTTAATCGAACCAATCATTCAATACATATTAATTATTTCAGGCGCAGATTTTAGAACGCCTGAGTTTGATTTTAGCCAACTCTCAACAATAGTTATGGCAATGCTTGGTATGAGCAGCCTAAGAACTTTTGAAAAAGTTAAAAAATAGTGTGGGCGTTTATGAAAAAAGAACACAATATAGATTGGGAACAATATCCCAACTTTTCACCTGAAGAGTTTGCTTGTCAACATTGCGGTGAAAATGGTATTAGTCAATTACTTTTAGATAAGTTACAATCACTAAGAACGGAACTTGATTTTCCTTTCGTAATTACATCTGGTTATCGTTGTAAAGATCACCCGATAGAAAAGAAAAAAGTTAATCCAGGCGCACACAGAGATGGCTTCGCTGCTGACATATCAATCAGAGGACACAAAGCATACGAAGTGATAGCCAAGGCAAGTGAGTTTGGTTTTACAGGCATAGGTGTCGCACAAAAAGGCGACAATAGGTTTATCCATTTAGATGTATCGACACATCAAGTAACAAGACCTAGACCTTGGATATGGAGTTATTAAGGAAACAATTATGGAATTTTTATTTTGGACAGCAATAATAGTAATAGGAACAGGTCTATGTATGAGACACTTCCAACCTGACAGATGGGAAGCTCTAAAAAAGCTAATAAAAAACTAATGGAGCTTTCTCCGTGGATTTTGTGGAACGCCATGATTACATTGGTATATGTACCAATCATTCATAGCATACGATCAACCTCAAGCGAGATCAAAAGAGTTGATATTCTTGTTAATAAAACAAGAGAAGAACTACCCACCAAGTATGTAACCAAACAAGAGCTACACAAAGACATGGATAGAATCTTTGACAGATTCGACAAAATAGACGAAAAAATTGATAAACTATTAAACTTATGAACCAAGAACTTTTAGATTACTTAGAAGCACATCAAGACGATGCAAACTATGCAAGTGGCAATGCGTTTGCGTATGGTCTAAATAGCAGAGCAATGGATGACCTAGCAAGTGGCGGAGTTCCTGCTGGATTAATTGCACCTGGCGTTAGTTATTCTCAACGAAAGCCTGAGGGTTATACTCAGTATGATATAGCTTCCCCATTTGGTTATATTGACCAAGTTTCTCCATATACGCCATCTGGCCCAAGATATATGCCAATGGTTTCAGACGCAAGCACCTTTAATGAATTGGCTGCTCAATATGGTGCAAACCAAGCTGCAGCTTATGATTCAACAGTTGGAGGAACAACAAACCCAGCAACGACAGCAGCAGCAACGACAGCAGCAGCAGCAGCAACAGCAGCTCCTACACCTGCACCGACTCCAGCACCTACGCCATCACCCGCACCTTATGTAGACGATACAGTAGATACAACTATATATGTAGACGATGAGCCAATAACAGGCCAAACAAATGCTGGAGCTG
>Ga0222714_10006650_pt1 | contig 10753 bp, 10 predicted proteins | sample C33_3DmetaG_FD_165048 | JGI IMG/M metagenome (GOLD analysis project Ga0222714, IMG submission 165048) | Estuarine water microbial communities from San Francisco Bay, California, United States - C33_3D | ecosystem: Environmental > Aquatic > Marine > Unclassified | place: USA: California... | reverse complement strand
CAGTACATCACCCAGCACCCGATACTGCTCGACGAACTGCTGGACACGCGCAACCTGCTAGCCGCCCCGGACTACACCGCCCTCCGGGCCGCGCTGCATGCCGACCTGGCGGCGGCGGAAGGAGATGTCGAACGGCAGATGGACCTGCTGCGGCATTTCAAAAACACCCAGACCCTGCATTGCGTCGCCCAGGACCTCGCCGGCACGCTGCCCCTGGAAACGCTGAGCGACCGGCTGTCCGACCTGGCATCGACCATCCTCGAGGAAGTACTGGACCTGTCGTGGAAGGGATTGCGTCACCGCCACCGCGACAAACCGCGATTTGCCATCATCGGTTACGGCAAACTCGGCGGCAAGGAACTCGGTTACGCATCGGATCTCGACATCGTGTTCGTGTATGACGATGACGATCCCGAGGCTGCGGAAACCTATGCCCGCCTGGCCCAGCGCATCAACAACTGGCTGACCAGCGTCACCGCGGCCGGCCTGCTCTACGAAACCGACCTGCGCCTGCGTCCCGATGGCGCCAGCGGCCTGCTGGTGACCCCGCTGGAGAGCATGCGCAACTACCAGCTGCAGGATGCGTGGCTGTGGGAACACCAGGCGCTGACCCGCGCTCGCAGCGTCGCCGGGGACGCCGCCATCGGCGGTGAATTCGAAGCCCTGCGCATCACGGTGCTGCGCACACCGCGCGAACACGCCGCGCTGCGCGCAGGCATACTCGAAATGCGCCGGAAAATGCACGACGCGCATCCGAACACCAGCGCGCTGTTCGACATCAAGCACGACCATGGCGGCATCATCGACGTCGAGTTCATGGTCCAGTACCTGGTGCTGGGCCACGCCCACGCCCATCCGCAGCTGACCGCCAATTCCGGAAACCTCGCACTGCTGAAAACCGCGGCTGCACTGGCGCTGATCGACCGCGGCCAGGCCGATGCCGTGCATGGCGCGTACCGGCGATTTCGTGAACTGCAGCACCAGTTGCGGCTGGCGGGAGACCGTTATGCACGGATAGACCCGGGCAGCGTGAAGAAGGAAGTCGGCGCCGTAAAGGCGCTGTGGCAGGCGCTGCTCGGCGAGACGGCAGCCGCAGCTAGACCGTGACTTCGCGCAGGTGGGGCGCGAGATCGATCAGGCGGTAAACATCGATGTTGCCCTTGCCCCGCGCCGTGATCGTGATCGGCCCCTCGTACTCGAACTGCGTCCTCGAGCGGCGATAGGTCATGGCATCGACGAGGATCACGCCCGCCTTGGCCTCGCCGGTGACCCGGCTTGCCGTGTTGACCGTGTCACCCCACAGGTCGTAGATGAACTTGCGGGTGCCGATCACACCTGCAACCACCGGGCCTGAACAGATGCCGACATGGATGCCCAGCGGCATGCCCTTTTTCTCGGACAGGTCCGCCATGTAGCGGCGCATATCCAGCGCCAGGCGCAGCATCGCCGAGGTGTAGTCGCGCGCATCGACCGCAAAATCGACGCCGTCATGCTCGATCAGCCCGCCGGCCACCATGTAGGCGTCGCCTATGGTCTTGATCTTCTCGAGACGGTGGAAATCGGCCATCGCGTCGAACCTTGAAAACACCTCGTTGAGCAGTTCCACCATGGCCTTGGGCGGCACCGTCTCGGCGAGGCTGGTGAAATTGATGATGTCGGCGAACATCACGGTGACGTCGGCGAACCCGTCCGCAATGATGCCCTGCTGATCCTTCAGGCGGCGCGCGATCGGCGCCGGCAGTATGTTCAGCAGCAGCGTCTCCGATTTTTCCTGCTCGATGCGCAGCAGCCTGTTCTGCTGGGTCACCGCGGTCTCGAGCTTGTCGCGCTGCCGCACGAAAAAACTGATCAGCAGGTACATGATCGTCGACATCGCGGCAAAATTCAGCGTGAAGAACACCGCGATGCTCTGCATGGTGACGCCGGACTCCACCCCGGAAGTCAGCCAGAAATCGAAAAAACCGGATATCGCCGTAAGCACGATGTACGCGGCAAACCACGGCAGTGACTGGCGGGCCCCCTGGAAAATCATCACCCCCACCGGCGCCAGCAATGCCCAGAGGGCGACGCCGGAAGAGCTGACGTAGCTGCCGATGCTCCACTGCATGATGAACGGCATGAACAGGAACAGGCTGACCTGCAGGGTACGGAATACCGCGAAATTCAGCGTGTAGACGTAATACGCCAGCGAAACCGCCGACACAGCTAGGTAGGCCAGCGGCACGGTTGAGGAGAACTTGATGCCCATCGCCCAGTACAGCGCCAGCCAGAGTACGGAGCCGAACCCCATCAGCCCGCAGGCAAAAATGAGCAGGGTCTTGTTAAGTTTGTCCTGCTCGGAATCCTGCTCGGTGATGACGCGATCGCTCAGACCGTTGAGCCAAACGCGCAGCTTTGACAACATCTTCTCTCCCACGTTGATCCGTCGGAGTACGGCGGAACCCGCATTCAAGACCCCTGTTACTCCCGCCATTGTACCCGGTTAATGCGCCGACTTCGATAAACGGCTGCGTGCGCATCGGCAATGCCCGGCAAATCGGCTAAAATGCCGTTCGCGGTGCTCCCAGGACGCGCAACCGCCGTCCGGCACGGCAATCCAAACCACTGAAATCGGAGAACACGGGCATGTCGATGGCAGACCGCGACGGGCACATCTGGTACGACGGGAAACTGGTGCCCTGGCGCGACGCAAACACCCACGTCCTGACCCATTCGCTGCACTACGGCCTCGCCGTGTTCGAAGGCCTGCGGGCCTACAAGACCGACACGGGCACGGCGATTTTCCGCCTGAAGGAACATACCGACCGGCTCTACAACTCTGCGCACATCTACATGATGAAGATCCCGTATGCGCGCGAGGTGCTGATGGAAGCGCACAAGGAAGTGGTTCGCGCCAACAAGCTCGAATCCTGCTACATACGCCCCATCGCATTCTTCGGATCGGAAAAAATGGGTGTGTCACCCAAAGGTGCCAGCGTGCACGTGGCCATCGCGGCCTGGCCCTGGGGCGCCTACCTGGGCGCCGAAGCGCTCGAAAAGGGTATACGGGTCAAGACTTCGTCCTACGCCCGCCACCATGTCAATGTCTCAATGTGCCGCGCCAAGTATTCCGGCACCTATGCCAACTCGATTCTGGCGAACCTCGAGGCGACGGAGCACGGCTATGACGAAGGCCTGCTTCTGGACGTCGACGGTTTCGTCGCCGAGGGATCGGGCGAGAACCTGTTCATGGTGAAGGACGGCAAGATCTACGAACCGGAGCTGACCAGCGCGCTGATCGGCATCACCCGTGGTTCGATCATCACCCTGGCGGAGGAAATGGGCTACACAGTCTCTGCGCGGCGCATCACCCGCGACGACCTCTACATCGCCGACGAAGCCTTCTTTACAGGCACCGCTGCGGAGGTCACTCCGATCCGCGAGGTTGACGGCCGCACCATCGGCAACGGCAAGCGCGGTCCGGTGACCGAACGCCTGCAAACCATGTTCTTCGACTGCGTCAACGGCAAGGCAGCCGCCCACCGCGACTGGCTGACCCCGGTGGCCACCTGACAACCATGAGCGAACCCGCCGCCAACACCTCGCGCCGCATCGAAGTCACGGCCGAAGACCTGCCCCTGCACTGCCCGATGCCGTCGATGCTGCTGTGGAACGCGCATCCCCGCGTCTTCCTGCCGATAGAGAACACCGGCGAGGCCCTGTGCCCGTACTGCGGCACGCGCTACGCGCTGAAGGGCGGCGCGGCAGCCGGCCACCACTGAACGCGCGTGCGGTCCGGGCCTGCACTGCGCGGGACTGCACACCGGTCATGAACATCCTCGTTGTCGGCCCGTCCTGGGTCGGCGATACCGTCCTCTCGCAGCCCATGCTGCAGCTGCTCATGCAGCGCCACCCCGGCACGGCCATCGACTACCTCGCGCCACCGTGGACCCTGCCGCTGCTCGCGCGCATGCCCGAAGTGCGCCGCGGCATCACCAATCCCTTCGGCCACGGTGCGCTGCAGCTGGGCGCCCGCCGCCGTCTCGGCCGCGACTTGCGCACGGCCGGCTACGACCTGGCCGTGGTGCTGCCGAATTCGTGGAAATCCGCGCTGATCCCGTGGTTCGCCGGCATCCCTCTGCGCAGAGGATTCCGCGGCGAAGCGCGCTGGGGTCTGCTCAACGACCTGCGGCGACTCGACGGAGCCGCGCTGCCGCAGATGGCGCAGCGTTTTGCGGCGCTGGCGCTGCCGTCCGGCGCACCGCTCCCGGCAGCATTGCCCAATCCGGTCCTGCAGTCTTCCGCGGAACAGCAGCAGCGCCTGCTGGCGCGACTCGGGCTCGATTCCGCCAGACCGGCGGTCGCATTCTGTCCGGGCGCTGAATACGGTCCGGCCAAGCGCTGGCCCGAACGGCATTTCGCTGCGCTCGCGCGGCTGCTCGCCGCACGCGGCTACACCGTCTGGCTGGTAGGTTCACCGAAGGACCATGCCGTTGCCGAGACCATCGCGCAGGATGCTCCCGGCTGCTGCAGCAACCTTTGCGGCAAAACCGACATCGCCGAGGCTGCGGACCTGCTGGCCGCCGCACGCCTGGTCGTCACCAACGACTCCGGCCTGATGCATGTCGCCGCCGCAGTCGGCCGGCCGGTGGTCGCGCTCTACGGCTCGAGTTCGCCGCAGTTCACGCCACCACTCTCAGCCGCAGCCCGCATCCTGACGCTGGACCTGGAATGCAGTCCGTGTTTCGAGCGCAATTGTCCGCTGGGACACCTCAAGTGCCTCAACGACCTCGCGCCGGAACGGGTTTTCGACGCCATCGACTTTGCTAGAATCGGCCCCTGATCCCGCCGCGCATGCATGGGGAGTCGTCGTGAAAAAATCGCTGTTCGCCACGCCGCAGGATGCCGAAGCAGCTTTCTACGACGCGCTGGTCAGGCGCGATCTCGAGGCCATGATGGAAGTCTGGTCCGATGACGACGAGGTCTATTGCGTGCATCCGGGCGGCGCACGCATTTCCGGAGTCGACCGCATCCGCGAATCCTGGGACCGGATATTTTCCGGCGGGCAGCAATTGCGCTTCAGCCTGCGCGACCAGCAACTGATCCACACCATGATGCTGGCGGTGCACAGCGTCTACGAGCATATTTCCATCGCCGGCCAGCCGCGCACGAGCCAGCCGATGATCGCCACCAACGTCTACCAGCGCACCGGCCACGGCTGGCGCATGGTTGCGCACCATGCCGCGCCGGCGCCGTCATCGGTCAAGAAGGACGATCCGGAAGAACCGGCAACCAAGACCCTGCACTGAGCGGCGCCCGCCGCCGCAATTACTGACCACATGGTGAATTCCCGCGCCCATCTGCGCCGGGCATCCGCTATACTTTTTCAGTCCGTTTGGTGGACCTCCGTCAGGTGAAATTTTTGTAATTCATCCGAATCCGCCACGCGCCGGCGCCACGTCGCCGCCGCGATCCCCTGCAAACCCGAACCACACGATCATGAATCCACCTACACCAGCCGCCGAACTGTCGCTCCCGCCGCGCAGCACCAAGCCACGCCGCCGCGGCATCACCTCGATGATCGACTTCGGCCCCGATACCTTCGGCTGGTCCGGCGGAGAGCGCGGCATTGCCGACCTGCTCGACGTCGCCGCCGGCTACATCGACTACGCCAAAATCTACGCGATGAACGCACTGCTGATCCCGGGCGAAGTGGTCAAACGCACGACGAAACTCTATCTCGATGCCGACGTGATGCCTTTTGCCGGCGGCATCCTCTTCGAATATGCCTGGCACCGCAATGAAATCGACGGCCTGATCGCGCTGCTCAAGCGGCTCGCCATCCCCGGCCTGGAGATTTCCGAGAACTACGTGACGCTCAGCGAAGACGAACGCGCGCGGATGATCGACCGCTTCCAGAAGGAAAAAATAAAGGTGGTCTACGAATTCGGCCGCAAGAATCCGGAAGATGCGCTGAGCCTCGACTATCTCGAGGGCATCGTGCGCGCAGTGGCCGCGCAGGGCATCCACCATGTCACCGTCGAACAATGCGAGATGGACCTGCTGGCCAAGGATTCGCCCGACAGCCTGAAGGCGCTGTCGGCACAGGACTGGTTCGACCAGGTGGTGATCGAAGCCGATCCCTACCGCTTTCCGCAGCAGCACGTGCAGATGCTGCGCGACTTTGGCCGCGACGTGAACCTCGCCAACATCGCCCCGGGCCAGGTGCTGCGCCTGGAGGGCTTCCGCCAGGGCGTGGGCCGCGCAGTGAACTATTCGCTGCTCTCGGGCGACGATTCACGGCCGGCGGGTATAGACCGCTGATACACAGACACCTGTTTTTATCATTATTTCAAGAGAAGACTGATGAGCACTTCGATATTCGGCACCCCTGATGTCATCGTCGTCGGCGCCGGCAACGCCGCCGCCTGCGCCGCGCTCGCCGCCCGCGAATCCGGCGGCAAAGTCATCATGCTCGAGGCAGCGCCAGTCGAGGAATGCGGCGGCAACAGCCGCTACACCGCCGGCGCGATGCGCGTGCAGTTCAACGGCGTCGAGGATCTCAAACAGCTGGTGCCCGATCTGACGCAGGCAGAGATCGACAGCGCAGACTTCGGCACCTACACCGTAGACCAGTACTACGACGACATGGGCCGCATCACCCAGTACCGCACCGATCCCGACCTCTGCGAAATCCTGATCTCGCGCAGCCTGGAAACGCTGACGTGGATGCGCAAGAAGGGGGTCAAGTTCCAGGCCAGCTTCGGCCGCCAGGCGATGAAGGTCGGCGGCAAGTTCAAGTTCTTCGGCGGACTCGCCGCGGAAACCTGGGGCGGCGGCCCCGGTCTGGTCGACAACGAACACAAGGCCTGCGAACGCGAAGGCATCACCATTTTCTACGAGACACCGGCCACCGGCCTGATGCAGGACGATGAAGGCCGCGTGATCGGCGTAAAAGCAAAGCACAAGGGAAAAAACGTCGAGATCCGCTGCAAGGCGGTGGTGCTGGCCTGCGGCGGCTTCGAATCCAACGCCGAAATGCGCACGCGTTACCTCGGCGCCGGCTGGGACCTCGCCAAGGTGCGCGGCACCCGCTTCAACACCGGCGCCGGCATCCGCATGGCGCTGGAAGCAGGCGCCCTGCCCTACGGACACTGGTCGGGCTGCCACGCAGTGGGCTGGGACATGAACGCGCCGGCCTTCGGCGACCTCGCGGTCGGCGACAATTTCCAGAAACACAGCTATCCCATCGGGATCATGATCAACGCCAACGGCGAGCGCTTCGTCGACGAGGGCGCCGACATCCGCAACTACACTTACGCCAAGTACGGCGCAGTTGTACTCAACCAGCCGGGCATGTTCGCCTGGCAGATCTTCGACGCTCAGACCATCCCGCTGCTGCGTGACGAGTACCGCATCAAACAGGTGACCAAGGTGCGCGCCGACTCGCTGGAAGAACTCGTGAAAAAGCTCGACGGCGTCAATGCCGAAGCCTGCCTGCGCGAAATCGCCGCCTACAACAAGGCGGTGCGCACCGACGTGCCCTTCAACCTGACGATCAAGGACGGCCGCCGCACCGAGGGACTGAAAATCAACAAGTCGAACTGGGCGCTGACCATAGAACAGCCGCCGTTCGAAGCCTACGCGGTAACCTGCGGAGTGACCTTCACCTTCGGCGGCGTCAAGATCAACCAGGAAGGCAATGTCGAAGACACCGCGGGCAAGCCGATTCCCGGCCTCTACGCCGCCGGCGAAATGGTAGGCGGCCTGTTCTATCACAACTATCCCGGCGGCACCGGCCTCACCTCCGGCGCCGTGTTCGGCAAACTCGCCGGCGGCAGCGCCGGCGTCTACGCAAAATCCTGATCACGGTCACCATGTTCCAGACTGTGAGCATCCGTCCTTGCGCCCGGCGCTTCCGGGCGTAGAATCCAGCGCTAGCCCCAGACAAGGAGTCACGCCATGAACGCACCCGCCATCAACCTCAACAAACCGGTCCGCGAGCAGGTCAGCAAGGAAGAATGGCAGGCGCGCGTCGATCTCGCCGCCTGTTACCGCCTGATGGCCGAATTCGGCATGGTGGAAATGGTCGCCAACCACATTTCGGTGCGCGTGCCCGGCACCCACGACCAGTTCCTGATCAATCCCTACGGCATGCTCTACGAGGAAATGACCGCCTCGTCGATGCTGAAGATCGACCTCGAAGGCAATGTCATCTTCAACGCCACCGACTACGGCGTGAACCAGGCTGGATTCGTGATCCACAGCGCCGTGCACGCAGCGCGCCACGACGTGGAGTGCATCATCCACACCCATACCCTGGCGGGCATGGCGGTATCAGCGATGAAATGCGGCATCATGCCGATCGCACAATCGTCGATGCGCTTCCTCGACATCGCCTACCACGACTACGAAGGCGTCGCGCTGCGCCTCGAGGAACGCGAACGCCTGGTGCAGAACCTCGGCAACCGTGAAGCGATGGTATTGCGCAACCACGGCCTGCTGACCACCGGCGCCAGCATCCCCGAGTGCTTCAACAACATGTACCGCCTGGAGCGCGCCTGCCAGCTGCAGGTGATGGCGCTGTCATGCAATACCGAACTGCAGCTGCCGCCGCAGGAAGTCACCCAGTACACCAACAACCTGATGCTGCCCGGCGTGCGCCGCCGCTTCGGCCTGCTCGAATGGCCGGCGCTGCTGCGCAAGCTCGACCGCGTCGATCCGTCGTACAAGCACTGAAACGCCGTCGCGCCACAAAAAAGAGCCCCTCAGGGCTCTTTTTTTGCGCCTGAACCGCCTATTTCAGCAGGCGGATCGCCAGCGGATATTTGTAATGCTGGCCCTTGGACACCGCGACCGCCGCCAGTATGCAAAACACCAGGTTGGCGATCAGCAGCAGCGGCAGCAATAGCATGCCGATCAGCACGAACATCAATATCCAAGATCCGACGACGCCGATCAGCACGGTGATCTGGAAATTCAGCGCCTCCTTGCCCTGCTCGTCGACAAACGGTGACTGGTCCTTCTTGATCAGCCAGATGATCAAAGCGCCGACAAATCCGGAAACAATGCCCAGCAGGTGTGCCAGCATCGCCAGGTTGCGGTCATCGGTACTCGGGGTCTGTGCCACGGGTTCATCCATGATGCTCTCTCCCTGTTCTGGTTATTGACTCGGTTCAGAATCACGCACGCGTACGATTGTGGCACGGCTGTAGATCCGGCGTAAACCGGCCGCTCAAAACGCTTAAACTCCGCACATGCCTGATTTGTCCACCGCTTACCGTGCGCCGTTCTGGCTGCCGGGCGGCAACCTGCAGACGCTGTACCCGGCGCTGCTGGCGCCGCATCCGCGAATCGAGTGGCGCCGCGAACGCTGGAACACACCCGACGGCGATTTCATCGACCTTGACTGGACAACAGCACCGTCGGCAAGCACAGCACCGCTGATTGTGCTGTTCCACGGCCTCGAAGGCAGCTCGAACAGCCATTACGCCCGGGCGCTGATGGACAACGCGGTTCGTCTCGGCTGGCGGGGCGTGGTGGCGCATTTCCGCGGCTGCAGCGGCGAGATCAACCGCCTGCCGCGCGCCTACCACTCCGGCGACAGCGCGGAAATCGACTGGATCCTGCGCCGCCTGCGCGCGCAAAGCACCGGCAGCGCGTTGTTCGCCGCCGGCGTCTCGCTCGGCGGCAACGCGCTGCTGAAGTGGCTGGGGGAACAGGGCGATGCGGCGCACGCCGTCGTCGGCCGCGCCGCGGCGATTTCCGCGCCGGTCGACCTGATGGCCGCCGGTTATGCGCTGGAACGCGGTTTCAACATGCTCTACACCCGGAACTTCCTGTCCACGATGAAGCGCAAATCACTGGCCAAGCTGGCGCGCCATCCCGGTCTGTTCGATCCCGGGAAACTGCGCGCCGCACGCACGTTGCGGGAATTTGACGACCTGATTACCTCCAGGCTGCACGGTTACGACGGCGTCGATGACTACTACACCCGCGCCAGCAGCAAGCCACTCCTCGCGGGCATCACCGTGCCGACGCTGCTGCTCAACGCGCGCAACGATCCATTCCTGCCTGATGCCGCATTGCCTGCGCCGCGGGAGCTTTCATCCGCGATCACCCCGGCCTTTCCCGACGCGGGCGGACATGTCGGATTCCCGGATGCCCGGGGATTCTCAGCCTGGATGCCGCAGACCGTGCTCGAATTCCTGACCGCAGAATGATACAATACGTAACTTATTGTTTTTATTAATATTTTAATGTCCTCTCCGAGCCATCCTCCTGCAGCGATTTTCAAGGCCTACGACATCCGCGGCATCGTCGGCGACACGCTCACGATTGCCGGCACCGAGACCATAGGCCGCGCCATCGGCAGCGAAGCGCAGGCGCGCGGACGCGGCAGCGTGGTCATAGGTCGCGACGGCCGCCATTCAGGTCCTGACCTGGCGGCGGCACTGGCACGCGGCCTGCGGGCCAGCGGCATCGATGTCATCGATGTCGGACAGGTGGCCACCCCCATGCTCTATTTCGCCGCGCACGAACTGGGCACGCTGTCCGGCGTGATGGTTACCGGTTCGCACAACCCGCCGCAGTACAACGGACTGAAAATGATGCTCGCCGGCGATACGCTGTCCGGAGAAGCAATCCAGGGACTGCGCGCCCGCATCACCGGCAACAACCTCGCTTCCGGCAACGGCAGCTATCGCACGCACGACATTCGCGCCGCTTACCTCGATCGCATCGTCAGCACCATCAAACTGGCGCGGCCCATGCG
>Ga0222714_10006646_pt1 | contig 10757 bp, 13 predicted proteins | sample C33_3DmetaG_FD_165048 | JGI IMG/M metagenome (GOLD analysis project Ga0222714, IMG submission 165048) | Estuarine water microbial communities from San Francisco Bay, California, United States - C33_3D | ecosystem: Environmental > Aquatic > Marine > Unclassified | place: USA: California... | reverse complement strand
GTGCAATATCCCTGAGCAACGGCACAAGGTCATCACGAATCAAAGGAATCAATTCGTCACGAAGAACGGGGAGGAATTCTTGACCCAGGGCAATCATCTCTTCTTGCAGTGCCGACTTCAATGTGTCCAATTGTGCAGCCGTTGAAGAACCGATTGTCTCAGCCATTTTAGCAGCAGCGCCCTCAGCATTATACAAATCTGTCACCAATTGCTTGAATCCATCCGATTGCCCAAGCAAAGCGAGGATTGCACCACCACCACGAACCCCGAATATCTCCATGATTTGAGCAGTCGATGCTCCAGCGGCTTGCAGTTGTGATAGCACATCGACGAGCGATGTCAAGCCCTGCACTTGGTCATTGGTCGTCTGATTAAGGTCGGTGAATTGGGATTGAAGGTCCTTCTCTGAATCCTTGAGTTCATCACTCCGCATTGACATCTCAGCACGAGCGATTGACGACTGAGCAAGGGAGATGTCAAGGTCCTTGTTTCGATTCTCAAGTTCAGCGATTTGTTCAATCTCCTTTGCCGTCAAATCTCGCCCTTGCTTCTCTGCTCGGCGACGAATCTCCATGATGCGGAGATTGTTTCGTTGCTGGCTCAGAGACATGCCTTGCATCTCGCGCGATACCGATTTGATTTCAGCCGACAGAGATTCTGAAGCGGCTTTGGTCGAGTTAAGGTTCGCCGATACGAGTTTGAGAGCATTCTGAGCAGCATATCCAGCGGGAGTCAATCGAAACACATTCAGATTGAGGTCATTCATTACCCTGCGAGCATCCTCACTTGGAGCGATGAGTTTGTTGATTGCTTGCCGCAATTGCGTGCCCGCGAGAGTCCCCTGAATACCTGCGTTGCCCAGAGCACCGATAGCAGCAGCCGATTCTTCAATTGATATGCCTGTCGCAGCCGCAGTCGGTCCGAGATATTTCAGAGCCTCGCCCATCTGAACCATTGTGACGTTGGTGCTGGTCATCGCTTTGGCGACGACATCGTTCACACGGCCCAAGTCGGTCATTTCAAGGCGAAAACCTTTGATTGCGGCGATAGCGATACCTGCCGCAGTCGGAACATCGACACCACCAACCAAAGCCAATTCAAGCATTCTCTCAAGAGCACCATCGGAGACCATCTCGTCAATCGAAACGCCAGCAATCGCCATGATTTGAGCAGCATTCGCAACCTCCGTTGCGGTGAATCGGGTGCTCTTTGCAAGACCTCTGACCTTTCCTTCAAGTGCCTCCATCTCTGCTCCAGTTGAATTTGTAACCGCTTGGGTCCGAATCATCACATCCTCAAATTCAATGGCGATGCTGATTGAATCCTTTAGGAATTTAGCGAACATGATGAATCCGCCAACAACAGCCATGACACCAGCGGCGGCAATGCCGACCCCTTTGAGTCCCATTGCCATGCCCTTGAGGCCAGCCTGAGAGCCTTGAGCAGCATCTCCTGTCGCTGCAATTTTCTTGCTGGCTTTGTCCTCGGCCTTGATTTTGACCCGCAGAGTCATGTCCTTCAAAGCCAAGTCATCGCCTCCTTGCTCGTTGATGCCTCACTTGCTGATTCATTTTTCTGTTGCGATGAGAGAACGCCTTCAACCACCATCTCTGCTCCCTCGGGTCCAAATCCCTCCATTGATTGAGGGACATTCCCGATTCGGTGAGAATCGACAGCAGGAATTGACCTTCGTCGGAGCACGCATGCTCGTCTATTATTCTGACAAAGGGTCGGCATCACCATCGCTCCCCCGTGTCGCATCAAGAATCGCGGTCGATAATTCATTGAGCAAATGCAACGGCAATTGCTTGAATTTGTTGAAATTCATGGAGTCGTCGCACTTACGAATCATCTCGTATGTGACAATCAGCCCAAGACGCTCGGTCTTATCGTCAAGCCCCTTCGCCTCGCGCATGTATGGGTGCATTTTGAGAGTCTGATATTCATTTGCCGATAGGGGGAGGACTTCAATCGTCTGAACGATATTGCCGTCAGCACCCTTCATTTTGAGATGACTAACATTGACTTCGATGGGGCTTTTCATCTGCTCAATGACCGAATCAACCCACGACATTCAATCACCTCAATCTCGGGTCATGTTGCGACCTTCAAAAGTGGCGTTGATTAGTAGTGCTCCTTCTGCTCCAGCCTCAAGCCCTTCAATCGACAACTCAACCAAAACGCAATTCGTAGCGGTGTATGTGTTCGCCCCCGTCGCTCCATCATTATCGAATGTGATGTCAAATTCGGTGTCGTTCTCCCATAGGTCCATGAGTGCATCATCAGAGATACCCCATGCCTTCGTGAGATTGCCGCTGACTGAAATCAATCCGCGAGTGTGGGCGGTTGCTTCATCAGAGCCCAGGGTCACATATTTGCCCGTCGCTTTGCTGAATGAAACATCACCCGAAACGAATCCAGTCGTTGTTGCATTTACCGTGATTACGCCTGTGACTCCTGTGAATGAATGAACAGCCATCTCAATCCCTATTCAAACCAAGGGCGAAGGGGTTTATCAAACGGTGCTTTGTCCCCTGATTGGCAAGGATTAGCCCCCTATGCTACTCGATTGGCAATCCAGCAGGGAGCAAAGAGGGTGTTTATTGACCCCCTCGCTCAAGTCATGAGCATGAAAATCACCGTTGAACTGGATGATGCAACCGCCACAATCGAACGCCGAATCATCAATGGGCGAGTTACTGGATTGAAACGGCATGAGGGATGCAAGGTCACCATCATAGTGCATAAGCCTGACAGATTATGAACCCGTTCCCCTGATTCATGTTTGTGCTGGAGTCGCTCGGGGTTTCTCCATTTGCCCGAGTCTGATATGCGGACGCCTCCACCGATGCGGGTAATCAATCCCGCCCAGCACACCCAATTCTGACAGAGCATTAATATACCCCGCCAGCATGGGAATTGACATGGCAGGCACAAATCTGAAGGCCGAATTCGTTTGGGGCACGCGCGATAGCAAGACTCACATCGTCTCAGCAGGCAAAAAATACAGCATGGGGCGAGCCAAGTGCGGCGTTAGTGCAGAGCGATGGGGAGTCAATGAAATGACTCTTGAGCAAGTCCGAGCGACTGAAAAGGGCATCTGTGCCCGATGCGCACATCATGTCTCTGCTTCGATTGAGTGATTCTCATGTTGTATCAGCAATACCGCCACATCGTCGTCTCCTTCGATGGGAGCACCCCCATCAAGGTCACTTTCTATTCAAGCGAGGAATACGATGCCTATATGCAATCGAATCCCCCTGCTCAGGTCCTGTATGATGGCTATTCGGTCAGTCAGGCTCGCCGAGCATTTGCGTCATTTTGAACCAATAATGACAGAGTCTTGATATACCCCCGATGCGTGGGAATTGACATGACCGCAATGAATCAGGCATTGATTCAGCACCTGAAGTCGCAGGCGTTCTCGTTTGAGGCACATGAGATTTCAGGCAAGAAAATCAAGAATCAGCGAATCGGAACGGAGGTTCAAAAGTGGCACTCTCTGCCATCCGACCTCGTTTACGTTCGCTCTGAGCCAGCCCAGGGCAGAGAATTCAATGCCCCTAATGATTCGATTCTGAGCGGTGGTCGATTGGCCTTCTCATGGCGAACCGTTCACGACATTGGTGCAACCATTCTCATTCAAATCGGCGATGAATCTCAAGACTCGTTTGACTTGAGGACCAATGCTCGTGATTGGGTCAAGAATCATTCAGAGGCCGCACTTGATGAGGTTCGCACATCGGTCTCTGAATTCCTTGCAGCGACTGGATTTGAGTCAAGCATGAATTCGGTCAAAATCAATAGCACAGGTTCTTATCAATCATTCAAAATCATCGCCGCTGGCGAGAAGCGTTGCATTCAAATTGTAGTTCAAGCAAATCTGCAAGAGCCGATTGAATTCTTGAGCATGGCTGAATTGAAGCAAGCGGTCAAGGCTTACTGTTCTCCCGTGATGGTCGGGGCGTATTCTCATCTAAGGACCGCTAAGGATTGCATGGCAGCAATCGAACAAATTCACGCCGATGCCATTGAATCGGTAAATGCCTGATTCTCGCATTCTCATCGCTCTCAGAGCGAGCAAATCCCTTGAGGGTATCATTTACCCCCTCAATCAATCGAAGCGATTCTGAGCGATTTGAGAGCGATTCTTGAGCACAGATGAATGCTCTCAATCGGCTATGTCAAAAAATCGCATTCTCGCAGCGTTCCTGAGCCTCAAATCCCTCACCCCCTCATCGGAGCATAGGCAGCATTCGCTTAGAAGGAGAGCGCGTTTATTCGCTCGATTTGAGCAAATGCCGTTCAAGCCTCAGACATTTTGAGGAGTTCCGCACGAATCTCAGCATCGGTCTTGCGACCCAGGGCGAGTTCGGTGGTTAACTTCTCCCAAAGTGGAGCAGGGGGAGCACCCCCGCCGAAGGCCTTGACCCAAGCAACCTTGACCGCAGCGCGGGCGCTGGGCTTAGGCATTTCAGGGTTTGCCTTTGCTTTGGCTTTCGTCTCAACCTTTGGTGCTTCTTCAACAGGAGCAGCCACGGTCGTTTCTTCTTCAACGGCTTTCGCCTCAGTCTTTTTCGTTGTTGTCTTTTTCTTTGTCATTCTTGCCACCTCATGAGCACAGATATGTGAACCCTATACCCCTTGCAATCGCTTTCGTCTCCGTAAGGACCACATTCCTCATCGAACCATCTGATGTCGATACCGCCGAACCCATCAATCACGATTTGCTGAACCCCGCTGGATTCAACGCCCGCGAAGCCTGAGCCATCGGTCGGTGTCGTCAGGGATGTGTCGTTAAGGACCGCCTTGACGGATTCATACAATTGCCATCGCTTTGCGCGAGTCGGTGCATAGAGGACAATGTCAAAGTATGCTCGGGAGGTCCGAGCACTGGATTCAAGTTTCGCCGCATCATCAAGGTGCAGGGTTTGCTGCAAAGCGATTTGAAAATTCTTCATTTTCTTATGCTCAAGCCAGCCATTGTTGACGGAAACGGTCCAGAGTCCATCGGGAGAGGTCGCATTGTTCTCAATCAAATCCTTGAGAACAGCATGAGGGTCAGTGCTCAGAACAGCCATTCAATCACCCCAATACGCCCACGCCGATGTTTCGATTCGCCTTGATTGCTCGGATTGCTTCATTCATCTCCACAGACAATGCCTTGAGGGTTTCGCCGAGGACCTGCCTGACCCTGTCGGTGCAATTCTCATCCAGCATCTGAGCACGAACAACGCGATGGCACGCCATTAGGATAGCGGCATGCCTCGCTTCTTGAGGCACAGTCGATGAGCCGTGTGAATAAGTCACCTTGAGGTATTGCTTGATGCTCGTTTGCCATGAATGATGAAATTTGATGATACCTGAATCACCATCGTAAATCCAGTAATCGGCCGTGCCGTTCCTCGCTCTGCCCTGGGTCAATGCGGTCGATTCGCTCCCATCGTCAAGGATTTTGACAATGCTGCTCACCGAAACCAGCGGTCGATTCTTCACAACAATGGAGTCAAGGCCTCGGTTGACATCGAAGTATTGCACTTCGTCTGAAGTCACCCCTGCAATGGGATGTCTTGCCATGTCATCAAGCGACCTTGAAACATCGGTAATGATGGTCGCCAATTGACTCGTCGATGGCACAGATGATGCGTCAATCTCAATGCCGAGATATGCTTCAACATCCGACTCAGAGCAATAGTCCGTCATCGCTTTCACCTTTCAGGGGGAGGGGCTCAGAGCCCATTCAACCCTCAAAGGACGTTGCGAATCAGAACGATTGCTTCGTTGTATCGAACTGCAAAGGCAAGGTCTTGGCGAGGGATGAGAACAAATCGGTCGCTCTTTGGCTCGTCTTCAAAGCCAATGGTGAATCGACGTGCTGCACTCGATGGGTTGCCAATCACAGGGCTTCGGGTGTGGGTCAAGACACAAACAGAGAGAGTTCCCGTGCCGTCGCCGGGATTGACACCGTTTGCGTTCAACACGCCGTCAGGGAGAGCAGAGGTCGCCACGACGCGAATGCCGTATACCTTGCCGATTTCACCGCTGACGATGGTTGCCTGAGGACCATATTTGTCGATGGTCTGCAATTCATCCCATCCGAGCATGTCAGCCTCAACCGAGCGAGGGACAATCAGAAGGAGTTCATCGCGGTTCTGAGCGTAAACGCCAAGTCCAGCGATTGCGGCACGGATGTCGGCTGGGTCAAAAGCATCGCCGCCTGCGTTGATGGAGGTTGCTCCTGCGGACTTTCGCAGGCCATCGAATTGAAGGAGGTGCGTGTTGGTGGTGGCGTTGACACCGCCGGTGTTGGTCGATGCGTTGTATGCCCCGTTGATGTTGTCAGCGTATGCTGTGCCCGTTTCGGTGTCTCCGTTGAGAATCATCTCTTCTTCGTTGAAGGCCAATCGAGAAGCGATGTCGTCACGGATGGCTGGCATGATGCCTTGCACACCGTAAGCGACCAAGCGGTTGCCGATGGGGATGTTCGCAATCAGAGTCTTCATCTCAAGGGAGATTTCAGTCGTTGCGTTGCGAGATTCTGAAGCGGCCGTTCCCGATTCAACATCAGAGAGGGTGTGTCCTGAGAAGGTCACCGAGCCAGTGATTTTTGGCAATTTCAAGGTGTCCCTGCTCATCGAAACCGATGGGAAGGATTGGCGAGCGAAGTTGCGCTCGTAAACGAGAGCAATAATCTCTTCAGCCGTTTCGTCGGGCAGGAATTCAGAACCCGTTGTGAGTCCTGCTCCAGCCAATGCGCTCTTGAGGTATGAAACCCCTTCATTCAATTCTTCTTGGGTCATGTCTTTCACCTTTTTTTGTTTCAGTTGCGTCGGGTTGAGAGGAGCGAAGCAAGCCATGCTTCGCCCTTCACTGCGCCGACCGACACGCCGCGCTCTTGAGCCAATGCCTCAAAGGCATCGTCTTTGATTTGAACATTCTGAACGGCCATGCTCTTGCGCTCAGGCTTGCGTTCAGGGGTAACGGATTGTTCGCCGACAATCGACTTGACTCGGGCTTCAACCTCTGCTGCGATTTTAGCCTCAAGTTCTGCGGCCTCTTTGGCTGCTCGGAGTTCAGCCAATTCAGCCTTCAGAGCAACAATTTCATCGGATTCGGATTCTTCAACGGGTTCAGAGGACATCTCTTTGAGTGCCATCATGCCTTCAAGGATGTCATCGACCTTTTGAGCGAGGCTCTTGAATTCCTCTTCAGAGACGAATTTGACTTCGGTTGGGGTTTCGATGACTTCTTCATTAACGGGCAAATTCGCCTCTTTGGTTTCGGCGACTTCTTGAATCTCTGTCTCGGTCATTATTCCCGACTCCTGCTGAAAAATGCTAACGGCGAAGGGGCTATTAAACGAAACAGGTGCGGTCGATTTCACGAGCACCGCCTCTTGATTTTTCAAAACGTCAAAGAGGGCTACTGGATTTGAGGGTATATCGACTACTGAAGTCTCAACCCAATCAATTGAAGTGAAGCGGTGAGCCATGCCCCCTGAATCATTCTCAACTCGCTCAACTCCACCCTCGCGGGCGATAAATCCGATTGAGAATGCTCGGATGATACCCTTGCGGATTTTGTTGACAATCGCCTTCTCTGATTCGTCAATGAGAGCACGACCAATCGGGACAGGATGGTCGATGCCATCCCATTCACCCATACGGACATCAATCATGCGACCGATGCCACCTCTCTGATGATTGTGAAGGATAATCGGGTTTCGCTTGTATCCTTCCCATGCCGCCATAACGGCTTCAGGCTCAACGACATCGCCATCGCGGTCGGTGACTCCCGATGAGACGGGTCCTTCAATGAGAACACCTTGACCGATTTCAATGTCGGGTGCATCCTCCATCTCAGCATGAGCATCCTTTTTGTTGAAATCTGCATCCAGTTCACGGCCTTCGCGCTCATCCTCCGCATTCATGCTGCGGACTCGTGCATTCGCCCATGAGCGCCCAGGGTCGCCTCCCCACAATGCCCAAGCAATTCGCCCAGCCGAAGGGTAGCCCTCCTCGCCCGGCGACCATCCTTGACCTTCTTTATCGACTTCGTGGCGAGCAAAATACGAATACATGCGGCGAACCGTTCGTGGCGAAAGGTTCTCTCGGTTCTTCAATTGACCAGCACGAGCAACCCCGACAGCAGTCCCGCCACGATTGAATTCCTTTCGCCATGCCAATCCCCGCTCGGCTTCTCTTGCCATTGCTGAGGTCGGCTTGAAATTGATGGAGTCGTAAATTTTTGATTGCTCCTCTTCGTCATGCCATGAATCCATCTCGGTGATTGCGTTCACCAATTCATCATGAGATGAGCAAGGCATGTAGCCGATTTCACCATCGGGTCCTGTGTGACCGTGAAATCCTGAGCAGACCGCCCCAGTCGATGCGATTTGCTCAGACATCTGAAGTGCGGCTTCGGCGGTGGCAAAGACGTAGTCGTGCTCCTCTTTCGTCACATCAGCATCCTTCGATTCACATGAATCCTCGCACATGCTGGATGCCGCAGCAACCGCTTGGTCCTGCTCAAATCCTTCATCAATGAGTTCGCCAACCTTTCGTGAAACGCATTCGCTCTGAGTCTCATTCGCCATTCGGCATGCTGGACCCTTATCCACAATTCGGAACGGGACAGTGAGAATGACCCCTGTGCTGTCGCCCATGTTTCAATTTCAGAGGCGAATCGGTAAAAGAAGCACCATCATTGATAATTGACAGAGGGTTGATATATGACAGGCGATGTGGGGGGGACATGAACGGAGAACGAACGAACCGAATCAGAAAAGTCAATGGCAGCCGAATTTACTACTTCAAAGAGGGTGCAATCCTATGTGCCCACTTTATCGAACAATCCCTGAATGGGTCATTTGAATTGCATGCTCGATGCGAGGATGGGCGAAACATCACGATTTACAACAGCGCGACGAAAGGTCACGAAGTCATGGTCGCAGGCAAAGGTCATGGTCGCCATATGCATTGGCTGCCTGAAATTCATTTTAGTCAAATCAACGAAGGTCGCGATGAAAAGGAATTCTTCAAGCCATGCCGCAAGCCTGCAAAGGGTCAGAAGCGAGCAATTGAAATCGAGTGGAGCGGGGTCTATCAACTCGCCCATATGGTTCTTGAGGCGCTGAATGCAGGTCAAGGCATCCTTCAATGGTGAATCAAGGCTGACCATATCGGGCGGCTGCTCGATTCCATGCCCTCGTGACATTGGTCACTTCGCTGGCAATCAAGTGCCTCTCATTCATTTTGATTGCTGGTCGCAAGAAGGGTTGAGGTCGGACTCCTCGCCGAGCAATCACCCGAGCGATTGCTCCAGCGGCGTATTCATCGCCGAGCCTGCGAGCCGACCAAGTCCTCAATTCTCTGATTGGTGGCGCTCGCCCTGGGCTGCGTCCGAATTCAACGAAGGTTGCATAATCGACCTGAGTCCCACTCCCCCCAAAGGCAACACTGTATTCTGTATCTGAATGCCTTTCGATTCGTCCCGATGCTCTCAGAGCACCCGATTGAACGGGAGCGAGTTTCTTTGCATCGTTGAGAATCAGAGAGCCGACTTTGAGCAAAATCTGCCGATGTCCTTGCTTCAAATCCCCGTTGAAAGCAACAATCGCTTTCTTGAATCGCTTGAGAGCCGTGTGGTCAAGTCGATAAGCCATTCTCAAGCCTCGGGTTCATCATAGACGATTGCAGGCTCTCCCTCTTCAGGGGTCTTCACAATCGGCGCAAGCGAACATCGGCAATTCGGATGAGCAGGGAGCAATCCCCTCGCTTCTGAGGCATCGTATACATAATCCTCAAATGGAGCACAGAGGTCTTTGTCGGTGGCTTCGTCGATTGTCACAAATCGTCTGAACTCAGAGAATCCCATTTTGGCGTATGCCGAAAGGTGCGAATTCTCAACAATTCGCCTTGCCTCTGTCCGAGCAATACGCTCGTAGTAGTATCGGGGATAATTCGCACCGCTCGCGCTAATGACCGAACGCATTTCACCCTCAACCCACTTCCAATTACGGCCGTCGGCGAAGGCCTGACGAATCACCCCTTCGGCGGCTGCTCGATGAATGCCCAGGGTCCTCGCAACGGCGGGCATTGTCCATACATTGTGAAAGTAATTGATGGCGGCGAGGTCATCAGCATTGAGGGCAAGAGCGATACCCATGTCATCGGCGATGAAATTCAGCGAGTCCTCATATCCAGCGGTGGTCAATCCCCGAGCGATGACCGATTGCTTCTGAAGGGTGAATTGAATCTCTTGATTGATTTCATTGATGGCATCGAGCATGTCTTGCTCGCTAACGGCCTTCATGCTCACGGACTTTGTCATCATCGGCCTTACGGCTTCTATGATTGCCTTCGCCAAGTCATTCTGATTGTCCTCAAATCCCTTCAATAAACGGCGCTCCTGCTTCGATTGAAGGTCATCCTTACGATTTACCCACTCCTCGGACCCAATGGCCTTAGAGATGCTCTCAACGAATTTATTCGTGTCCGCTTCGGCATTAGGCATGAGAGGGGGGAGGCTCGCTTCGATTTGCTCCATCTCAATCGGCGAATCATCAATCGAATCGGCTTGAGGGTCGGGTGCTCCATCAGAATTCGGTCGATTGATGTTGAGAACGGGGGATACGAAGAAGGGGTCATCGGCGAGGGGATTATCCAAAGACTCAAGGTCAAGCATCCTCCTTGCCTCATTGATTGAGATTGTGCCTTCTTGACGAAGTTTCCTGATGGCTTCTGATTGCTTAGCAA
>Ga0222714_10006643_pt1 | contig 10760 bp, 7 predicted proteins | sample C33_3DmetaG_FD_165048 | JGI IMG/M metagenome (GOLD analysis project Ga0222714, IMG submission 165048) | Estuarine water microbial communities from San Francisco Bay, California, United States - C33_3D | ecosystem: Environmental > Aquatic > Marine > Unclassified | place: USA: California... | reverse complement strand
AATTATTTTTAACAAATCCACATAATAAGTGTGTTGACAACTACGATTACATCATGTTTATAATGGATGATGTGAGAATAATTGATATTAACTTACTTGAATTAATACGAATAAAAAAACTACTTAATATTAGTGTGCTTTCGCCGAAAATATTGAATTCCACATATTCGTATATGTATTTTCACAATGATATAACAATCAACAATTTTTTAGAAATATATTTGGTACTTTTATCTCCATCCGATTTTAAACAATTTATTGGTTTATATACAATAGATAATAAATGGATGTGGGGCATTGATTTATTATTTGGATATTATAATATAAGGGCGGGAATAGCAAACTACTATTCAGCAGTACACGAACTGCCGAGTAAATCGAATAAAAGAGATGCTGTGTATGGTATGTTATCTTATTTGGGCACACATACCGCATACAAGAGCATGAGCGATATTACAAACAAATACAAACCGATTGTAGAACATTATGATGATATTGGACAACCTATGCCAGAAATTACATTGTATGAAAATATTTTATAGTTTCGGACATTTCTGTTCGCACAAAAAAATGATTTTGCTATTACGAATAAAAACCATAAAAAAGAATACCTTTTTATGATTTACAAACTACTAACTAAACTACTAATTATTTTTAACTACTATCTATTTTATTTTTATGATTTTTAACTATTTTTATACTTACCTTTTTATGCAGATCCTTCCGCTTCTTCCGCTGCTGTTGTAGATTTGGTGTATGCTGCCAATTGTTCTTTTAATAGACGAATCTCCTCATCACGTTCTGCCATCTTTTCAGTGAGCACCTTATTTGCCGCAACTAATTGAGCCATATTCAATTCGGTCTCCGCCTCTGGGATTGGCTTATGATTAATCTTGAATGCAAAGTACCCTTCAACCTTATCGCCATTGTCGTTACGTACTAGAAATCTGTGCATATTTTTGCCATCATAAAATCCGCGCTGACGGAACTGTCCCTCCGTGTTCAACTTATCGCGCAAATGTCTAGCGTTCGCATTATCATTCCAATGCTCAAAATGAATAAACACGGCTTTCACTGTCCCCGAATTTTCCATCTCACGATCGATAAAGTCAATGCGGGCAACCTTGCCAAGATTCAATTCATTCTCAATAAAGCTTTTAAGATATCTATGTTGAAATGCAGTGACTGTATGATCTGGATGTTGCAAATACATATTGGTAGGAAGAATTGGAATGTACAAACTATTCCAATCGTCACTTGACAAAGTCATAATAGTCGTCTTGTCGTTTGCATTAGATATTTTCTCTGGAACGACACCAGAACCAGGTCTTGCCTCACGCAACGACAAATGGTTCATTAAATCGCCATTCTCCCAATGCAAATTGGCTTCATTCATAATCGCAGTTACACTTGGAATGCGATATCCTTGGACGGGAGGAGCAGAGACATTGGTGACAGACTTCATACTTTGCAACTTTTCGTACAAATCTCTGGTTGCATCATTATTGTACCAATGCTTAAAATCAATAAGCGCAGAGCGGGTAACGATGTCTGTCTTCAATCTTTGGTTGTAATTTTTCTTCTCAACAATTCGAATATTAGACGGCTCGCCCAACATCATTGTCTTGTTCAATAGCTGAGCAACACCTTCGACTGTCTTGTACTCAGTCGGCAATACAATGATTTGTAGACTTACTGGTGAATGGGGAAAGGTTTCACCGGAAATAGAGGTTGTCACAGAATTAAAATGAACAACCATTTTACGAGCTGATTCCATATCAGCAGCAGCGGATTGATAACGAGGATTAAAAGTATTCATTATTAATAATAATGGGTTAAACTAGGATGACTTAATTCAATGATAAAAAAAACTTTCAATTTTTTATCATTTATTGCAGATTTTGTTACAGATTTGTTACAGATTTGTAGTCTCTACGTAATTTCATCAATTCCATATCAACATCGGGTTCTCTTCCTCGAACGAAATGTACAAGTTTTGCTCGCTTTGTTTCTAACAATATTCGTTTCAAATCTAGGTTTTGAGTAAACTTAGCGATTAATGCAGTCAGCCGTTCCGTCTTATCTCGCGAATTTGGTCCAACATCATAGAAATCCGGATCTACTTTAATATGCTTTTCGCGCAGTACATTGTCTTTATTCTTTCCGGTTTTACTACCGGCGATTCTAGCCAAGGCAATATCTTTTGATATCTCACTATCACTGTCAATTGAAAATTTATTATAGAAATCAGGATATCCTTTCTTAAATTGAGAACCTAGGTAATAATGTTCGACTGAATTCCATCTATGATTGTCTACTGTAAAAGGAGCCATCCACGAGTCGTCTAATTTTTTACGCCAATCGGGTATATTATTTAAATTATTATATTCAAATAGAAACAAGTCCGGTATATGTTCTCCCGATCCTTTTCCTGCTTTTGGGGTAGAATTTGACATAGAGTGAAACATAAATGTAATATCTTTGTCATATAAGTCAGAATTTATATAGTCATCTTCGCTGTCTTGTGGTTCTCCTTCATTTGCATTCAATCCAAGTTTAATTTTCAGATTTCGTAAGTCCTGTATAAGATAATACGGTCCGGAATTTCGTTCCATACACTTATTTATTATTAACGCTTTGATATCATATGGAACTTCCGAGAACTTTAATATACGTTTATCTTTATAAGTTATTAATGTATAATGAGAACCTGTGTATGAGGTGAGTATATAATAATCCGGCTTAAAGTTACCTTGTCGTTCAAGTTCCGTGTCGTTCAATTGTCCGCAATTTAATACGGAGTCTAGATCACCATTTTTATATGCCATTTCAGAAAAAACAACGATTTTAATATTTAATACTCGTTCGAGCGTTGAAATCGCCCAAGTATCCGCCCAAAATCCACTTGATTTTATATACGTTTTAAATGCATCGATTGTAGTAATGTCTTTCATATACTCAAACTCGGTCAATAATTTTTTTGCGTCTTTCTTATCAGACGTTAGCTTCTTATATTTTTCAACCACTTTATTTGCTTCATCCAATATCGCTTTGTTCTCTTCTTTGTTCGCTGCCTTATCACTACGAGACTTTAATGTCTGAATAGTCTTTTTTAATGACTTTAATTCGCTATCCAGTTCTTGGTATTGTCCGTTAAATGCATTATATAGAGAACGATATTCTTGAAACATATTTTCAGTAACTTCATCTGACAAAATCGCGCGTAGTTTGGTAACAGTGGTTTTTTTTCCAATTTGTTCAAATGCATCTCGAATGACAGCAAAGAAACAATCCCCGCAACCTTCGTTGTCTATAATATCATAATTCAGATTTTTCATAAACTTTGCCATCCATTTCTGTTTAGATGACACGTTATACGCGGACTTTATCTCATCCGACATTTCTTTGGTCTCAACCGGCAACGTATCCGGCATTTCGAATCCACGGATTTCTTCGAATATTCCATTTTCTAAAATACTTTCTATATTTGTCGCGCTTGCGGATTTTTTGTCGACCGGTATGTTTATTCGCATAACAGAAAGATCATCGTCTATATTATCAATACTAGAATCTGGCTCATCATCTAATACTATAACGTCATTGTCAATGTTTACTGATTGTTTTTCGATTTTCTCGATTTCGCCGGTGGTTTCTTCCTCAGACGCCGGCTGTTTTTTAATAGTATCAAATATCTTGTACAAATACTCCTTTGTTATAAAGAATAACATATTGCCGTTCTCTAATTTTAAATCGCCATCTTCATCTACATTTTCAATTACCTTATTGCTGTCAAACTCAACTACTCCAATTCGGGATTTAATTTCATCATCAATTATTAAATAAATTGAATAATATACTACGTTATGTGCGGAATAGGTATATTTTTCTTTGCCAACCCCGATTTCAATCGGCATATCAAATAATTTAATTTCATATAAGGAAGACGCATGTCCAATATCTTCCTCATCAACCGCCTTGTTTTCATTATAATTGATTTTATCAGGATATAATGCAGATTTCACCATCCTATGCCTACCTATCTATATAGTATAATAATATTACATTTTTATCTAATTTACAAGACAAAATAAAAATGTGTTTTCGGCTAAACCGCAAATGTTGTGATTCAACGATGCTTATTCACAATATCCAGCATATCCATATATTTAAATATAATACGACTGGAAAGACCAATATGATCTTTTGCCTTATATGCAGCATATTGTTCAATGTGTGCATCAATCGTTTCAAATCTGGGATGCTCGTGTAGTTCCGTATAAATCGATCTAATATATACAAATAATACTTCAATCAGTTCCTCTACATAAAATACCTCACCTTCGGTGTCTGTTATAGATACAATTTTATCTTTTAACCAAACTAATATATCTACAATCTCATCTTGGCTGATTAAATCATTCTTCATTAAATTTGTAATAAATATCGACTTTGATTTACGTCTATCGTTTTCTTTTGTAACATCACAGAATTTACTATAATCTATATCAGGATTCACGTTAATAATTTTATCAAATCCACTCAAATATTCGCTTTTCAATAATACAATATATCCCTTAAACTCTGGCATTTTATCCACTAATTCACTATACAACGTGGCATATATTTCTGAAAAAGTTTTATTAATACACGCAATATCAAAAATTAACGTTACAATTCGACTATATTTATCTGCTTCATTCCCATCCGGATGGGCAAATACATTGTCAATATGTTCAAACAAGGACTCTTTAATCGTAATATAATTCTTCGCAGACAATTTGTTTAAACAACCTTTAATGTCAGTAAATACTTTATCTAATCCCTCCTTTTTTTCTATTTCAGTCGTTTTAAATGGTTTTTGTTTGTCCCAATTATTCTGTTCATCTCGGCGATTACTGCCAAGACGTCCGCGTTTTCCTGTCATTCGTTTATGTCTGTCATCGACATTTTGTTGTAGTGGTTCAACTGGTATAGTTGAAACACCTAAATCCACCCCCAATTGCTTGATCATTTTTAATATTGTATCTGGAAGAGCATATGTTATGCCAGAGAAGACAATACTAGTATAATCTTCCATCTTATACGCCGTCATGTTTAATAAAATACAAAGATTGCTAATATATGTTATGTTATATTTTTTATATGCATTGCATATGTAATTAATATTGTAAATATATATAAAAACTTTGCGGTTGTATATTATTAATACGTTATCACAAATATGCAACCTATAATAAATAATTGGGATGATTTAAATTTGAAAACAGATTTATTACGTGGTATATATGCTTATGGTTTTGAAAATCCGAGCGATATACAAAAAAAAGCTATCTTTCCGATTATTCACGAAAACGACGTCATTGCACAGGCACAATCTGGTAGTGGAAAAACGGGGACTTTTTCAATTAGCGCGTTACAACGAGTAGACACGGCAATTAATGAAACACAAATTCTTATTATTGCACCAACAAGAGAACTTGCCCTTCAAATACATACAGTTATTAAGAATATTGGCATTAATATCAACGATTTGCGCGTAAAGTCATTAGTCGGTGGATCCTCCGTGAAGAATGATATATATCATATGCGCAAACAAATTCCTCATATCATTGTTGGATGTGCCGGTCGAGTTTGCGATATGATACGTCGCAAACGCATTCACATGGAAACTGTTCGATTATTTATATTAGATGAAGCCGACGAAATGTTGTCCGGCGGATTTAAAGACCAGATTTACGATATTTTCCAATATTTTAATCAGAACGTTCAAGTCGCAATATTTAGTGCTACTATGCCAGAAGAAGTATTGCAACTTACAGAGAAATTTATGAGAACGCCTGTTCAAATCATTGTAAAGAAAGAGGAGCTTACATTAGAATGTATTGAACAAAAATATGTTGCTCTGTATTCTGACCAAGATAAGTTTGAAATGTTACAAAATATTTTTGAAATGATTAGCATTAATCAATGTATTATATATTGCAATAGTGTCCGACGAGTGAATGAATTATATGATGCTATGAATAACGCGGGGTTTTCTGTTTGTGCAATTCATAGTTCTATGGAAAGAGTTGATCGGGAGGCGGTTTTCAAGACATTTCGCAGCGGTGGAAGTCGCGTTCTGATTTCATCCGATGTAACTGCACGTGGCATTGATATACAACAAGTAAGTACTGTAATTAACTTTGATGTTCCGAATAATGTACATACATATTTACACAGAATTGGACGTAGTGGTAGATGGGGTCGCAAAGGATTAGCAGTGAATTTTATCACAAAACAAGATATAAATCAAATGAAAATGATAGAAAAGCATTATAACATTAATATTAGCGAACTACAATCAAAATAAGTATTTTCGCATTATGTAATTTCAGTAAAAAATACATAATGGTACAATCGATCACATATGATGGAAAGATCGGGCAAATTTTCCTTACTTTTCGAAAGAACTAAATATAGTATTGTTGTCAAACTCGGTGTCTGTTTTTGATAATGCATCCTCATCGTTGATGAATTTGTCACTGTCGCAATCACTTTCATCGTCGAATGTGCATACCGCGCCATTGCTTTCAATATCACTATCATAATCATCATCGCTATCTTCTTCTAATCGTCTTCTATTTGGAAATAATCTATTCCATAACTGTCCAATCATTCGCCAGCACGGCTCGCTCAGGTTGTCGATCCTTTCTTGAAAAACCGACCATTTTCTTCCACACCCCCCTTTTTCTATTGGCATAAAGAATTCACGACACGTTAAATCCAACGTTTTTTGCCAATCTTTTCCCATTTTTTCTTCGTTTTCATCGTCTCTGAAATATTCATAACACCTCACGCTGGATATATTTTCAGAAAAAGATACTCGTCTTATTGGTTGCTTCATAATATATTTATTATGTATTCACACAAAATTTTACTCTAATATTTTACACCCTTGAAGATTTAAAACGCCGTTTTTGAAACAATTATAATAAAAATTATATAAATATTTTTTATTATATATAGTATCGTAATGGAAAATGAAAATATAATTAAAGAATTAGCAGAAGAGAATGCTAAATTAAAAGAGGAATTACAAGCAACCAAAGAACATCTCAAAAAATACACAGCACCCGCAAGTAGAAAAGTGTATTATGAACGAAATAAGGAACAGGAGAAACAACGAGCAAAAGAATACAAAGAAAAAACAAATTATAAATCTACTCCCGAGCAAATACAAAAATATAATAAACAAGCATATTTACGAAGAAAAGAAAAACTCCAAAAGGAATTGGAAGAAAAACAGAAGAATGAAAATATTTAGGGGTAATTAATTGTTTATAAACAACCATTTAAAAATAAAATGTTTAGTAAGTATATAATGGTGAAGAAGAAAAAGGAGGAAACCACCATCAATAAACCGAAGGAGAAGGTTGTTAGAACAGATGTTTCACTTCGCAAGGAAGCAAACAAAAACACAGATTTCACATGTATCAAGTCTTCGTGGAAATCCTTTTGTAAAAACAACCTTTTAGCAGACACGATTGTTGAGGATATTTTACCCAAGATAAATACCATATGTTTCTTATCCTACAAGTTGATAAACTTCCATTTCACACGTCTTTTAGAAGAAAGCAAACCCTTACCGGAAATAACACAAAACGTGTTTTATCAAGCATGTTGTATGGTTTCGCAACTCAAATATAAAAAGGATACTACTGATACAACTACCGAATTATATGAAAGTTTTTCACAGATGCGGGAATATATGACGGATGCTTTACCCGCTCGTGATTACTTATGTTTAGGATACATTACTAACCTGAATAAATTACAACTCACGATGGCGAACAATCATTTGAAACTGAACTTTTATAATCGGTTTCGTAAATATTTAAAATTGCGAACTGGTGAAACTGATAATGCTGTAGTATATAGGTGGTTGAAAGATATTTATGACCCTAAATATGAAGGGAATAACACCTTTATTTTGTATATGCGAGAATGGTTGAAATACACACCTACGGAAGCAAACATCGTAAAACATTCAAACCACTTTGTAAAGATTTACTATTCTATTTTGAAGGAGTTTGAAAAGTATCCTGATACAAAAGGAATACGAACCTTTACTTTATTACCACACAAACATGGTTTTACACAATCACATATTACGATTTGTAATGCTGGTTTAGAAAACACACTCAAATATATAGCAAAGAAACTAAAAGTAGAAAATAGTGAGGTAGAAAGTTGTTTAGATGTGAATAAGTTTGCTGAAAACAGCGAAGAGTATTGGAGAGAACTTTTCAATATTAAGAAATATGAAACAAAAAACAAGAAGTTTGGATTTACTATTCTAACAGATGGTAAAAGTGTTGTATTACAAATGAGAAAACCGACACAACCGGAAAGACCTGTTAGTGAATACACAGAACAGCAATACGATAATTTTATCGGTATTGACCCTGGAATAAGGGCATTGATTACTTCTTATGATACAAATGATAAAGTTATTCAAGTATCAACAAAGGAATACCGCCATAAAAGCAAAATGATTTATGCCTGTAAAAAGCGCGTTGGATGGTATAAAAGATGGCAACATTATGATGATTGGAAACTTATACCAACAATAAAAACAAGTAACACAAGTGTAATGAAGGAGTATTTCAAATATGTATTTCCACGGATGCGAACCTTTACCGAGTTTCATACAGAAAAGGGTTTTCGTAATTTGAACTTCACTTCCTATTGTAGAAGCAAAGCAACCTTGGCAAAAATATGCGAACGCATAGGAGGAGGTAAAAATGTAAAAACATTAGTAGGATTTGGTGATTATTCGCAACAACACGGTTTAGTAAAATCACATCCAACAACCCCAATATTACGATTGAAACGAGAACTTCGTAAGTATTGTAGGGTAGTTGGAATAGATGAATACAATACCAGTAAAACGTGTTCTTCGTGTAGCAATCCAATTGAGTTATACCGAAACCGCATTCGTAGGAAAAATAATGGGGTTTTAGAACCAAAAGCAAGAATGTCTAGTATCCATAGTGTAATCCGTTGTAAAACCAACGAGTGTAAATTATGCTGTCTGGATAGGGACATCAACGCTTCAAAGAACATATTAGGATTACTTCTTAATCAGTATAGAGGAGACGAAAGACCAGTATGTTTCAAACCAGCAAAAATTGGCGTTATACCTCGATTGCGTAAGCAGAGCGATAAGCGTCCAAAGGCGTGCGATTCGCCATTACTAACTTGTTGATTTATTTTTTGCCGTCAAAAACGGCGTTTTAAATCTTCAAGAGTGTAATTCGGAAACTTTTCAATTTTACGCATTCAGCCGACTACGTATATTAATTCGTTTATACTATATATTTCAATTCAATCTATAGTATAATATGGAGTTTTATAACAAATTATTACATTCAATTAAAGTGCAACTCGCTCCTCCTAGTTCAAATGATTTGTCCGGTACTGTTATCGGTAACTCAAATATTGTTGCCCACACTCCGTTTCAGATGAAACAAATACAGTTATTTAAGTTGCCGATTGATTATTTAGACTCATCAAATACATTTAAATTATCGCCAGTGGTATCAACTGATTTAGAATTAATAGGACAACCTGGTCGTCTTGGTATGTATGAATACATATTTCAGCCTACCCATTCATTTGGTAATTTGTTGCTCCCAAATTGGAGTAGAATATATACTACGAATACGGATTTTTTAAATGATACTCAGATCATTGTGCAAAATATGGGCACATATAATAGTTCATTGCAACGCGTCGTTCCAGTAAATTGCGAACGAATGTTTGAAATGTGGGATTCAATTAAACAAGATGCCTCTTTTACAGAACGATATGGATACTTAGAATGGGATATGTTAAAACAATTCAACCGGTCACCACAATTCTTACAGTTATTGTCTGTTATGAATATTATGTCGCCCGCAATAAGTCTTATGTTGCCGTTCGTATTTATTATTTTTCCGTTCATATTATTGAAAATACAAGGAATACCGATCTCATTTACCTCCTATATCGAAATATTGAAAAGCTTGGCAAAACATCATTTTATTGGCAAAATGTTGAATATACAATCGTTCAGTTGGGATAAAATCGCCTATCTGTTAATTACCCTTGGTCTATACGGATTGCAAATTTACCAAAACGCTACCTCTTGCATTCGATACTATAGAAATATGAGTAAAATAACAAATATTATTATTGACACCAGATCTTTTATTGAACATTCCATTGATAGTATGGAGAACTTCTTATCCATATCCGATAAATGCGATTCATATAGTGGGTTTAATCAAAATATTCGGTTACAGTGCGAACGATTAAAACAAATGAGATCCGAAATGATGAACATTTCTTCGTTTTCACACTCCATATCTACTTTTATGAATAATGGAGAACTATTAAAACATTTTTATCAGTTATACGAGAACCCAGAATACGAAGAAAGCATTCAATTTGCTATGGGTTTTGAGGGGTATGTGAATAATATGACCGGAGTTTATAATAACAGCATAAGTGGCAAGGTTTGTTTCGCAATATTTGATAAAAACGACGAATGTAGCATTAAGAAACAGATGTATCCTCCCCTTGTAAATGAAACGAATATAAAAAACGATTGTTCATTAAAGGAGAACATTATCATATCTGCTCCAAATAAAGCGGGCAAAACGACTATTCTCAAAACAACCACTATTAATATCATATTTTCACAACAACTTGGATGTGGATTTTATGAATCAGCC
>Ga0222714_10006642_pt1 | contig 10760 bp, 14 predicted proteins | sample C33_3DmetaG_FD_165048 | JGI IMG/M metagenome (GOLD analysis project Ga0222714, IMG submission 165048) | Estuarine water microbial communities from San Francisco Bay, California, United States - C33_3D | ecosystem: Environmental > Aquatic > Marine > Unclassified | place: USA: California... | reverse complement strand
AGATGCAGAATTATAACCATGAACGTATCACAATTATATCAATATTATTTACAAAACCCTACGTATCCTTATAGAGCTGAAGGTATCGAAACACTTGAACCAATATTACCTTTACAGCAAACACTGACCACGGACCAAGGATCTGATAATACAGATACAACTAATACAACAAAAAATACAAATCCTTACACAGGTCAACCAATAAGATTCAGAGATGTTGCAAGTTTAATTTTTAATCCAGTGTATGGTATACCTAATATAATGGCTAGATCACAAGGGTATACAAGTCCATTTGATTGGGCTAAGAAAGCAATGGGTATTGAAGAAAGCGTAGTAGATCCTGGAATTGCTGTTCCTACTACTTGGTCAGGACAAAGTATCTCATCTGGAGATACAACACAAATAGGTACAACAGGTTTTAGTGAGTATACAAGTCCTGGTGTGGCTGCATCATATGAAGGATCTTTCTAATGTCTAAAAAATCAGCTTTACAAAAAATAGAATATCATGAAAAAATTTGCAGGTTAATGCAAAAACAAACTTTTGAACAAATCAAAAAGATAGAAGATAGAATCGTTAGAATAGAGAGAATACTAATAGGTACTGCTGCTTTTGTTATAATAAGCCTACTTGAAAAATTAATCTAGATACATTATATATGTTGCAGGCGCACAATAACGTGGCCTATTAAACTTGCTTAAATATAAGGAGAATAATATGACAGCATTAGACATAATCAATAAGTTCAATAAAGACGTTTGGAATCAATCAGACAGAATGTTTGGTGATGCATTTGACTCTATCTTTGATAGTTGGTCAAAAGCACAATCGTTTCCATTTTACAATGTAGTAAAATACGGAAAAGGTGAGTACGGTCTTGAATTAGGTTTAGCAGGATTCAATAAGAAGAATGTTAAAGTTCAATATCAAGATGGTGTATTAACTGTTTCTGGTCAAGTAGAAGACAAAGAAAAAGACTACATTGAAAAAGGTTTAGCAGCTAGAAAATTTTTCAAACAATTTGCTTTACATGATAAAGCAGTTGTTAATGATGCTAAAATGGAAGATGGTGTATTAACAATCAAATTAGGTGTTAATGAGCCAGAAGAAATTAAACCTTTAGATATAAATATTAAATAATTATATCCAATCTTTAAGTTCATCGCCGGTAATTTTACTGGCGATGTTCATTTTTCCACGTAAGGCTTTAACAATTTTTTCATCTACAGTTCCTTCAGCTATGATATCAATGTAAGTCATTTTTCTAGTTTGACCTGCACGATTTATTCTAGCTTCTGATTGAATTCTTTTTTCATAATCATAACCGTTAGCATAATAAATCATAGTGTTAGCGCCTGTAAGAGTAATACCGTAACCACCTGTTTGAGGTGTGCCAATAATGAATCTTACTGTACTATCTGGATCTTGAATTTCTTTGATAGCATTTTGTCTTTCTTCATTAGTAGTGTCTCCATAATAAGTAACATAAGAATCTTTGCCAAATTGTTTTTCAACAGCATTAACAATTGCTTCTATGTCATGTCTATAGTGGGCCCATATAACAGCTTTATTTTCTACTTCATCTAAAATATCTATTAAAGCAGTTAGTCTTTCATTTTTTATATTTTTAATAGTCCCATCATCTGCAGTGAAGTGACCACAAGTTATTTGATGTAATCTCATTAGTTGAACCATAGCAGATTGAGTTGTCATTTGCTTTCCTTCTAACTCTGCTAAAGCTAACATCTTCATTTGATTATAAAGTTTTTGTTGTTCAGGTGTTAATTGAATAATACGTTTTGTATAAGTATAGTCAGGAAGATCTAAACAATCTTCTTTTAAACAACGAAAAGAAAAAGGTTCTAATAGTTCTGATAACTCATTTAAATTTTTATAACCAACAACTATTTGAACAGAACGTCCACCAAAATTTGCTGTTTTCATAGTGGCATACCTAGTTCTAAAAGTATAATAAGAAGAGTGTCCTAATAAATACTCATCTAAAAATTCACATTGTTTATATAAATCCAAAGGAGATTTAGTTACAGGGGAACCTGTAAGTATTCTTCTATACTTAGCATACTTACCAAGTGCTACAATATTTTTTGTTCTTTTAGCGTCTGGATTTTTAATTGTAGTTGATTCATCTATAGCCATTAAAGTTTCATGTGTATTAATAAACTTAGCAGCAAATTCTAAACCTTTTTTAGTTGAGAAAGCTTCAACATTCATAATTAAAATATGTAATCTTTCTGTAGGTTCAAAAAGAGTTTTTAATAATTTTTCTTGTTTTTGATTTATTAAAGATCTCCATAACACTATATCTTTTTCTACATGTTCTGCCATGTGAAAAGGTATTTCAGTATCGTGCCAGTTTTGATACACACCTTTAGGTGCTATAATTAAAGCTCCGTTAATTTTACCTTTATCATATAGCATAGAAATATTATCAATAAGTACTTTGGATTTACCCGTACCCATTTCCATAAAGTATGCAAATACTTCTTTTTCCCAAGATCTTTTTAACGCAGTTATTTGATGGTCGTATGGTTTTGTTTTAAATTTATAATTCATAGTTTTTATATATCTTTCTTATTGACTTACTATATAATAATTATTATAAAGTTGTCAATGAAAGAAAATAAAAACGATAGTCCTATAGTTTATATTTTACAGGAACTGCCTGGTACAAATGTGGGCAAGCCTAAAATAAATATAATGAGTGCTCAGAAATATGGCAAGTTTGTCACATTGTTGCCTGAATTTAGTCAAATAATTCTGTCACCTGGTCCTTTAGTTTTTAAATTAAAAAAATTATTAAAAGACTATACTGAAAAAGATTTTCTTTTATTAACAGGAGATCCCGCAATTATTGGTGTTGCATGTTCTATTGTTGCAGAAAAAACAAATGGAAGATTCAACCTCTTGAAATGGGACCGACAAGGGTTTACATACTATCCTGTAGAAATAAATTTAAATGAAAAAGGAAAAATAAACGAGGCTTGACAGAAATATGTTTTTCCAATATAGGAAATATTAAGTTGTTAAAAATAAAGAAAGAAATAAAAACACTAACCAAGGAGATAAATTATTATGAGTAATATTAATTTTGAACAAGATAAGACCGAGTCCATAAATAGTACAAATGATGCTAAGTCTTTAGCAGATCAAGTTGTTAAGTTAAAAGAAGTTGAAGATAAAATAAAAACAGCTGAAGAAAATTTAAAAAAATTAAAACAAGAAGAGGATCTTCTTTCTGGAGAAATCATACCTACCATGATGACAGAAATGAATATCTCTACTTTAAAATTAGCAGACGGTTCCGCAGTGGAAGTAAAACCCGTCTACGGTGCTTCTATTCCTGTTGCAAGGAAAGAAGAAGCATTTAACTGGCTTCGTAGCAACGGCCTGGGTGACCTTATTAAAAATGAGGTTACTGTTTCCTTTGGTCGTAACGAAGATAACAAGGCAGCAGAATATGCTGTACTTGCACAAGGTCAAGGGTATCAACCTATCCAGAAGTTAAAGGTTGAACCTATGACACTTAAAGCACTGGTCAGAGAGCGTATCGAATCTGGACAAGATATGCCCTCTGATCTATTTAATGTGTTCTCAGGAAACAGAACGAAAATTACTCGAAACCAATAAGGAGGAAAAATGAGTAAAGAATCAATGCAAAAGAACCAAGAATCAAGTACCAAAGCAGTAGCTGAAAAAGTTGCAGCAGGTGCTTTGTCTGTAAATGTCTTTGAGGCAGATGCAGATAAAGGATTAGGAAATATAGGTCATGAAGACCTAGCATTACCTTTTCTAAAAATACTAGGACAATTATCTCCGGAAGTTAATAAAAGAGATGGTAAATATGTTCAAGGTGCAGAACCTGGAATGATTTACAATTCTGTAACAGGAGAATTGTTTGATGGAGAAAAAGGAGTTGAAGTCATTCCTTGTCATTACAAATTGGAATATATTGAATGGCAAGATAGAGGCGAAGGCTCTGGTGCTCCAGCAGGAATACATCCTTCATCTAGTGACATCTTAACTAAAACAAAAAGAGACGGGTCTTTTAAAGATAGATTGCCAAACGGTAATTATATTGAAAAAACTGCTAGTCATTTTGTAATAGTTAGTAGTCAAGTTCCATCAACAGCTTTACTTGCCATGAAATCAACGCAATTAAAGATTAGTAGAAAATGGAACAGTATGATGTCTAGTATTAAAATGAAAGGTAAGAACGGTATGTTTACACCAGCATCTTATAGTCATGTATACAAATTAAGAACTGTTCAACAGTCTAATGATAAAGGTACATGGTTTGGATGGGAAGTGAGCAAAATTGGTCCAGTGCAGGATTCTGCATTATACCAACAATGCAAATCTTTTGCAGATAGCATTTCTAAAGGAGATGTTAATGTAAAACATGGTGAAACAGAATCAGATAAAAAATCTGAATCTCATTTCTAAACTGGTTGATAAACATGGGCGAGCATATCGCCCATGTAACATACTGAAATATGAATAAAGAATTTATAAAAGCTTTTACTGGTTTACAGAGAGACTTTGGTATAGCTGATTTAGAAAAAACTGAAATAGATCCTTCAACAGGAAAAGTTAAACCAATATATGCTTGGCTTGGTAGACCATTAACAGAAAATGATTACTTAAGTCATTTGAATGGTAAAAAATCTATTGGTATTCAACCTTGTGATGATCAAGGTATGGCAAGATTTGGCGCAATAGATATAGATGATAAACAACATAGCTATAAAAATTTTCCTTTTAAAAAGTATTTAGATATAATTGCAAAATATAAATTACCATTAGTACCTGTTAAATCTAAAAGTGGTGGTTTACATTTATATGTGTTTTTAAAAGAACCAGCTAAAGCTGTGTTCGTAAGAAATTTTTTAGAGAAACTTTTATTTTCTTTAAAGTTACCGACTAACATTGAAATATATCCAAAACAAACTGAACTAGGAAAGGATAGTGACGGTAAATTTGTTAACGGACAATTTATTAATCTTCCTTATTATAATAAAACAGAAAGAAGAGGTTTTAATTTAGATGGTACACAATTTTCATTTGAAGAATTTATAAAAATCATAGAAGCAAATACATTTACATCAGATGAATTAGAAGAATTTTCAATATCACACGTACAGGAAATATTAAAAGGAGGTGGGGAAGAGTTTAAAGATGGGCCTCCTTGTTTACAAAGTTTAACAATAGATAAATTAACAGATGGTAGAGATAGATTTTTATATAACTACATGGTCTTTGCTAAGAAAAAATATCCTGACAACTGGGAAGAGATGGTTAGAGCAGCTCCTAGTAAGTATTTTCAACCAGATGCAAATGGAGTTGTAGATTGGACAGAAGACAAAACTAAAAAGAAAATAAATTCTTGGAAAAAAGAAACAAAGGGACACAAATGTAATGAAGACCCTATTGTTAATTTCTGTATGAAAAGTGTTTGTAGAACAAGACAGTTTGGATATTTATCAGATAAGAAAAAAGTTTTTCCAGCTTTAACAGGATTACAAAAAATAACTTATAAAGAACCAGAATATACTTTTAACGTAACTTTACCTGACGGTGAAACAACTAAAGAAGTTAGAGCAAAAAATATAAAACAAATAATTATATTGGATGAACTTAGAGCAATCATAGGTAATGCTGCAGGCATCATACCACCAAAAATAAAACAAAACGAATTTCAAGATGTATTAGATTTATTATTTCCACCTAAGATGATTACTCCTCCACCTAAAGGAACTTCTGAAGAAGAGTTATTAGAAGAATATTTATTAGAATATCTAAGAGGACCAAAAGCAGAAAACTATTCTGCATTTAAAAGCGGTGCTACTTTAATAGATGGAGATAAGGCCTTCTTTGTATATAAAAAGTTTTTCAATGTATTAAAGAATAAAGAGTGGAAAGAAAAACCAGATAAGACTGCAGAGATTATGCAAAAGAAATTTAAAGCTGAGTTTCAAGTTAAAAAAAGATTTCCTAAAAAACTTGATTCAGACAAAGAAAATCCAATTGTTAGTTGTACAAGTGTTCCAGTAAATATTTCTGATTTAACAATAGCCGATCCAGAATTAGTAGTTGGAAACGATACCAAGGAAATTTTTTAATATGATAACAAAAATATTTGGTCCTCCAGGTACAGGTAAAACAACTACTTTATTAAATCATGTTAAAGATTATTTAAAGAAAGGAGTAAAGCCAAATAAAATTGGTTATTTTGCTTTCACTAAAAAGGCAGCTAATGTAGCTAAAAAAAGATTATTAAGCAATACTGATTTAGATCTTCATAAAAAAGATTTAATACACTTTCAAACATTACATTCTTTAGCTTTTCATACTATGAACATGTCAGAAGATAGAGTTATGCAAGATGTTCACTATGAACAAATAGGTAAAAGTTTAAATTTAAGAGTTACAGATAATGGAGACGAGTCTGGTTATTTAAATTTTAACAGTGAATATTTTAAAATTATAAATAAAGCTAGAGTAAAAAATACTTCAGTTGAAGAAGAGTTTAATACAAATGAATGGGGTAGAGATATAGATTATGAAACTTTAGGACACGTCTATTTAAATTTTAACTCATTCAAAAGTAGCAATACCTTATATGACTTTACTGATATGGTTACTTTGTTTGTAGCTAATCCACAAAAATGTAAAGAGTTTGATGTAGTATTCATAGATGAAGCTCAAGATTTATCTCCAATACAATGGATGATGTATGATATTTTAAAAACAAAATCTAAAGATATTTACCTGGCAGGTGATGATGACCAGGCCATCTTTGCATGGGCTGGTGCAGATGTAGCTAGATTTTTAAATGAACCTGCAGAGGAACAAATACTTAATAAATCAGAACGGGTACCCTTACTTGTACAGACTTTATCTAATACTATTTTAGAAAGAATAAGTAACCGTAAGGAGAAAAAATATTTAGCCAAAGAAGGCAATGAAGGAAAAGTAGAATATATCTATGACACAGAAAATATAGATTTAACCAAAGACGAATGGTTGATTTTAACTAGGACCACATACAAAAGGGACAAGATATGTGAGATGTTAAAAGAAAATAATGTTTATTTTAAAAATAAATTTGGCAAGAGCTATGACACAAGATTATATAAAGCTATAATAAAATGGGTTGAGTTATGTAGTGGTAAACCAATATCACCACAAGATGCTAAAGATGTTTATGATTATTTAAATGAATCTTTTCCTGAAAAAAAATTAGGAAATAAAACAGAGATATACATTGAAGATATTGGATATACTAAAAATGACATGTGGTACCAAGTATTCGTAAATGCAAATCAAGATGAATGTATTTACATAAGAAATTTATTAGCAAGTAAAGAAAAATTATCTGAAGAACCTAGAATAGAAGTATCTACAATTCATGGGGCAAAAGGAGGTGAATGTAAAAATGTTATTTTAGTTTTAGATAATGCAAAACGAATAAGAGATTCTATGGAAATAAATCAAGACAAACAAGATGAAGAACATAGAGTCTGGTATGTAGGTGTAACAAGATCAAAACAAAACCTATATTTATTAAAACCAAAGAAAGAGCGTTACGGCTATTCTTTATAAAGGAGAAAATAAAATGACAAATAAAAAAATGTTTGAACAATCATTTCCACAAGAAAGGCAGGTAGGCGGGAATCACTATAAAGATTTTCGCATTCAGCCATATGAATTTATTTCAAAAAATAATCTTTCGTTCTTTCAAGGGAACGTTGTGAAATATGTTTGTAGATATTTAAATAAAAAAGGTATAGAAGATCTAGAAAAGATAATTCATTATTGTGAATTAGAAATATTAAAGATGAAAGATGACAAAAAGTAAATGTGTAACCTGTAAAAAAAGAAACATAGCTTACAATTGTGCATTTAAATGTAAACAATGTCATAAAAAGGAAAACAATGAGAGAAAAAGGTAGACAGTGGGACGGTAGATCAAGAGTACCTACCGACGAATATAAAAAAAATTACGACGAAATATTTAAAAAGAAGGAAAATAAAAATGAAACAAAAAAAAGTAAGAAGCAAGATACTACAGATAACAGACAAGATAACTAGTTGGCATTTTAAGTTATTTACTTATGTTGCTAAAAGATCAAAAACAAGTTTATGGTTTACATTTCTATTAATGTTTTTAGCATTGTATGAAATATTTGAGCACTTTGTAATTCCAGCCATTCTAATTTGGTGGAGTTTAAGCTAATGTTTAAATGCTTTCATTGTAAAAAAGAATTACTTTGGCAAAATGATTTTGATACAGAAGATACTTATCCAGATTCAGAACATCAAATAGTATCTATGTATCAGTGTACCAATAAAAAATGTGAAGCTTGGTATGAAGTTTACACACATAAAAAGGAGAATGAATAATGATAGTACCTTTGTTTGAGGCGCAGACAGAATGGACAGAACCAGAAGAGTATCCAGATTTAAGACAATACGATGAGATAGCAGTAGACTTAGAAACTAGGGATCCAGATTTAAAATCAAAAGGATCAGGTTCAGTTATAGGTAATGGTGAAGTAGTTGGTATAGCTATTGCTGTACCTGGAAGAAAATTTTATTTTCCAATTGCTCACGGATCAGGGCCCAACATGGATAAAAAGAAAACTTTAGAATGGTTCAAAGATACTATGGCTTCTAGTGCAATAAAAATTTTTCATAATGCCATGTATGATGTTTGTTGGATTAGACAAATGGGTATTAAAATTAATGGTTTGATCGTTGATACAATGATTGCAGGATCATTAATAAATGAAAATAGATTTGCTTATTCTTTAAATGCATTATCTTGGGATTACCTGGGCTACGGAAAATCAGAAGCAGCTTTAAATGAAGCAGCTAAAGCAAGAGGTTTAGATCCTAAAGCTGATATGTGGCAACTACCTGCAATGGAAGTAGGAGCATATGCAGAGAAAGATGCAGAGCTCACATTATCTTTATGGCAAATATTTAAAAAAGAAATAGTTCATCAAGACATCGAGTCTATTTTTAATTTAGAAACAGATTTATTTCCTTGTCTAGTAGATATGAGATTTAAGGGCGTGAGAGTAGACTCTCAAAAAGCTCACATATTGAAGCAACAATTAGTGCAACAAGAAGAAACGTTATTGTTAGAAGTAAAAAAAGAAACAGGAATAGAGCCTCAAATATGGGCTGCAAGAAGTATTGCGAAAGTTTTTGATAAACTTTCTTTGACATACGATACAACTGAGAAAACAAGTTCACCTTCATTTACTAAAAACTTTTTGTCTGAACATCCTAATCCTATAGTACAAAAGATAGCTAAAGCCAGAGAAATTAATAAAGCTCATACTACCTTTATTGATACCATACTTAGATTTGAACATAAAGGCAGAATACATGCTGAAATAAATCAAATTAGATCTGATTCAGGTGGTACAGTTACTGGTAGATTTAGTTATAATAATCCTAATCTACAACAATTACCGGCTAGAAATAAAGATTTAGGACCATTGATACGTTCTTTATTTTTACCAGAAGAGAATCATACCTGGGGTTGCTTTGACTATTCACAACAAGAACCAAGATTAGTTGTACACTATGCAGCCTTACATAATTTTCCATCTGTTTATGATGTAATAGAAAATTATAAAGATAATACTGATACAGACTTCCACCAAACTGTTGCAGATATGGCGCAAATTCCTAGAACACAAGCTAAAACAATTAACTTAGGATTGTTTTATGGAATGGGTAAAGCAAAACTACAAGCAGAGTTAGGTGTATCAAAAGAAAAAGCCGCAGAGTTATTTGAACAGTATCATGCGAAAGTACCTTTTGTTAAACAGTTAATGAACAGTGCATCTAATAGAGCCCAGGAACGTGGTCAGATAAGAACGTTGCTTGGTAGATTGTGCAGGTTTCATTTGTGGGAGCCAAATCAATTCGGTATGCATAAAGCAATGAGTCATGAAGATGCACTCAGGGAACACGGACCAGGGATCAAGAGAGCTTACACTTACAAAGCTTTGAATAAATTAATTCAAGGTTCTGCTGCTGATATGACTAAGAAAGCTATGTTAGATCTTTATAAAGAAGGAATCGTAGCACATATTCAAATACACGATGAATTAGATATATCTGTAGAATCAGAAGAGCATGCAAAGAAAATTGTAGAAATAATGGAAAATGCTATCACTTTAGAAGTACCAAATAAAGTAGACTATGAATCTGGGAAAAACTGGGGCGATATAAACGGATAATATTTCTTGACTGGAAATAATTAATCTTTAAAATACTTTTCTTCGCATGAAATAATTCTGCGCTAATCAATAATAACTAAAGGATATATTGTGAAAAAACAATGTAATAAATGTAATCATAGGTGTCACTGTCTTTCAGGTATGGGTGAATGTAATGTTTGTAAATGCTCTAAGTGTTCTTGTAAAGGAGAGACATCTTTAACTAAGGAGAAAACTATGGTTAAATGGATTAAAAAGCAGTGGCAAAAATTCATTGATTGGATTTTTGACGGATTTTATAAATAGTTTATGTCAAAGATAACAGAAGAGACAGCAGTAAAGACCGATCTGAAAACGCTCGGGATGATCATTGCTGCTGCAGGTTTTGCAGTCTATATGTACATTGGTATGACTAATACCATTAATACTTTAGAGACAAGACTTCAGTTAATGGAAGCTGATTTACTTAAAAAAGCAGATCAAGTACCTGTTGACAAAGAA
>Ga0222714_10006640_pt1 | contig 10761 bp, 4 predicted proteins | sample C33_3DmetaG_FD_165048 | JGI IMG/M metagenome (GOLD analysis project Ga0222714, IMG submission 165048) | Estuarine water microbial communities from San Francisco Bay, California, United States - C33_3D | ecosystem: Environmental > Aquatic > Marine > Unclassified | place: USA: California... | reverse complement strand
TTCTATTGGCTATCTAATTGCCTACAACAACGATTACGTTCACATTGCTTCCACAATTGACCAAGATGGCGGTAACTGCTGTGGCATCATGGCAATCCCCTATGACATGATTGTGTACGTAGCACCACTACAGATTTTGAGTGAAGCCAAAATGTATGGGGACAAAGAAGAATTTGAGCGATACTTGCAAGGCAAGTTCGCTCAACGTCCCGAGGTTTACGAGTTTATTGAGCCTGCGGAAATATCTTCAGAAACGAATCCCGAACCTTCTGTTTAGAATCAGCCCATTGGGGACTCAATTCAACATGCAGCCAATCACCTTTTGGCGCACCATGTATTGTCGGCTTGGTGTATTTCTGCCAAGTACCACGGGTCCAGTTGTAGCCACGACCGTGTGGCTTTGGGAAATAATCCAAAACTAATTCAATACCAAGTTCGTCTGCATGACGAACCAGAAAGTCAGCTATGTGTTTGGCTATTGCACGACTATTGCGCAGACCCTTTGTTGGGGTCTTGCGATAACTAAGGTCTACAGCACGTCCTGTAGCGTGCACAGAAAGGCTCTTAGAGCCCCTCTTGGGTCTATTGACAAAGGTGCCGTTGTTCCACAACGCACCTTCGCTTAAGTAGACAAGGTGCTTAATTAACTCCGTTAGACCTGGGCGTTCGCCCGCGGCGACGCCGTCTTTATTGCCTGTATAGGTTTTTTTTGCTCTCATATTATTCCGCCTTTCGTTTTCTTACTGGTGAACCAAAGAACCCAAGCCAAGCATTAATTTTGGCGTCGCCGTAAGAGTTTAACAAACGGTCGCCAGTTGCTACAGGTACAACAAGTCCCTGCAAAAGATTAACCAATCTATCCTGGGTTGATTCTATTGCTTTATCATTGTATAAATTTTGCCCAATAACCTGTTCGACTGGAAGCCTAAACACAGGGTTAAGGTTCGTACCAAACTTTTTAGGGTTGGCCAACTGTGACAACTGTTGTTGAATTCTTGTAAAATTTAAATCCGGTGCAGCATAAGCACCAACTCCTGGAAGCTGAAACGCTTCCACTTCTTGCAAGAACGAAGGTAGTGGTTGATATTCTTCTGCTTCTTTGTCGCGGATATTGCGAACAAAACTATTATAAATTGCGTACGGTTTAGGATTCAACCACATGTTTTCGAGTTGCAACGGTAAGTTGCGTGAACTCCAAATCCAAAACGGAACAAACTGTTTCATCAACCTGTCGGCCTGCGACAAATCTTCGTAATCAAAATAAAACTTTCTCACCCTTGCCGTAGCTGTGCCCGCATCCATACCCTGTTTTGCGCTGTCAAAACCCAAAATGAATCGTGACATGTTGTCAGACATTTGACCATATTTACGAGAGAACCTTGTTACACGGTTATCGTAAATTTTGTTTCCACGAATAACTTCGTGGAACAAATCACCATAAATACCGCCACCAGAACCCAACATTGCGTTCCTTGCGGTATCAGCCGCAACACGGTTTATCTCGTCAAGACCGCCAACAAACTCTTCCCACGTGCTACCTTTTTTGTATGCGGAAATCCAATCAAAATATATTTTTGATGCAGGTTTAAGGTTTTCTATTTTTCCGCCAGCTAAAATATATTGAAACGAGTTACCAATAATGTTTCTAACATGAAAACCTGGGGTCAAAGTTGCGTAAGCTTTATGGAATTTTGTGAACCCACCGATATATCTTGTCAGTTCTTTAGTAACTCGTGGGTCTTCAAGGTATTTTGCGTTGTCCCAAAGTTCTTTAAATTCTTTTGTGACAGCAATGTTCGGGAAATATTCACTTAAACGCACCCATCCATCTTGTAAAGTTTGTTGAACAATCGTCGCAGCATCGGGAACAGGTATTTCCGTAACGCTACCATCAGCGTTAACAACGGACACTGGTTTCATGTTTCCAGATAAACCGTCCATCAACCTTGCCTCAACTGTTTCGGTTGGCAAATCAGCCACCGTGTTCAGAATCTCTGCTTGCTGTATACCAATGTTAATTAACACATCTTCCGTCGGTGTGGGCGCACCAGTTTTTTGTGCACTCTTCAAAGCCTGTTTGGCGTTCTCTATTTGTTCCAATGCTGCGGTGTCAACTATGTTGACATCCGCTGCAACTTTTGCTGCGTTACCTTTTGGCGCAGAATTAAGTTTTGCCTGTTTAACTTGGCTGGAAATGTTTTGAGTTAAAAGGTTGAAATTGTGAGCAAACATTTCGCTTTCATTTGCCTGAATTGTTTCCTCAATTTCTTGCGGTGTAATAACCACCCGTTGTTCTGCCAAAGGAGGTTCAGTAGATGGTTTCCCATATTTAAACGGTTGTTGGTCATAATTTACATCAGGATTGTATTCGTAACGGATTTCGTAATCAGGTAAACGTTGTTGATACATTTGAGGAGAAGTACCTTCGCCTATTACATTACGACCCGCAGGACCTTCAGTAGCTCTTTCATAGAAACGGTCGCCAATTTCACCCACACGTTCAGCACCAATAAATTCTGGGTCAGAAACAGGGCTAACCATTCGGTCTACCTGTTGACGCATCGCAGCCTGTTCGGGCTTACTCAACAGATTGTTTCGCCAATCAGGACCCATTTCTGCTCTATCCTTCGCTATAGCCTCTGCCGCATCCTTGGCGGTTTGTGGGTCCCTTGTATCCAATATTCTTCTACGTTGACGAATAAGGTCATCAATTTTACCTTTTGTTGCATTGGTGTCAATTTTGTTTCGTTTCAAAGTTTGAAGAACTTCAATTTCCTTCAATAAACGTTGCTCACCCAACTGAGCAACTTCATCGGGTGTAGCCGTAAACAAACCATCAAGTGCATCAACACGCAAATTAAAACGTTCAATTAAACCATAAGCCTGCCCCGTAAGATTAAACATGTATTGATTCAATTCATCTAAAGGACCATTCAACACAGATTCGGGCACATCTTGAAGTCTCAACCGCAAATACTCCTCATCAGGTCCAGCAGCCGAAACAGATGATTTACGTTGCGGACGGTTTATTTGCGTATACGGCTCAAACTCTCTCAAAAACTGTTCTTCCATTTGTTTCTTTGTTTCAACAAGTTCTTTCAACACATCATCTGTGTCCGTACCATAACCATCCGCCCATTGACGAACATTAACAACTTCCTCAACGCGTCTTCTAGACAAAGACTGAGACTCTGAAACTATTGAATCAATGACGCGCACAGGGTCTTGAGCCTGTTGCGCGGCAGCGTTAGCTTGGTTAATTTGTTTTAATCTGTCAATCTCAATCAAATACTTACTTGCATCAGACTTACCCCAAACTGAGTTAATTGACTGCGCACGAGAACCTCTTGCAGTATCGGAAGCAACCGCTTGAGGTTGCGTTTTGTAAACATGATTAACAAACCTACTCAACATTTCTTCATCAGAAATGTTTGAACCAAGTTTAGCAAAATCTTCACCAAGAACTATTTGCTTAACATTGTCGTCCCTTAGCCAAGACAAAATATAATCAATTTCATCGCCCGGTAAACCAGACAAATTTTTTGTGTTAACTATCAACGCCCATTTTTCTGGACTAACAGAAAAAGGTTGACCCTTCATCACCAACTGTGTACGCCCACCAAGAGTCCAATCAACTTTGTCAGCATCCAAATCTTTAAGCGCCAACAAAGTGTTGGCACGATTTTCTTGAGATTTAGCAAACGGGTAAAAATCTGATTCTTCCATCGCTATTTGCTTGGCTCTAAAACCAAAATTGGTTGTTGGTTCAGAAATAGTCTTTGGCTGTAATGGTTGGTTGCGAAATTTTGCGAACACATTGTTGGGTGTTGCTGTTAAGTATTCTCGTTCAGCAACGATTGCTTTAGAGAGCAATCGTGAAGCGTATTCGTTTTGTCTGGCAACTTTTTCCATTAAATCAAAACGGGTTGGCGCAACAGCTAAGTTTACGTCGTCCATAAACTTGACCCCCAATGTGTGCGTAACAACATCAAAAAACTGTTCGTAAGTAATATCTATTGGCTTAGAAAAAACTCCTGGTCTTCCAGCACTATCAAACTGTTCAATAATTTGCGTAAAAACGTTTTGCCTAAAAACACCAGTACCTTTTTGTTTAATGTATTCTTTTTGCAACATGGCAACACCGATGCGGAAATCAAAATCAGTCATTGCACCCGTCTTGTCGTTTACCGCAAGACTTGCAAGAAAATCAAAAGCAGTTTTGTTTTCTTGCACAAACTCTTCATAAAAACCTATCTGAGCAGGAAAATGTTCCCTTACCTTGGCGCGCAAATAGCCCTCAATCAGTGGACCGTCAATAGCGTCGCCAAGAATTATATTTCGTTGACGCGGAGAAACAGACGGACTAAGCGCAAGCAAAACATCGTTAGTCCACCCAATTATTGCTTCTTCATGAATAGCATTAAACTCGTCTAAATCTTTTTGCGCAGCAGCGGCCTTAGGTGCAATATTGTTTTTAATACGCTCTCTAAATTTTTCGGCCCTACTTTTCTGATTTTTGAGATAGCCAACAAAATCTGTAACCATTGTTTTTGGAAGCCCGTCAAGTTCTGTTTTGCGCTGTTTTTGAACAGCGCTTACTGGGCCCTCTTTGTATTCTTTATTGTGTTTAACAACAGCAGGCTGACCTTCTACCTCGGCGCTTAACTGTTTGAAGGTTTTTGTTTTATTTACGGGGAACAAAACTTCTTTAACATCTTGCCCAAGCTTTGATGAGTCTTCCAAAAATTCAATTCTTGTTTTGTATTTTTGTGCTTTAATATCCAAAATACCGTTTTCAATTCCGCTACCTAACTGCAACTTGAAATAAAGTTCAATGTCTCGTTGAGTGGTTTTGGGTGATGACGGGTCTTTCAAACTTACGATATTTCGTTTGTTAACTTCTTTCGGGTCAACAAAAGCATCTAGTTTGTAGTTGCTTCTAAGAAGTTTGCCAACAGCATCTTTTTCGCCCACAATATTGTCAATTTGTTTAATCGCTTCATCAACGTCTATTACACCATTTTGACGCAAAGTTAGCAAACCAAGACGTTGCGTTTCAACCCTGTTCAAAGCAGATGTCGCGTTCCGCCAAAGTGGACGCGCGTGTCTGGTTACAACTTCAACAATTTGTTCATCAGTAACACTTAACCCAATGTTTGTTGCCTTAATTTGGTCAGCATAATCTTTAAGCTCGATAAGCGACTCGTTGAAATGCACAAGGTTCTCAACTTCAAAACCAGCCTCAACAGCACGAGCAACCCTCTGGTCAGGTGTAAAAACTTGGTCAATAACCTGAAAATTGTTTAAGGTATTAAAACTCTTTACAGGACCAGATTCAACCTGTGCTTGACCAGGAAATACTTTCTTGCTACTTACGACACCAACTTGGTTAGCTTTATCAACAGCTTCTTTGGCCGAATTCCAACGTTGAACTATTTTGGAAACAACATTTAATCTTCTTTTACGAACATCACCTTCTTCATCAAGAATGGATTGAGATATTTTCTTTTGCATTGCTGGCGTAACTTTGCTACCAGAAATACCGCGAACCAGTTTGCCTTTAGGTTCTTCTGGCATTGTTTCACCAAGTTTTGCTTCAATTCTTACCTTTAGATAATCAAAAGACTTATTTAACTTTTCAGCAGCTCCGCTGTCACCATTAACGGCGCCAACAATATTATTAAAACGCTCATTGTTCTCGTTATACCATTTAGGATAAACAGCTTCAGAAATAGGTTTCTTTGGAATGTCGTTGTTCATTCGGAACGCCCCAAGATTATCCCGATTAAACTTGGCCATATCATCAGCAAACTTTTCCAACTGTTCAGGTTCAACAGTTGCATTTCTTGTCATTTGAACAAAGTCAGCATTCAGCCGATTAAAAGTTTCCTGCATGTTGATAACAACATGCGGCAACGTTTCAAAGTTGTTGGCAAAATTATCAATAAATGTTTTTAGTTCATTCATTGACGGCTCAATATCGCTCAGCAAAACAGCCGCTGCCGGTGGTGCTGTTTCGTCCACAAGCAACGCTGGCGAAGGGGCGACAATGGCAGGCGCTGGAGTTGTTAAAGTGGGAGCAATTCGAGGTGTGGTCCCGCTGTGGTAAATAGTATAGGTGGCACCAATTTCATCAAGTAAGTCAATGAATTGCGAATCAACACCAGGCATATCGCCTACAACAAATTCTGCGCCACGAGCATGAGCATTCCTAATTTGAACATCAGTAACTTCTTTTAGTGGTTGATTACGAAGTTCACTGTTTCTAGCAAGCATAATAATTTTGCTATTTTCTGTTGCTTCATTTAAAGATTTGCTTGTAGTTAAAGAACTGCTTGGATTGTTGTTGGCAAGCTCAACAATACGGCTATCGGCAACCGCACGCATAGCAACATCTTTACCATCACCAACAGAAGTACCCTTACCCACACCGCTGTATCCACCACTATAATTACGCAGCGTAGGTGTTGGCGCAACAGATACCGGCACAGCCGTAGCACTCTGAGTTGCGGCCTTTTCTGCCTTCGTAACAATCTCGCCTGTTTTTGTACCAATATCAGAAAGCTGTTTTGGTAAAAGCATCGCTTTTGACCCAGCAGCATCTGGCTCAAAAGGAACAACTCTTGAAAGTTGTGCCATAAAATCTGGACCATTTTGCTTCAAGTAACGAACAAAAGCAAAATAACCTTTTGTGTTCGCATATTGTCGTGCATATTTTTCAACGACCCTAACCACGTCCGTTTCGTAGTAGTCGTAATTTATTGGTTTAAATTTTTCTTTAGTGAAAGGATTTAGTTCATCGCCAGGTTTTCTTGCCATTTCGTTCATTCGGTCAATAAACAAATCTTCTTCTTTGAGACGATAGCCAAAAAATATGTCGCCAGCCTTAAATCTTCTTTGCCTAAAGCTGCTACCCAATTTTTGTCTTTCGCTCATAACGCGTTCTATGCCAAGCTGTTTATCAAACGCTTCGTCGCCCATCTGCAAACGGTCTTTGAGTGCTTCGTCCGATTCCATGTGCGGAAAATAATTTTCTTTTTTTCTAAAAGGAAAATCTGGGTCAAGTTCAATTGCATCCATTTCAACATCGTCAGCGTATGTATCAAAAAAGTTTTTAATTTTTTGATACAAAGGATAACGTTCATCTCCAAGCTGAGGAGGGGTGCCACGTTCTATTTCGTTGTGGAAAGAAGTTTTAAATCTTTGGGCTTTAGGGTCGCCCACAATATCCATTGTTCCCTGAGTAGCATTTTCTGTTGCCTGAGATATAGCCAATCTTTCAAAATCGGCGCCAGCCAAAACTTCGGTAGCCATACTTGCTTGCTCTGGCGACAAAGTGCCATTAGCTAAACCAATACGAAAGTTTCGTATTGTGTTTGGCTCAACTGGAATAGCCTGAAAAGTGCCGTCAGGAGTAAACAGTTTTTGAACATACTGCCCAGGGTTTGTTTTAAATTTATTGCTAACCAAAGCTAAACGAGTAGAAGTTAAACCACGTTCAAGCAAATCTCCAACAACACCACTACCAGGAACTTTTACTCTTGAACCAAAATAATAGATGCCAGGGCCCCTGATACCAATGTCATCTCTCAAAAATCCCGGCATCGCACTTTTGCCTCTAGCAGCAACGTCTTTAACTATTCCGTTAATTTCGCTTTGTGTAAGTTTTTTGCCGTTGACAACCAATGTTTGCAAACGGTCTTTAGATAATTTGGCAAGGGCAGCGCGCCCTTGCCGACCAGTAATGTTTTTAATTCCACCAAGAGCTTCACGGGTAAGCATCGGTTTGCCAGCAGCCGTAAGAGTGCCTTTAAGAACAGCTTTGGCGGGCACAGCACCGCCAAGAGTCGCATAGGTTATCGGGTCTAAAGCAACATCGCCAATAAAACCAATAGCCCTACCAGCCCAACCCTTCATTGGGAAAGCTGTACCAAAACCGTAGGAAGCATCCATTGTTTGTTTTTTAAAATCATTCCAACTTGCGGTTGTGTTCGGGTCGCTATCTAAAGCGTCAACGGTTTCTCTAATACCAGAAATAACAGCGCGGCGAGGGGTGTCAAGCACAATTAAAGGTTTTAAAACCGTGCCAACGGTTTTGGCAGCAACTTTCAAAGCAGCACCCTTCAAACCAGAAGGTCCAGTAGAAGCAGTTGTCGTGGCTACATCACCAACAGCTTTAATGGTTGGTGTTTTCCAGCCAGAAGGAGTTGTTGTGGTTGTTGTTTTTACAACTGGGGAAGGGCGAACACCTTTTTGGATTTGCTTTAAAGATTTAAGCAAATCATCAGGATTCATAACCATGATTTAAGTTCCTAAAATTTTTTGTACTTCAGGATTTGCAAACAATTTAGGGTTGTCTATAACTTTTGTTAATACAATTCGTTTCATTAATTCATTGGCCGATTTTTGTTCGGCGCTTTGACGCAACTGAGTATTTGCATTACGTTGCTTAACTTGTGCAAGACTTGCGAGGTCGGCTGCTTTTTGTGCCTCTCTAAACTTGTTCATTGCTTCAACACCCTTAGTGTCCAGCTTTACAGAAGAACCGGGTTTTGTTTTCTGAACAGAACGCTGCAAAGCAAGAAACTGTTCATCGCCAAGAGTGCGTGGTTGATATTTTGCACCTTTAATTTGTTTACCCGTTTCCACATCAACAGGTTTACCGAAAGTACGATATCTATTTTGAGAAGCCACATTGGCAAACAACTCGGGATATAACTCAACAGTGTCCTCAACGGAAGCAGTTGGGTAATCCGAAGGGTCGGATATACCCATTTTTGTGTAAGGGCTACTCTCAAAAGATTTTGTTTTAGCTTGTTGTATCTTGTTGTTTGCGTTCACAAACTCGGTGTACAAATCTTTAGCTAAATCATTAGCTGATTTCAAATTATCTTTAGATGCTTTCCCAGTCTTTTTTAATTCTTCTTTAATTGATTTTTCAACTTGACTTAAAGGTAAACCAGCCAAAATAAATTGTTGAATTTTGGGCTCAATATCTTCTTCTGTGTATTCGCCATAATTACTTATCGCAGTCCATTGCGGGGCTTCCATACGGCGAATCATGTCTTCGTCAACAGGTTTTTGAGACGGAACACCCATGAACTGGGATAGAATTAACTGTTGAAAAGGGTCAATATCTGACTGGGTAATATTAGAACCGCTTTTAGTTCTAGGTGCCATAGAGGCAACCAACATAGCCAATAACTGCGGGTCCACGTCTATAAGCCCTTTCGTTACCTACCACGACGAGCATTAAGCTCGTCAAGCAATTGTTGCGCCGTACTATTTTGTGCCTGTGCTGGTGCCACAAGGTTTGCTAATTGATTAGCAACAATTTCTTGGGGAGTTGCTGTCTCTAATAGCTGTCCAGGCAAAGGACGAACAACCACATTGCCGTCATTTTCGTCATTTTTGTCATTATTGTCACCGGAACCACTACCGATATTCCCACCAGCATTGATGACGGCTTCGGATAACTGACGAGCATAGGCGTTACGGTCATTTTCGACACCAAACCTTGACTGGAACATAGCCTGTTGTAATGCTGCAAGCGCTTGTGCTTGAGCATTCTCTGCCTCGCTTCTATAACCAGCACGTTCCTGACCCAAACCAGTATTAAACAACAACTGAGCCATCTGGGACTCGGCACCACGGGAACCAGCGCCCTGTTGAGCAACACCGCTCAACAAATTAATAAGATTCTGATAATTTGCGGCTCCCTGTTGTGCTTGCAACTGGTCAGCTTCTATTTGCCCCCGAACAGGTAAATCGGACACACCATAAGCACTCAAATAGTTGCTTAAAGCATCTGGGGCTGAACCGACCTGTGCTTGCATAGTTGCATAAGGATTATTTTGATTAGCTGTCAAATAAGCATTTAATGCCCTATAACCCTCATCACCCAAAGTTTGTGCTGCTTCATAGCCTTGGTTTATATTTCCCAATGCTCGTTCATAAGCGTTTGATACGTTTTGTTCAGAAACCGTGCCCTGGTCTGCAATCATTTTTAGCAAATTGTTGAAACCTTCATTGAAAGTTCCTTTGCCACCACCATAAAGGCTTTCCAAACCGGAAGTAACACGGCCCTCGCGTGCGCGAGTGTAATTTGCTGTTTCTAATTCGGCAGCTCTTTCTAAAGCGTCCTTTCGTTTTTCGTATTCAAACTTGTCTCGAGCAAGTTTGTCCGACGCACCAGAACCAGAACCAGAACCGGAACCGCCGGAAGATAAAGCAGCAATAAGTTTTGCTAAATCAGCATCAGAAGTATTCTGGGAAACCTCTTGAGGTTGCCCACCATAATTAATATTTCCCGTTGCTAGATAATTGGCTCGCTGCAACTGACTAGCATTCGCACCCCAAGGATTATCTGGGGTTTTTGTTACGCCAGGAATTGGGGAACCATAACCCCACTCCCGAGGATTCTGGGGATTCCAAGCAAAAATATTTCCGCTCTGCTCAACATTGTGTCCGGGTACGTGCGCCATTATATTGCTCCTGCTCTGCGTGCGTAAAGCTGACGTGCGGCGTCAGCAATAGCTTGTGCTTTTTCTGATTCCATATCTGCTAATTGATTTCTAAACGCCTCAAGACGTTGAGCTTCCGTAAGGTCATACATCCGTTGTTGCTCTAACTGTCCCTGGTCGTAATCTTGCAAATTGCGAGCACGTTGTTTAGCAAATGTCTGCAACCCGCGAGAAAAAATACCTGACTTAACATTTGGGCCAACAAGTCCACGTCGGGAATATCCTGCCACAATCTTTG
>Ga0222714_10006639_pt1 | contig 10762 bp, 7 predicted proteins | sample C33_3DmetaG_FD_165048 | JGI IMG/M metagenome (GOLD analysis project Ga0222714, IMG submission 165048) | Estuarine water microbial communities from San Francisco Bay, California, United States - C33_3D | ecosystem: Environmental > Aquatic > Marine > Unclassified | place: USA: California... | reverse complement strand
CTCTTCCGATCTACGGCCGCTCGGACGAGCGCGTGGGGAGGCCCCGCCCGAGCGTGTGGACGGGCGAGGGTGGACGCACTACGTACACGTAGTGTGGTGATTGTTCTTCCCATGTGAGGTGTGTTTTACGACGCCGCAGAGCTCACTCCGCCTCATACACATTGACGAATCAACAAGGAGACATAGTGTACGACGTGTACGAGAATCAGAGCAGGTTGACGCCTCCTAAAGTAACAAGGTAATTCGGGAGGGGGCTAACGTTGAACCATTGATCAGTCTTAATATACCATCTCATCACATCAAGTGTAAAACACAAGGAAGAATCAATGCCGGAAGGGTTTTCGGGGAAAATGCTTAAGAGCGACGGATGGGGGCGAACACGTTTCATCGCGGTTATGGGTGCGCCGTGGGTTTCGGACTATGGACTATTCTATTAAAAATCTCTAACGAACGAACGATTAGCTAAGAACCTTGGCGACGAAATCGTTCCCGGAAATGGTCGCGAGTTCTTCGATCACAGCATCCCTCGCGGCGGGTGACGGGTTGGGCAACCATGAAAGGGATTCAGGAAACTGGGCGTCGGCGTGGACGGCGCCCGGTTTGAAGGCGACGCCGACGGTATCGCCACCGTACTTGTCAGCGAATAACAAAGCGGTGCCGCCTAATCGATCTTGAGCGTCTTTTAAGAAACACGACATAGGATCGAAACCAATCAGTAATGCCTCGCGAGCCTTATCTGGGCCTCTTTGAAGGAGCTTGGGCGGCAACTTGGCGAGCTTGATGCTTTGTGCCAACGTTTCCTCGTCATCTTCGTCTACTACGCTCATCTCGCTCTCAAAATGCTCGCGCATTCGCTTATACAAGCGCTTGCTAGGGAATAGCGCTTGCTTAGGGAAGGGCAGAGCCGAGCGACGAAGAATAAATGCTGCTTGAAATCCGCTGAGCGACGGCTTGAAGAATTTCTCCCAGGCGTCTTCGTCAGCAAGCGAGTGCTTGGACGTACCATCGAGAAGTCCTTGGACTTCCAACGTCGCACGTGTAGCGATCGCGACAAGACGCTTGAGTACTACTACGTTCGGTGCAGCCAAAGTGAGCTGTGATCCAGACCTGTCGTGCGGTGTAACGATGCACATCGCTGGCGCACCCTTCGCTGTTCGATTAATGCGCTCAACTTCTGCCTCAGTGACGACATTTTCGGGGTCTAAAACCACAGGATCGTGCCATAAGTGAGAAGCAATTAAATTCAAAAATCGAACAAAGGTAACTTCACGTGACATCGGTGGTAGTGCTGAACCAGGAGTAACAAATAATGTAGCCACCAAAGCTTCAATTGCTTCGTCTGAAATGTGTGGCGAAAACATGTGTGATGCAATCCATCTATTGATGAGCTGCGTAGATACACCGTACATTGGAAAACGAGCGGCAATAGATGCAATTAAGCCTGCATGTGCCGCTCTTTCGAGAAGCTGCTCCTCTGTCGCCTTGACGTGTGCGCCACCAGCGGCTGCGCTGATGTGCACTCGGAATGCGTAACCTTCAAACAGAATATCGACTGATTCTTCAGAGACAATACTAGGCATGGCGTAGCTCTTGCGGAGAGACTCAGCGAGTTCGATTGCCATCATCGCGCGAGTCTTTTCGATAGACGTCGGATCTTCGGGCCAGCGACCGCTGCCTTCCAACTGAACAAGAATATCGAGTGTTTTGGGACAGACTGGGATATCATCCTCGCTTTTTCCTAAACCTACACCTGCGCCATGCGCCAAGGGATGAGGCGTTGGTGGAAACGGATCAGTACCGCGGAATGCACCACTTAAAGGCTGCACGTTGTTGACTTTGAGGGGCATTTCTTTCAAATCTTTCATGCGCTTTGCCAAACGATCGAGCGCTTGCAGCAAGTTTGCTGGTGAAGCACCCTCTTTGGAACTCGTGATCTTGCTCATTGGCTCATCAAATAACTTTGCACTCCACTCTACGCTTTCACAAGCAGTCATGTTACGCTCGAGCGCTTGTTCAGCGACAATGGCGGGAATGTGATGGCGTTGCGATGGAGGCACGAAATCCCAGACTACAGATTCGCAAATACGTCCATCCTTAAACTGGCGAAGCTCCGACCTGTCACCCCAAAACGCTCGAAAGTCTTTTGCTTCTTTGTCGTCGGCAGAGCTAGGCCCGATGTCGACCAAACGCATAGCATTCTCAGGATCTAATACGATCCCGACCCACAAAGTACAAGCCGAGCTTCCTAAGTCATCGACGCTTGTTTTGGGTATCTCATGCACACGAACCAACTTAGCGCGGTCACCCAAAGCCCGCGAAATGATTTTAGACGCCGCAATTTCACTATCGCGTCGCGCATTAATATCGGAATCCGATTCAAGATCCGCCACATGCGCTGTAACGTGCAAATGCAAATCGTACCGAACCGCCGCGGGAAATGAGCCTAGTAAGACATTCCCAAAAACTGAACTACTAGACTTCTTCAACTCTTCCGTAGAAACTGATGCCTCGTGAATGAGTTCTTTGACCGCACTTTCGGACATTCTGGACATGATATTCACGTGACCGCATGGCCCTAAAAACACGTGCGAGAATGCTCGTTGCCAAGCATTCGCCTCTGCTGGCTTGCCGTTACAATACAAACCCTTCTTGAAAAAGTTTGGCTTGGCCAATGCACCCAATGCAGCACGCAACATCTGACTAGCATCCATATTACTACTAATTTGTCCACCTTGCTCAAGCATGTATGCCAAAAGCATGGAGATAAAGAATCCATTCACGCCATCCGGCGCACCCAACAAGCGCCGACCTTGAGCCCATCGCTTAAAGAGAACAACAGCGCCCGGCAAGTTAGCCGCTTTTTTTGAAGCAGCGGCAAAATATTGCGCATGCAACTCACCATACATATCTTCAGCGATGGACTGGTTGTAGTGTGGGCTCGGTCGCCGCTCGCCGCTCTTTGATTCTAAACTACGCAGGTTCGCTCTATCTGGTAATAATCGAACAGAAGCGAACGTCTCGGCATCAACTGTGGCAAAAAGACGTATAGTTTTCCTATCACCCTTTTCACCAAAGTGCAGCGAGATGTACGGTTTTCTTGGATCGGCATACTGGTCGTTCATATCCACCGACCACTCGGATGACTTTGATAACTTTTTATGAAGAGTTTCCAAGTAAAGTGCGCGCTTGAAGTGATATCTATGATCTAAATAATCCTTCTCATGAAAGAACGAACGTGGCATCTCCACTGCGACGTCTACAACAGCTAGATCATCTCCATGCATGGACACATTAAAGCACCCGCCATCGGCGTGACTCCCTATGACGTACACGCGCGTCGGCGGCGCAAACTTCAAAGTTTTTCCCACGACATCTTCGCTTTCAATCACAAACCAAGACACTGGCTTGGATTTAAATTCCTTTTCTTTCATCTCTGCGTGAGTTCAATACGTACATAGATTGTCAGTCATGTTATCGAGCGAGCATTTTGTCGGTTACGTTTCTACGTCGTCGTCAGAAAAGTCAATCCTTCGCCGCGCCAGTGCTGGTCTCAGTCATATGCTTGTCAGTTGAGACATCACGAGGATAGTCAGTTCTCAAAGATTAATGTTGTGTTCATCACCGACCAGCACATGTAGCGAGCGAGGGATTGACATCGCATGCGCGCCGTCAGCGCCGCACCTCCCAAAGCTTTCGTCACGCCCTCGATCGCGTGCGCCACGACGCGCCTGACGTTGGCGCTCGTCGTGCACTCGTTCACGACCTCGCGCGCGAGCGATGCGTCGTAGGCCACGCCCATGGTAACGACGTGTGTGTTCTTCTATTTGCGCTTCCGTATCGCGCTTTTCACCGTCACCGTCGACGTGGGCGCGAACGACGCGCGGCGCACTGCAGCCGCCGCCACTTCTCTTCTCGTTCGTCGTCGTTCATCAGTCTTTTTGTTTGGCGGGGTGGGAGGGGGTAAACGACCAATCGTGAAGAGAAGAGTGAGATTTGTGTGTTTTGGTTTTCTCGTCGATGGGTCGAAGGGAAGAAGGCGTGGTGTGCGCGTGCGCGACAGACGACGACGACGACGACGACGACGACGACGACGATTTGGGCGTCACACGTGCGTGCATTGAGTCGCGCGGCATTCATCAGCACACCGCGGTGCGATTGGTGCGAGACGTGCGTTCATAGATAGAAACAGTGTCAGCAGCCATGAATTACTTGACGCAAATTAAAAACACCCAAGCGGCGACGATGCGGGAGATTGAGAGCGGGATGTCCGAAAGCGCGTCGTGGCACGCGAGATTTAAGCACTCCGCCTATGTTTTTGCCGGTGGATTACCGTTTAATATGACAGAAGGCGACGTGTTGGCGGTGTTTTCGCAGTACGGAGAGATTGTAGATGTCAACATCGTGCGTCACGAAGACACAGGAAAGAGCAGAGGATTTGCCTTTATCTGCTACGCTGATCAAAGATCGACGGTTCTAGCGGTGGATAACTTAAATGGCGCCACCGTAGTTGGTCGAACCATTAAAGTCGATCACGTGGATGATTACAAGCTAAAGAATGATGACCCGTCACAAAAGGACTGGCGGTGCGCGTGCGGGGGAGAAAACTTCAAGTTTAGAGAGACGTGCTTCAAGTGCGGTGGTCCAAGGCCTGTTGTGAAAAGAGATCATGAATTGCCCGAGCCTGAACCCGCACATCATCGCATACCAGATAGTGGAGATGTTGTAGACAATGCAGGACCTCGAAACGCGCGCATAGAGGAGGATGACGAAGAGAAGCTCATTCGGGAACTTCAGGCACGCAAAGCCGCTGCTATGGCTCGCGCCGAGGCAGCTGCGAAAGGATTACCTATTCCTGGCGATGATAGAGATGAACGAAGAGATAGCAAGCGTCATAAAAAGGAAAAGAAGGAGAAGAAGGAGAAAAAAGATGACAGTCGACGACGTTGGGAGTGACCATAGATACTAGAAAGAATTATTTACACATTACATTAGCGAACATACTTGAAACATACAGAACAACTGCTAGATAAAATCTACGTCAGGCTCATTTTCGTCCAAATGAAGGTGATGGTTGATGCATATCGCGATGGGATTCTTCACCGGTCCACCAGTCATATTAAGGACCGATAGCCCTCCTGGCGAGAGCTTGAAAATTGAACCATCATTCAAATCCAACGAATGAGCCATAAAGTCCTGACAAAGCTTTTTGTCGTGGATAACGATCGACGCCCCTATATCGTCAGTTGATTTTAAATGACTCAAAATCTCTTCAACAGTTTCGACTACATGTGTCTCAAACGAAAGATTATTTTTTGAGTCTAAAATTTTCTGCGCTAGACGAGCCGAAGCACCGGTTGAGGAAAACATCAATCGCTTTACGTTAGACTTTTGCAGCATATGAATGATCGTGTTCGTGATCAGCGCCTCCTCATCTATACTCGCAGGTCCGCAGATCAAACCAACGACAGCCTTTTTGGCGTCTAGTGGTGATTTTGGTGTCTGGTTGAAAAATTCCATCTCTATTCCACGCCCAGTATTCGGCTTGAAGTCTTCGCTGATGCTCACCTTACTCAATGCACAATTACTTTGGAGTAATCGCCTGAAGTAATGCGGTCCAACGCCGAGTGCACTCCCTAATATTGCTTGATTTACGGCGTTGTGAGCAACGACGAGAATTTTTGAGTGCGGTTGTCTCAACAAAACGTCTTCCCATACGACCGTCGCTCTGTCCCAAAGCTCACGAACAGGGTAATGGCCATCGATTTCAAACTCTTCTGGCTTCTTTTTCCACTTATCAAACTGCGCGCCAAACTTTTCGACGCCTTCAGCCTTTAGCAGGCCTTCGAAGGCGTACAAATCAATCTCTCTCAAGTCACTGACATCCACCAAGCCTGGCGTCCGTCCTGCCCACACGATGTCCGCGGTCTCGCTTGCCCTCGCTAAAGGTGAACGTAAACAAATATCGAATTCCATGTCCCGCACCATATCACGCGTCATCCCCGCCTGATCCTTACCTTTTGATGTCAACACGGAGAAGTTTGAACTTCCTTGAATTCGACCTTCGGCGTTCCAAGTGCTTTGGCCGTGTCGAACAAAAGTGATAGACTTAGAAGAAGACGATGAAGAAGTACATGTGACGTTGGTAATCGAACGTCGCCATCGCGTCACACCAACGCACGGGATCGTTCGGACTCCGTGCTTGGTGAACATCACTCGCGTCGTCGCATACTGACGACAGCTACGCGTGCGAGCGACAGCAAGAGACACAGTCGAGATCGGTACATGAGCTAAGATTTCTATTAAAATATCAAACTAAGCTATAAACTAATCATTACTCCTTCATCCCGACGCTAGCACAAACATCGCATGTAAGGCTTCGAGCGCCTGGCTCGTCAAAGCCACAAAGAGCAAGGTCGCGAACACCAACGCCAAAGCTAACCACTGGCTTTGGTCATCTCCTCGCGACTTTACGTAGCAATTCATCGTTCGTTTACGACGGAAACTCGGTCGTCGCTCGGGAAATCCATTCGGTGGATCTCTATCGAACGTCACCGCCTTCCACGGCGACGCAGAGTCCCCGTTCCCGCGTCTCGTGGGCGACAAAATACTCTTTGTGGGCAACACTAATCCCTCGCCTGCAACGCATTTCATGTTCACATTGGCGCCCGCGTAACAGCTGTCTTCGGCATCGCTATAGCTCGTCGTTGGCATCTCACCATTACCATAGCTATCGACAATCTCTCGTTGCACGCGACCGCGCCGATGGGCTTCGAGTTCGCGCCACACAATCGCCCTCGCGCGCGTGCGTTTTGAACGTTCGAGCGCCATGGCGACGAGCTCGATGTCTTGAGAGTCGAGGTCGACGTCGACGTCGTGTAACACGCGCATGGCTTTGAGTATAAATCTACGACTCGAGTCCTGCGACTTCAGCAGTCGTCGTCGTCGTCGTCGTGTGCCGGGTCAGCCGCGGCCCTTCGCTGGGTCGATGGACGTGTGGCGTGTGGCTCGCAACACTCTTCATACTGTTTACCCATAGAACGGTAAATCGTAACAAGTCAAAACCATGTCGGCTCCGATGTGTACACATGTGCTCAGGTGTTTGATTGATGTTACAACTCCTTGTGGCTATACTTTCCAAGTCCGACGGTGTTCTTTCCACGCTTATCGAAATATTTAATAGGAAATGGTGAACGCCCGTTCTGGGCGTCTTCAGGGAGCAATTTGAGGAAGCCGTTGCAGAAACCGAGGAGCGACTCGGCGTTGAAGGTGTCGATGAAACGCGCTTCGGCGTCACGAATACCACTCACCGGGTCGTAACCAATGATGACGAGTCTGCCGCTTGCCAGAGCGTCCATGTATTGTTTTTCTTCGCCCTCGCGCACTGCTGTTTGTAAATATAAGCTATGATCTTTCGAAGGGACGACTATGTGGATGATCACCATGAAGCCAGTGACGGCGTTGCCGACAGACTCGAGCGTTTGATGAATTCGAACCCCGTAGTCTTCCGCACCATCTTTGAGCATGAATACGTAAACCTTGGGTAAGTCGTTTTTAGCATGCAAATTCGCGCGCTGGACTTCGTCAACAGTACCTCTGTTGCTCGGAAATTCGGGCCACTTTGCGTACGGCGGAATGAGCGTGAAGAACGCGAACCGGACGACATTCGTCACGTTGAACTCCAGACTTTCAACCATGCTTGTGATGTGATCGCTATCAGCATAGTGTGGGGCTGTGATAAATACCTTAGGTTTCTTGTTCTTCTCGCTCAATCTCGTAGTTCGGCCGAACGTCACGTCCTCGTGGCCGTAAGATCGGAATGTGTGCTCCGCGTGGGTAAACGCATCGATGTACTCTTGGTGCTCTTCTGGCTTTCTGAACATCCCGAGCACGGCTAAAGTATCTGCACGTGAATCTTCAACGAATTGCAAGAGTTGCTTCTCGTCTTCAAACTCTTCCACCGCCTGTGTACCAATAATCTATAATCGAAATGTGTCAATCGTGTTGAACGCCACGGGTAACGAGCGGACACCGACTTTGCAAAAAAAGCGACGACGCGACGTACCTGGCAGAAACCGACTAAAACTAAGGCTAACATACATACTGAGATAATCCGACGCGTCTTCATCTCGTGATTCTGACCTGCGTGAGTGCAGCGAGTCACAGTATGGGGTTATCCTACAGGCAGGGTAGTTGGAAATTCCGGAACGCCCAACCACGCACGCGAAGAAGAAATTTTACAAGCTCGGCGTCGACGCGTGCGATGGCGACGGGAGAAATAAAGTGATATACGACGTACGCGCGTGTAGCAAAAAATCGCGCGCGTTCTCGACGTGAACAACGCAGTGTCCTGTGCATCTATCTTGCGAGCGCGAAAGAATTAATTAATACCAGCGCGGTCATTGATTCACCCCATTCTTCGTATGGGTAGATGATAATTCACTTGAAAATCGAACCATGTGTATCTCCATTTCAATAAAAATCGATCGAATTAATTCTGAGTGCAATTACCGCGAATTATGTGCAGCATCATTTAATTTCATATCAGTGTGTCGCTGTCGATGCCCAGGTCGGGAGGCCAAATCTTTTCGCATTCTACAAACTATGTTGTATCCCTCGTAACTGCCGCGAAAAATGACAATCGCGACATACAATATCATCTAGCAGCTAGTAACAGTATTCTCGCGACGTTCAATCAGCTTTTACGTCCTTCTTAGTTGCTTTCGAATTAATTAATTAATTATATTGACAAATTAGTCAAATTAATTGAATTCGTGACTATGAACTAAGTTTTCTATCAAATTAAATCACGTGCAGGCTTTGGCTACATCATTCGTTTCACTGAGTTGAAAGCTGTTATCAAAAACTTCGAATCAACTGCAAGCATTGACATGTACATGAAAGCGATAGCAATTAATAGGCAAATTAAATACATCACCCCTCGAATAAACTCCCTTATGCGCATTATTGTCAGTCAATCAGTCTCAAATCGCTCAAAGTGATTGCGTTGCTCGAAATCTATACGTACCTTAGCCTCAAAATCACCAATCGCACTTTTTGCGCTTCAACGCTCGGTTTAATTAATTCCCCGAAAGGTGGTGCGAGACATGCGAGAATACAAAACGAAAACATATAAATGTACTTTTTCACGACTTCTCGAATATTCGGAAGGAAACATAATTCATATTTAATTAAGTCCTCCAATCTTCGGTCGGAATTCGCTCCTGCATCGTTAGAAACGCTGAGCATTAAATAACTCGGCTCTGTGTTTCCATTCAAGGCGCTGAACGTCCCGACAGTAATCTCTATGACGTCGGTCTCGCCATCCTGAGACGCAACCTTATGCGTGACTTCGCACTGATCGTGATCGTGACCTGACAAAATGAGGTGAGGCTTGATCGCAGTCAGCATTCTATTCGCAGATTCTTTCGTGAGGTAATCTTGATACACAACTTCTTTCGGTCGACCTCGATATCGTCCTGGAATGACGCCAGAGTTCCTATTTGGTCCGCATTGCTGGGATGGATTAGGAAGAGGTACATGCGTGAGTAGTACCCGTGGTCGTGATGGTTTTCCTTTGCCGCCCCCGAGGGTATCGATAAACGCCCACGTGGCGTTCGCAGACTCACCGTGGCCGTCCAATACCATCGCGTTTATGCCCACAAAGTCGACGCCGCCAATGCGCTCCACGTAGTTGCTCGCCCCGTACCACTCTTCATGTCGATCGAGAATACGCGGATGGTTTCTAACGACTTCGGAGTAGCCGATATCGTGATTTCCTGGGATAGTGTGATAGTTTGCGTTCGTCGACACGACGCCGTCGCGCGTCCAGTCAAATACAGCGTCGACGCGCGCGCGATTGCGATCCCAGTCTGGACCATCGCGACGCGCTCCTTGCCCGAATAAATCTCCTAAGAATACATAATGATCTGGTGCGAATCGTTTCTTGGCCGCAACGAACGCTCGTCGCACATACGCATCGCATATCGCCTCCACAAAGGCTAAACTCAAAGAGTCCTTCTTGAGCGCCTTGTACGTGTACTCATCCACCAACTGTGGGTCCGCGATCACCATCACGCGCGTGCTGTGTGCCATTTCAGGCCAATTACATTGTTTCTGTGCCCGTGCGTGTTCGACGTACTCCCCCCACGTCAATACGATCGCCCACATCACCACGAACCAACGCACCATCCTAACCACCACCGACCGCCGTGACATCCTGTCGCGCTGCGCAGTCGCTCCTCCTCTCGCTCGCTCGACGCGCGTGGTCGTCGATGGCATTGCACCTTCGTCATCTCTTCGTCGTCCGGTACGTCGTCGCACCCTCGCCCCCATCGGCGTCGCCTACAGTCGTCGTCCACTCCTGCTCGTCGCGCTCTCTGGGACCTAGCCCCGCCGAACGGCGCTCGCGCGGCCGCTCGTTCGCGCGATGTCGCGCACGGCTGCATACTGTATGTGCATACACGTGCATTGATGTACACCTGTGCGTACTGTATGTGCATACGCGTGCATATGATGTGCACATGTGCATGCGGTCGACCATGAAACTCGCCACGTGGACGTGCCATGATGACACGCCTCGAACGACGAAAGACGAGTGAAGAGTGATGAACGACGACGCGAGAGACGACGACGCACGCGCGTGTGTGTGTGTGTGCGCGTGAGAGGTGTGTGTATACGTACAGTGAGACCATCGTACTGGTTATAATCACAACGCGCACGCGCACACACCACGCACGCACGAGGTGCACAGCGCGTCGACGAA
>Ga0222714_10006636_pt1 | contig 10765 bp, 12 predicted proteins | sample C33_3DmetaG_FD_165048 | JGI IMG/M metagenome (GOLD analysis project Ga0222714, IMG submission 165048) | Estuarine water microbial communities from San Francisco Bay, California, United States - C33_3D | ecosystem: Environmental > Aquatic > Marine > Unclassified | place: USA: California... | reverse complement strand
GTAAGCAAGAAGAAGACAATGAAGGAGTTTGTTGAGCAACTAGCAGAGTCTCTAACACCAAAGGGTGAGTAATATGAAAAAGTTCAGCGAACAGGTCCTCGCACCACACAAGCATATGGCAAAAAAGGCAAGTCCTTACCATGCCCATAGCAATACAGTAGTTTATACACCTTCTGGTAAAGAAGAGATTAGACCTATTGATACTGCTGATGCTGGTTACGGTGGCGAGGCTGTCGCTGATGCAGAGGGTGGTGAAGTAAATCCAGGCAAGGCATCTAAGAAGGCAGTAGCTCCAATGAAAATGCAAACATTAGTAAAAGTCAAAGAAGAAACTGAGCGCGAGAGATTAAAGAGACTAAGATCCTTTGCCTGGCAGCAAAAGCGTAAGGGCCTTGGTGATGATATCCATGAACCAGTGGTAGAAGGACAGATTGATGAGCTAAAGAAGTCAACTCTTGCATCATATGCTAAGAAAGCAACAGATGATGTTAGCTATCATTCATTTACAGCTGGTACAATGTCTGCTAAAGACCCAGAGCGCTTAGCCCAAGATAAGAAAGCAATGAAAAGACAATCAGGTGTCATCAAAGCAATTGATAAATTGGCCAAAGAAGATGTTGAGCTGGATGAGCGTAACATGGAAAACAAAGCTAAGAAAGACAATGTAACTAGACAAATTGGTGTTCATGCATTTATTAAGCACGGTACTGATGCTGGTTCGCCAAAGATGACTGGCAGAAAGGTAATGAGTGATCCAAAGATGAAGTCAAGTAAAGTTGCCGACATGTATAGAAAGCTTCCATCAATGAAGGAAGAAAATGAATGGAATGGTCCAGCTGAAGAAAATGATATGGCCATGACCCAGCTACACTTTATTAAGTATGCAGCTGAAGAGATTATGGAAGCAATTAAAGTTGGTACAGATATGGAAGAGTGGTACCAGAATAAGCTAACAAGAGCTCATCTAATTATGGAAGGTCTGCATTCATATATGGAAGGCAGAAAAAGACATCATGGTTCTTTAGGCGATCCAGTTGCAGAAGGCAAGATGAAAGACATTGCTACAAATAAGGCTGAGGATGAGAGACTAGCTGCCCAAGATGTTCTTGGTGGTCCTGTTAAGTCTAAGGCTTCTGCAATTGGTGGTCCAGGGCAACCAAAGAGTGCTCGTAACCTAGCTAAAAGACTAGCAGCAAAAGCAATGAAGGCTGGTCACTCAGTATCTGAAGAAGTTTGGGATAAGCCAATGCCAGATAGCGCCAAGAAAGGGTCACTGTCAGCTGAGCAGAAGGCAAAAGCTAAGGCTAGAGCTGATAGAGCAGGTAGAAGCTATCCAAACATGATTGATAATATGTGGGCATCTAAACAGTAGAGTAAGTAGATAGTTACATGGGACTAAATGCAGCAAATATAGTAAAATTGGAAAAGGCGCTCGTGGAAAAACCAAGCGAGTCTGTTTTGCCTGATCCCCAGCTATCCAAACCAAATACTAAACTATTCATCAACAATTTAGTGGTTACAGGATCAACTAAGACTAGTTCTCAGCAACCTCAAAACTCTAGAATGCTTTCTAGTTTCTTTCTTGTGAACAAAGATTCAGAATACTTGATAGACAACATTAAGTCCAACAGGGAATAGCTATGGGTCTTTGGGACAATGAAGATGACCGGCCAAGCTCACCTAAATTCACAAGCCTAGCCTCTAATGGTGCTATTGGTAATACAATATACAACAGTAGTGCAGCTGGTATATTTGGTGTTGATGCTGGTGAATCGCAATATGCGCGCACAACAAGCTTAAAGCCTGTTTCTCAAGGTTGGGTATTTCAAAACTTTGGAACAGGTGGCGTTTTAGTATTAGATATTGCCAATGGTGGATCTAGCTATGTTAACACCGAGATTATAACTATATCTAATGGCATCACAGTAACCTCTACTAACGCTACAGCAACAATCACTACAAATTCTATTGGTGGTGTAACATCTGTTTTACTAACAGCTAACGGTTCTGGATTTGCTAACACTGAACATATGAGTGTTCAGGTGGCTAATACAACCACTGCTTCGAATTCAACGAATGGAAACACATCTGCTGGTTCAGGCCTAGTTTTATATGCATCATTAGGTGGCCATGCTGGACGAGTGTATAGAGAGACACAAGTTTTCACAAGATTGACTAGTGATAATCCTGACGATGATTTGAAACTCCCACAAGTTCTACCATTACCACCTCCACCACCTCCGCCACCACCACCTCCTCCCCCTCCTCCACCTCCAGCCCCGCCAGAACCACCACCTCCACCAGGAGTTCTACCCCCACCACCTCCTCCACCACCTCCTCCACCACCTCCTCCACCCCCAGACGGCGGCGGCGGTGGCGGTGGCGGCGGCGGTGGCGGCGGTGGCGGCGGTGGCGGCGGTGGCGGCGGTGGCGGCGGTACCCCTCCTCCTCCGCCTCCGCCTCCACCTCCGCCTCCACCTCCGCCTCCAGTGGAACCGCCAGCGCCTCCTCCAATACCACCACCGCCACCGCCACCTGGAGGAGGTGGTTCTGTTAGCATAACTGCCTATATGCCTCTCCACAGCGAGAAGCGAGCAGGTGATTTGTTGTATGGAGATCAGTTGCTATTGTTGAATGGAGAAAGAGATGGTGTAATGGATGGAATGGTTTTAAAAAACCGTATATCAGTACAGAGTTTGGTAACCTTGGTTTCTGAGTCAGGTATACGTCTAACATGTTCAACGTCTACACCATTAACTCTTGAAAATGGCGATGCAATATTCAGTCCAGATGCTAAAGGCCACAAGTTACCAGTAATGGATAGTAATGGGTTTAGATGGGAATTAATTACAAATGTTATAGATGCTGGCCAAGGTGAAGTTGCCACAATATACTGTGAAAATCAATGTTATGGTGCTGGTGATGAAGAAGGAAAATACATATGGACACACAATGTAGACTTTGATAAATCATAGCAAAGTTGTGATGTTAAGTGTGTTACATAGGTAATTAATTAAAAATTTAGGTTAATGTCAACAATTGATAAATAATATAAGCTTTAAAAGCATTTTAAACGTATAAAGGAGATAACGATATGGCACTTTGGGGAAATACAGACGCTGCAGCAAGTGCACCAAAATATACAGGCCTGGCCGGCAATGGTGCTATCGCTAACGCTCTTTTCGGTGTAGTAACTACAGGTGTGTTTGGTGTTGACGCAGCAGAAGCTCAAGCCGCTCGCGGTGATGGTAAGGGTGGTGCTGGTCAAGGCTGGATTCTGCAGCGCTACGGTACAGGTCCTGTTCTAACAGCTGCACCAGATGATGGTGGTTCAAGTTATGTTAACGCAGAAGTTGTTACATTATCAAACGGTGTTGTTAATGCTACAGCTACAATCACAACTAACTCAACAGGTGGTGTTACAGCTCTAACGTTGACAAATGAGGGTTCAGGCTTTGCTAACTCAGCACAAATTGTAATTCAAGTTGCTAACTCAACAGCTGCATCAAACTCAACGAACGGCAACACATCTGCTGGTTCAGGTTTAACCTTATCATTAACATTTGGTGGTCAAGCTGGTCGTCTATTCAGAGAAAATTTGGTTGCTATGACTAGCTATCCAAAGGACGACGCTTCGGACGACGCACAGTATCCAGATAATTAATAAAAACATAATTATTTAATGAATGATATATTGACTGAAGAAAACTTTTTGTTATATGCAGCTAAACATTATGACAATCCGTCATGTTTAGACATGGCGGAATTTGAAGATGATCTTAATACACTAAAATATATTAAGAGGCTGCTAACAAGGTACCAAGAATCAGGTGAGTTGAAGGAGAGATTAATCCTCAACCACCTGAACTTGTTAAACAATTTGTTTGGACCTGAAGCAACAGTAAAAATGTGTTTACTAAAGATGCAGGGCCAATGGCATATTTTAAAACCGTTTTTAGTTTATCTTGGCTATATGCCAGATATTATTAACAATGTAGGTAACGATAAGGTAATTAGAAACAGTGACATACCATTAGATAATGGTGTAGTCAAAAAGCTAAGAGAGTTCCATGAATCAAACAATTGATCTTTTCATCTCCTACAAGTTTCTAAGAAATTTGGTCACTCCTTTTGAGAAGTGGCCAGCATATACACTTGGCTTAATTGATAAAGATGGCAACATTATTAAGCCAAGAAGAGAAAGACTAAAGCAAGAAGAAAAGGATGCTTTAACTTACTTTGATGTTATTACATTAAACTTAAGAAAGTTACTTGGCAAGTTGCCAGGTGGCAAATCAGCTATTGCAACATACGCAGCAGCTTTATTACTTCTGAAAGAATATCCTAAGAAGAACTTAAAGGAAGGATATGAGCCTTCAGAACAAGAAGTAGCTGCAATGCTAGCTGAAGCAATCAAGGAAGTTGAAGAAGAACAAGCTGTAACAAATTCTACAGCTGGTATTGCTGGTCTAAGACCAGATTCGATTGGCATAAAGAAGAATGCAATGATTAGATATAAGAAAGCTAATCAGAAGCTAGCTCCATCAAGAATGGGTAAAAGATTTGTTAACTTTGTTGCTGAAGAAGAGAAGAAACCACGTGTGGCTAAAGGGTTAGTATATGAAACGGATGTGTATGGCACTAAGGCATATCACGCTGGTTGCTCGGAATCTGGATGTGGTTGGCAAAGTAAAAGATATGATAAAATTACGCAAGCACAAGCTGCTATGAAAAAACATCACGAGAATGAACATTTTAAAGTAAACGAAGGAGAATGAGATGAAAGCAGCAATGTTAGCGCTCTCATTGTTATTAATTGCTGGTTGTGAAGATCATTATCGTTATCCATGCCAAGACCCAGCAAATTGGAATTCAGAAGAATGTCAACGACCAGTGTGTGAACCAGAAGGGTTATGCCCTGATCAACTTTTAGGTAGAGAAATTGTAGAAGGTAAATTGGATGCAGCTGAGGATAGTAATCAAGCTGCCCCATGTGAACAACCAACAAGTGAAGAAACAGGAGAATAATTATGTTTAATGGACCAAGATATACATCTGACGAATTAATGACACGATTGAAGTTTGTTGTTGGCCTAACATTGGCAGCAACACTAACAGGTATCGTATTTGTTGTTTTATATTCATTGATCTTTGTTGTCCAACCAATGACGCAGTCACCTAATGACGCTAAGTTCTTTGAATTAATTACACCTATTGCTACATTCTTAACTGGTATTCTATCTGGTATTATGTTAGGTAAATCACCAGACGAAGTTAAACCACAAGAGCCTGTTAAGCCAGTGGTAGAGGAAGTAGAAGACGAAATCGCCTGAGGTAGAATATGAGTATTGAGAAGTTTTGCAATAAGATTGGAGTAGCACCAGATCCTAAGTTTGGTGTCGAAGTTCTCAAAGCAGCAATGAAGTATTATAAGATGACGCCTGAGAGGGCAGCACACTTCTTTGCTCAAACTAATCACGAATCAGGTGGCTTTGCTAAGTTTCAAGAGAACTTGAACTATGGGGCTAAAGGCCTTCGTGGTATATTTGGCAAATACTTTCCAACAGATCAAATGGCTGTTGCCTACGAAAGAAAGCCAGAAAAGATTGCCAACAAAGTATATGGTGGCAGAATGGGCAATGGACCAGAATCATCTGGTGATGGTTGGAAGTACAGAGGCCGTGGTGCTCTCCAATTGACTGGTAAGGATAACTACAAAGCTCTTGCTACCTATCTTGGCAAACCAGACATCCTTACTAATCCAGATCTAGTTGCAACAGACTACATTTTTGAATCAGCCATTTGGTTCTTTGATAGAAATAAGCTCTGGGACATCTGTGATAAGGGTGTTGACGATGCTACTATCCTTGCAATCACTAAGAAGATTAACGGTGGCACTCATGGTCTAGATGATAGGTCAGCCAAGACCAAGAAATATTATGGACTTCTGAAGGGCGTCAAAGTGGACGCAGCTGCTGCTCCAGCTAAGACAGCAGCACCAGTTGTTAAATCCACTGTCACAGCAGCTATCAAGCCTGGCCAGTTGACTCAACACTTCTCTTTAAAGGAATTAACAAGATCAGAAACTGCTACAAGAAAGGGTATTGATAATACACCCAATGCAGTACACCTGCATAACCTAAAGCTAGTTTGTGAAAATATTTTAGAACCAGTAAGAAGGCATTTTGGTAAACCAGTTCAAATCAATTCTGCATATAGAGGTCCAAAGCTAAATGCAGCTGTTGGTGGCTCAGCCAAGTCACAACACTGCAATGGCGAGGCTGTAGACTTTGAAATTGATGGTATGTCAAACTATGATCTGGCTAAATGGGTTGCAGAAAATTTAGACTTTGACCAAGTAATTCTCGAATTCTATGATCCAAAGGAAGGTCCAAATAGTGGTTGGGTCCATGCTAGCTATGCTTCATCAGGTAAGCAACGTAAATCAATTTTAACTGCTGTTATGGTGAAGGGCAAAACTACATATAAGCCTGGTCTTGTTATCTAGTGCGTTATGAAAATATTTTGGTTTTTGTTATTATTAATAATGTCAGTGAGATCTAGTGCTGGAGAGTTTCGTCATTGGACTGATTGGTCTAATGAAGAAAAAATTGAATATACAGTCTTCACATTAATTAACTATACCGACTTTGTCCAGACAGAGCATTGCGTTAATCAGAAAGCCTGGTCGGGGTGTTCCGAACAAAACCCTTTAATCGGTAAATATCCAAGCGATGCTAGGTTGGTTATAGGGTTCACAGCTTCGCAAGCTCTGTATTATTATCTAATGGGTAAATCAGATAATCCTGCCCATGAAAAATTTAGAATGGTATTTTTAGGTACCAAAATAGCTGTCGTTTGGGCAAATGATTATAATGGACTTCGCATCAATAAAGTTTGGTAGTAGATAAATAAAAATATAATTGGGAAGTCGAACAACATAATATAACTACTGATTTTTTGTTCCTGCATGGAACAACTATGTTTTGCTATGCGAACACAAGAATTCAGGAGTTAAAATGAGAAAGTTATTCTTCGCACTACTTCTAGCAGTAGGTGCTGCTCAAGCCTATGGTCAGGCTACAGAGACTATTTCAACAGTCAATACAACGTCGAATGTCACCACGAATTCGACGACTGACAACACAAACACTAATACAAATACCAACACGAATATTAATACAACAACTGAGAATTCCACTTCTACTTCGACAACTGATAACACCAACACCAACATAAACACGTCTACGTCAACGTCGACTAGTGATAATACCAACACTAACATTAATACTAATACGTCAACATCGACGACAGATAATACTAATACAAATAATAATATTATGAGTGGTGAGGTGACTTATAATAATAACAATACGACAACAAGTGATAATACGAATACAAATATTAATACATCGACCGTAAATAGCACCAGCACCAATAACAATAACAGTGTTTCAACTAACACTAATAACAATAATAATACAAGTGTTTCTACTAATACTAACTTCAACAACAATGTAAACACTTCAACAAATGTTAACACAAATAACAATAACAATGTGAACACATCGACTAGTGTTAATACAAACAACAACAATAATGTGAATGTGTCAACATCTACGAACACAAACAATAATAACAATAACCTATCTGGTGAAGTGACTTATAATAATAACAATACAAATAATACAAATATCAATTCAAATAACGTAAGTACAAACAACAATAATAATGTATCAACATCAACGAACACAAATAACAACAATAACGTTTCAACGTCAACAAACACGAACTTGAACAAGAACGATAGCACTAGCGTTAACACTAATAACAATAACAATGTGAACGTAAGCACATCAAGTAATGTCAATAAGAACGAAAACGTTAATAAGTCAGAAAGCACGAGCCAATCAAGTGTAAAGACAGATAATACGAATACAAATATTAACAGAAACGAAAATATTACAAAGTCAGAAACAACAATCAAAGCACCACCTGCTAGTGCTATCGCTCCAATGATCTCAACATATAGCCAGGACGTCTGCGTGTCAGGCGTTTCTGGCGCTGTTCAAACTCAGGTCTTTGGTGTCTCTGCTGGTAAGGCTGTTCGCGATATGAATTGCGAACGCTTGAAACTATCTAAGACCCTATACGACATGGGTATGAAGGTTGCTGCTGTTTCTCTAATGTGCCAAGATGAACGTGTATTCAAGGCTATGGAAATGGCTGGCACACCTTGCCCATATATGGGTAAGATCGGTAAAGAAGCAACAAACGAATGGACAGGCAACAAAGAAGAACGTCCAGATTTCAAGAAGAAGTGGTGGAAGTTCTGGGCAAAGAAAGAGCAGGAAGAATCAACTGATCTTCCAGTTGCCTCTGTAGGTGGCTAATGAAGCGACTTCTCGCTTTACTTTTATTATCGATGGTGCCTGCCGTTTATGGGCAGGCACCTGATTGGACTGATGCCACAAATGTTCAGAACATAATTATCAATTCTGGATTTCAAAATTGTCAGCCTGGAGCAACATCATGTAGTGCTTGGCAGGAAGGCGATGGATTTCAGCCAGCTGACTGGAATGGTGGTGCATATACATTCAGTTATACGGATGGCACTCTTTTTCAAACTATAGATCTCACCGAATATAACACAAACGCATTTAATTTCACATTTCAATTTGATTTAAATAATTCTTGCCGTAATAGTATTGGTGGCTCATGTAACAATGTCGATGGACCGATTGATAGAATTTTTGTCAAATTATCTTTTTATGACCAAAGTGGATTGAATAATGAGTTTACGTTTTTAAATGGTCCTGTCAGCACTGCTGATATTGCTTGTGGATCGTTTGATTTTTTTGGATTATGTTTAGGTGGCTATGAAGCAAACAGCAACTGGCAAACATTTGGTTGGTATAGTCATGTAACTTCAGATAATGTGTTTACTAGCGCACGATTAGAATTTGGTGGTAAAGATGTTGGTTATTGGGGTGGGCTATATGGACCAAGTATTGATAATGCTACTCTATCAATTAATTATCTAGATGCACCAATAGCCCCTGATTGCACTATAAATCCAACCGATATAACTTGTATTATTAATGATCTTACTGATTTCACAGATCAAGATCAAACCTTTTTTGCTGATACAGGGTTTGATAATGGCTCTGATGATGGTTCGGATGTATTTGACGACACAAGTACAGAATCAGATTTTCAAGAAGATTATTATACTGAAGAAATGTTAGCGGAAGCTGATTTGCTTGAAGATGATTTAGAAGAAGATTTTTCAGATGAAACACCACTTGAAGAATTGCTAGCTGATGAACTAGATGATGAGGAAGATATCGTTGGTGAAGAACGTATATTAGTTTATCGTGAATTGAGTGATGAAGAAAAATCTAAAATTCTTGAAGACTCAATTACTAAAAGTACTCTTGAAGCAGCATTAAGCGTTGCAACCGATGCTGTATCTGCTGCATCTACAGCTTCTAATGAATCTGCCTCCACAAGTTCAATATCTTCATCATCTTCAAAAGAATCAAGCAATCAACAAGAAACAATGACAGCAGAAGCAACTTCTATGTCAAATAATATGTTAAATGAAGAAATTGCTGTCATCTCTAATGGAGGCGATTTATCTGCTGAACTATTAGAAACTGGTAGAGTTATGGGTCAAGAAGCATTGGCTGCTACTCTTGCAGGATCTGAGGCATCAGCAAATGAATCAATGGGAGAGGCTGAGACAATTACTGCCATGGCTGCAGGAGCCTCAATGAATGTAGACACTAGTAGTGGAATGGATGTTACTCAAATAGAAGAAACAACTGCAGATGATGGGCAAGAACAAAACATGGGCATCATGGTTGCAGATTCTACTGAACAATCTATTATTGAGAGTGCTGTTGCTGAAGCAGCTGCTCAAGCTGAATCTTCTGCTGAAATGGTCTTTGATGTTGGTAAAGAAATGATGGCTGAAAATGCAGAACAAATGGCAGCTATTGAGGCACAGGAATCAGAAGCATTAGCAATAGTTGCCGCTGCCGCTGCATCATCAGAACAAACATTTGAAGATGAATCAGCCAAAGACGCAGAAGTAACTAACGCAATGGTTGATCCAGCATTTGCCATGGCTAATACATTTAACCAAGCACCTAATATGATGAGTCTTGAATTCCTTGGTGTATTAAAGCCAATTGAAAAGTCTGATGCTGAAATTAGAGCAGAACAAGTAGTTGCTGCAAATAAAGAGCAACAAGATGCTATTAATGCAAACTATATGGACGCGGATCAGTCAGGCATCGTTGCTGCAATTGGTTCAGAAGCAGATGTGAGTTCTTACCTATCTCAAAGACTTGCTGATGTTCCATTTTATAGGCCAGAGGATATATACAAAGGGGTTATCATTAAAGATAATGTTCGTGGGTCGTATTTTCTAGAAAAAGGAAATACAGACACTTATAAAAAAATGGTTGAGGAGCAATACGAAAAATGAGTACAGAAGCACACGCAAATCAAACAGCATCAGCAGAATCAGATAAAAATTCAGCAAGTGCATCATATGAAACATCCGTTGGCGCATCAGCAGGTGCTGGTGTTTCTGGTGGAAATGAAAATGCAGGCGGCAGCATTGGCGTTGAAGCCAGCGTAGAATTAAATCAAAGTGCATCAGCAAGCGCAGGTCTAGATGGCAATAATGTTTATGCAGAAGTTGGTGTAAACAATACAGTTGAAGCAAGAGTCACAACAACAGCAGAAGCACATG